>ERZ1643249.2714-NODE-2714-length-16256-cov-4.602987_pt1 | contig 16256 bp, 11 predicted proteins | sample MGYA00579263_ERZ1643249 | MGnify/ENA primary metagenome ERZ1643249 (study PRJEB29033, sample SAMEA4952264) | chicken gut metagenome | biome: Broiler Chicken; feature: Gastrointestinal Tract; material: Caecum | place: Ireland | collected 2018 | study: Broiler...
AGCGAGGCAAGAAACTGATAGGGGTTCATCTGTTCGGGCGCGTGCACAAGCACATCGCCTTCGGTTATATACGGCAGCATGCACTGCAGCTGGAATAGGGCGTTGAATTCGCCGTTGAGCCCGGCATTTACCACGGTATATTCTTTGAACTGCTCCGCAACGAGCGGACTGCACAGCCCGTAGGCAAGGCTGCACCCCGAAAAGAAGATGAGCTTTTTGCTGTTTTGCGCCCCGATGATGATATCAAGATTATCGGCGAAGCGGGCGTTGTAGTTGCCTGCCTGCAGGCGGGGCGGAGTTGCGGCATTTATATGATATGTGCCCACGTTTTGCGAGAACGCGGTGGAAGATACCGTTTGCAGCGTGTCGAAATAATACATCTCTTCAAAGGCGGCGTTTTCAAAGGCCGCTCCATTTACCGAGGTCACTCCGAGAGGCAATACAAGCACGCGCGAGGTGAGGCTGCCGCACGGCATATTCAAAGTGAGCGAACTTGCTATGCTTGTAACAAGGCGCCCGCCCATGTGCGAGGGAATGGTAAAATATTCGGCGTCGCCGCTGCCCCTGTAGCCATAGAGTTCGGCCGTGCCGTCGGGCAGCGTTCTGTATAAAAAGTCGTCTTCGGGGAGCTGCTCCGCCCACTCGGCATACAGCGTAAGCGTTCCGCCGTCCTCCACCGTCACCCTGCTGCCTATGCCCGTGTGCATGCCGCTGCCGTCTGCCGCCGTGTTCCAGCCGAGCAGGGTATAGCCCTCGCGCTCGCCCGTCCACACAAGCGTATTGGGGCGGATATGCGACGACAGAGTATATTGCTCCTCCGCCGTCACGCCGGAGCCATCGTTGAAGTCGTAAATAATTTTACACATCTTTTCCGGAATGATCTCCTCTTCCTGCACCCGGACGGAAGTCACCGTCACCCTTGAGGGTCGGACAACACCTTCAAGCGTCAGCTCATACCTCCCTTCGCCCGCATCCGTTATCGTGTATTCGGAATAATCGCACGATACCGGCACGTAACCGGCGTGCATATTAAGCGTAACAGTAAAATCTTCGCCGCGCTCCACCTTTCCGGCGGCGCCTTCGGCGGTAAAGAACACGCTGTCCGCCACGCTCACGCTTATTTTTTCGTCTTTGTAAAACTCCGTCTGCGTACATCCGCACACAAACAGCGTGGCCGCCGCAACGGCGAGCACCATCAACTTTACAAGGGCGCGCAGGCGTCCTTTAAGCTCGTAAAACATCCGCATAGCTCCCCCAGAAATAGTTGTTTTTGAATGAACTGAGTGCATCCTCCGGCACATATATATTAAAAGAAGCGCCCTCCATAAGGGAATAACCTACAGAGATATCCGCAGGGTCTTCGTGCAGCAGTATGAGCTTTTCAAGTGATGTGCAGCCTTCGAAAGAGCGGTCGTACAGCACAGATATGTTCTGTTGCACCGTCACACTCTCTATAACGGTATTGCCCGCGAACACCGAGGGCAGGAAGGCCGTAACATACAGCCCGTCCACCTGATAGGGGATCACAAGCTCTGTGCACTCCGCCCCCTGCGCCGTGAGGCCGGTTATCGTATAACTGTTGCCTTCGAGGCTGTAAGTAAAGCAGTCGGCGCAGCTGTTGTCGCCCTCGCCCTCAACTCCCGGTTGCGGCGCAACAGGCATTTCCGGCAGAACGACGTCAGTCTTTGTGGTGTTGCCCAGCTGGTTTTTTATATCGTTCACCAGCTGAACGGTGCGCACCGTCATGCCCGCCTCGTTAAGGTGAAAGTTGGAATCATAGAACCACCCGGATGGCATTATGCAGCGCGATATATCGCTCATTACCGGGAACAGAAAGACCTCGTCCGCGTAGCTGTAAAAATCGTTCGCCGCCGCAAGCGAGGCCTCGCTCACCGCCTGCTCGTTTACAGGGGGAAAAGTGAGATACATCTCCGCGCCTTTTTTTGTATTTTGAGGTAATATTCATTCACATAGTCGGCAAAGCCGTCGCCGAAGAGCGATGTATCGAAGTTTACGGGGTTGTTTGCGTCTGCGCCGCCCGGCATTATGTTGTACGGACGGGAATAATTTTTGAGGTCGCAGTGCTCGTCGAATGAAGAGAGCGCATATACTCCGCTCGCCTCTGCAGGGCTGCCGGACTTATATTGGAGGTATTTTTTTGAGGTGTAAGAAAAGAAGGCGCCCGCAAGCGTGCCGCGCACCTCGTCAGGAAAGGCGTAGTACATAGAGAGGTCGGCATCGAGGGCGTACCACGCCTCCTCTGCAGAGAAATAGAGCGAAAGGGGCTGAGCAGCTATCTCCGGCGAGAAGATGACTATATCCCCCTCGCCGATACAGTCTGCCGAGAGATCGAGCATCATCTTTGTGCCCAGCGAGCCGTACAACCCGAAGTTACACACGGTATAATCCAGCCCGGCCTCTAAAAGCAGTTCCTCCATGAGCGCGGAGTCCACCCCGAAGGCCACGTTGGAGTTGCCTATCACCACCACTTTTTTGCCCTGCGCGCCCTTAAGGCGGGCATACATTTTTGCAAGTTCGGCGTAGTACGTCTGCCCGTACTGTGGCGGCAGGAAAATTCCCGTAAAAAATACGGAAAGGAAGGGCATGGCCATGATGACTACGGCAAGCGCAACTGCCGCTATCTTTTTCAGCAATTTGCCATTTGCCTTCTGCATGGACGCAAACCCCTCCGTTCCGTTATCGCTTGATCTTTATGGCCTTCAGGCCTGCTTTTTTTCTTTGAACTGCAAAATTATGCTCGTTATCCACATTGCGCAGCACACCGCCGTCAGCACGGCAAACACGCACTCAGCACTGATAAGGGCAACTTCCCACCATACGTTGCGCGCACCTACCACGGTATCGGGCCCGATGCCGTTCATCGCCGCACTGTAGTTACCTATGGAGTAGAGTATTCTGTGGCATGCCTCACGCATGGCCTGACAGAAGGTGGCGTTGCCTTTGAACGCATTGAGCGCATCCCGCGAGCCGCTGCCGAGGAAGACATCCGTTCCGTTGGGTATGCCGTCCTGGTAGGTCATATAGCTTGCGCCGTTTGAAGATGCCATATCGGTTATGCAGTAGCCGTTAAAGCCCCACTCCTCACCCATGATGCCGGTGAGTTCACCGTAGGCGCCCGTCCACACGGTACCGGCGCGGTTGAAGCTGCTCATCACTGCGTGGGCATTGCCCATTGAGGGCGACAGCGCATACTCGAAGGGCAGCAGGTAAATTTCCCTTGCGGCCTGTTCGTTGAGCCATACTCCTATGCCATTTCGCTCTGCCTCCTCATCGTTGAATGCAAAATGCTTTACGTTTGCTATCACGCCCTTTGCCTGAAGGCCGGCAATTTCAGCCGCGCCCGCGGCGCCCGTAAGGAAGGGATCTTCAGAAAAATATTCGTGGCTCCTGCCGCCGAAGGGCATCCTGTGGATGTTTATGCCGTTTGCATACAGCCCGGTGAGGCCATGGAAAAGGCACTCTTCTGCGAGCGCGTCGCCTACCTTTCTGATGAGTTCGTTATTGAAACTGGAGGCCCATATGCCCTCGCTGGGGAAGGAGAGACCGCCCTGCGAACCGCTATAACCGGTGGGGCCATCGCCCTCCTTGGTATCCGGCTTGGCAACGGAAGGTATCACCACGGTAGACATCTGTCCGTTGGTGATGAGATAGGCCTGGTCGGTAAAGGACATCTGGTCAAGCAGTTTATCCCACATGGGATCGTTGTAATCCTTGCCGCGCAGCATCTGCAGCGTGAGGCCGTTATTTCTGTCATATGCGGGTACGGATGCCTCCTCTTTTTCCTCAATGGGTTTGTTGCTGGCAAGCCCCTGCTTTATTTTGGAATCAGCAGTGAGCGTTACGGATGCTTTGGGCATAGTACCTGTCCAATTGCTCCTTGAAACGTAAGTGACCGTGCCATCGCCAACAAATTTATTGAGGTCGGCATCGTCAAGGCGGTTGGTTATATCTGCGCCCGTCTGCGTGGACTGCGCCAGCGCGCTGCCCGCCTGCGAGGCGGAGATGGCATACTTTATGCCGCTTACGTCCTCCACCGCAACTTTGGCGGCGAGCGCAGAGTTGCCGACGCCATCCATTCTGCTCTCGGTATTTTCAGGCGTATAGCCGCAGAAGGCGAGGATGTTGTTGGCAGCCTCGTGCGAGCCGTTGCCCGTAGCAAAGTAATAGTCGCCCTCTTCGAGGATATATGTGCGGGCGTTGGAGGCATCGTAAGTTTTGAGCTGCTCCTTTTGCACGATAATGGTGAGCGTCTGATCTTTACCGGGGGCGAGGATATCCGTCTTGTCATAGCCGACAAGTTCCACCGCCGACTTTTCCACGCCGTGCTGTTCATCATATTCGGTATACGGCTTCTGAAGATATACCTGCACCACCTCCTTGCCAGAGGCCTTGTTGCCCGTTCTGTCGCCGATGTTGGTAACGGTGACTTTGATTTCGAAGCTGTCGTCCTTTTCGGTGACGGTGAAGCCGGAATATTCAAATTGGGCGTAGGATATGCCATAACCAAACGGGTATGCGACATCTGCAGAGTAGCTGTATTCGCCCGTATTTTCCCTGCCGGTGACATAGTCGGTATAGCGCGTTTCATAGTAGCGGTAACCCACATATATGTCCTCTGAATACACGCCGTAATACTTTTGCGTGTTGTTCAGGTCGTCAGAGTTCTGATAAACTTGCGCAAATGACTTGCCGGCGTTGTAGCCAAGCTGCATTGCCGCGGGCGAAGAGAAGTTGTTCTTTACGTATGTATCCGAAAGTTTGCCTGAGGGCACTATTTTGCCCGTAAGCGCCTCGGCTACGGCGTTTATGCCCTCAGAGCCCACGTTGCCCACCCACATGCAGGCATCTACATCTATACCTTCACGGTACAAGAAATCCAGCTGGATGGTGGCCGAGGAGTTGAGCAACACGATTATCTTTTTTACCGTACCCGCCTTTTTTAAGGAGGTGAGCCCCTGCAGCACGGAGATCTCGCCCGCGCTGAGCGAGAGGTAGCTGCCGTCTTCGCCGTCGCTGCCCGCCGCGGAGATATCTGAACCTTCGCCGCTGGAGCGGGAAATGGTGACTATTGCCGTGGAGTATGTGGCAAGACTATCCTTTACGTTCTGAGGCACGGCAGAGAAGTCGGCCTCGTTTATAAGGTAGGTGTTGCCCAGTTTTTTGCGCGTGGGCGCCGTTTTGTAGTATTCCCATGCGACCTCATTGACCTTGAGCCCCGCCGAAGTGAGCGCCTGTGCAAGAGTATCGTAAGTGCCGCCGGAAGAGGCCGAAGAGCCGCTGGAAATATAGCCGAAGTTTACAGAGCCCGAGAGCATAGTGCTCACCTGTTCGCCCTCGGAAAGGGGCAGGGCATTATTCGCATTTTTTAACAGTACGAGGCCCTCGCCCTCCACCTCCTTTGCCACTGAGGAGTAATATTCCTGCAGGCGGGAGTAGTCGCCGTCTTTATACTCACTTGAAAAATACTGATATTCGGGGTCGTCCGAGCGCTCTATAGAGGATGTATCTATGTTGAGTGCCGAATTTATTGCCGCCCTCTGGCTATCGGCTATGCCGTAACCGCCCGCCACCAAAACGAGCAGGGCGGCGCAGCCTACGGCAAGGCCCTCCCACAGGCCGCGTTTAAAAATTTTTTTATTCATCGCTTGATACCTCGCCGCTGATTATTGTGGCGCTGTCCTTTTGCACGGGGCCGGAAAAGCTCAGGCAGCCCGCCGCGAGCATAAGGCCGAACGAAAGGACGTAGAAGAGCAAAGTGAAGATAAATCCCGCCGTAAAGGAGTTGCCGTCTATCGCCACGAACACGTTTGCAATGTAGGTGGCCTGCGAACCCATAAATTCTATAAAGGCATAAAATATCGTAAGAAAGGCAACATACCTGAGCGGCTTCACCGCAAGGTGAGAATATCTGAGCGGGATGAGCCCGACGAGCAGCCCCGCAAGGCCGAGCACCGCGCCTACAGCCGCCCACGCTATTGCGCCCGCATCGAGTTCCGGATTGAAATCGGTAACGCCCGTAGCCGAATACAGGCACACCGCTGCTATTGCAAACACTATGCCTGCGGCGGAGAGCGCACCCGCCACTATCGCGCGGACGGACGGGGCGTTACCCGCAAAAAAACTTTTTATTTTTATAATTACGCTCATTGCCGTTACCTTCAGGAATTTTTATACACCGTCATAGTAAGCTGCGAGGAACTGCGGAGCTTTATGCAGTCCACGATGGGCGCCATGGCGGCACAGGTGCCGGTAGGCATAGCCTGGCTGTTGTTTACATAGAGGCGTATAACGTTTTCGCCCTCTTTGATATCTATGTTGTTTATGATCACTTCGGTATATTTGTGCGCATTGCCGCTGTCCCAGTAGCCGTCGCCGTACTCCGAGCCGTCGAGCGTTATATCGCCGCTCTTATACTTTACGGCCGTGCCGTTTACAAGTACCTGGAAGGTATCCTGGGTGAGCGTTACCTCCCTGAATTCCGCCGAGATGACAAGCGATAAAGCTACGCCCGTTTCGGCCTTGTCGGAGGTAAATTCAAAATCCAGGTAGGCGCCTTCGTAATAGATGCCGTGCACGGCCTTGCCGCCGCTTGCCGCGCTGTCGTTGCCGATGAGGCCCATGCCGCTGAAGTCGCTGGAGGAGCCGTGACCTATTTTATCGCCCTCGCCGTTTACAGAGTAGTCCTCGTTGGGCTCAAAGCCGGTTATCTTGGTATCTTCCGCTTCGAAGGTGTAAGTTTTGAGCCAGCGGGCGTAGATGCTCTGGTCGCCGGTGTAGGCACTGTTGTTTACGAATGCCGTCTGATATTCCGCATCCATATACCAGCCTTCGAACGTGTAGCCATCGCGCTTGGGGTCTGCGGGTTTGCGCAGCCTGCCGCCGTTTGCAAACTCCTTCACCTCGTAAACGCCGTCATCGGGCGCGCCCTCATAGTTCCAGTAAAAGGTTGCGGTGGCCGTCTCTGTATCCGCTGCGGAAAGCCAGCCCGCATATACGGTGGTATCCTGCGATACTACCTCTGTTTCAAATATATAATCGGTCTTGAGATCCTCATCTTTATACCAGCCGTCAAATATATAATCGGTCTTTTCGGGGTCTTCGGGCTGGACGGCATGCGCGCCCTCCTCTACCTGCTGCGAAGGCACCTCGCTTCCGCCGTTCGTTTCAAATGTTACAGTGTATTTTTTTACTTTGTCTCCGTCTCCGCTGCAGGCGCCAAGAACGCCCGCGCCGCATGCTATCGCGATAGCGCAGCCTGCGCAAACCATACCTTTGAGTAACCTGGTCATAAAAGTTTCTCCTTAAATTTAAATTTAATTTTCACTGCAGCGGCGGCTATGCCGCCGCTGCAGGAAAATTTTGCCGCTGCATTATTATGGAGGGAAAAGGATAAGGACAGTAACTTATGCAGCGTGCTGTTGAATTTTTTTGTACCGCCGCCTGTTTTGGGGGAGGATCGGCGGCGGTACAAGTTCTAAGCCTTTGGCCGCTTTTTACTTATTGCGGCGCCTTGTGTTTTTAACGGCTATCACGGTGCCTGCAGCTGCTGCTGCCGCAAGCAGAGCGCCCGCCATTGCCACGCCCTCAACAGAGCCGGAGCAGCCGGAGCCGCCCTCTTCATTGGTCTGAAGGGCCTCTATGCTCTCCTGAAGGCCGGAGATGCTCTCTTTGAGGGAGTCGATCTCTGCCTGAAGATCTTCAAGCGTGATCTCTTCGGGAACTTCGACCTCGCCGTCGGCAGTCACCACGATGGTGAAAGTGTGTTCGGCAGTCTTTGCAGAGTTGCCGCCGTCGCCCTTACCCTTACCCTTTCCGCCTTTGCCGCCCTGATCGCCGGAGTCTTCATTTTCGGCGGTGAGCACTACGGTGAAGGTGAACGTGCCGGCCTGTTCGGGAGTACCCTCTATTATGCCGCCCTCGCTGAGGGTGAGGCCTGCGGGAAGGCTGCTGCCATCCTTAAGGCTGTATACGAGCGAATCGTAGTCGGCACTGGTGTATACGGAAGAGTTGAGCTCCGCATAGAATTCCGTGCCCACCTTTGCGGTGCTTAAATCGTCGCTCTCTGCGGTGACGGTGATGGCCGCCTCCACGTTGAGGGTGTAAGTTGCCGTCTTCTGTACCCAGCCGTCTATGGTGAAGGTAACGTCTACCTTGTATTCGCCGGTGGCCACGGGGGTGCCCGTTATGGCGCCGGTGTTTTCATCGATGGAGAGCCCTGTGGGAAGGTTGGCTGCAGAGTATTTTACAAAGGAATCTTTATCTACCGAGCTGTCGATATTTACGCTTAAGTCTGCGCTTACGCTTTCGGTAGCGGAGAGCTTGCCGCCCGTAACTTCAAGGCCGGAGTAGCCGTTGAACTGGCCTGCGGAGTTGGCCTGCTGATAGAGCACGCCGTGCGCCATCTGCCTTACGCAGTACCACTGGGTGTAGCTGATCTCGTATACCGTTTTGCCACCTTCGCCGGCCTGAGCGATGTAAACGCCCTCTTTTGCGGCAGTAGTGCCGTCGGGAAGCGTAGCGCCCGCCTTAAAGAAGCCGCCGGTGGGCTGTTCGCCCGTGGTGGGATCGGTCTGGCCGGAGAGATATTCGGTGTTGGCTGTGGTAAGTATGGTCTGGTTGCCCGCCCTTACCATCATGTCGGGATTGGTCCTCTGGTTCCAGCCGATGTAGCCGTCCGTTACAAAGTAAGCCTGGCTGCCCCATTCGTTCTGATAGAGCTCTACCGAAAGGTTGGTGTTGTTGGTGTTGGATATGCCGGCAATCCTGCCGTATGCAGTCATGCCCGCCTTGGAGCCGCCTTCCTGAAGGATCATCTGGAAGTTCTTCATGTAATTCTCCCTCATGGCCTGCTCGTCTGCCCAGGTGAAGAGGCAGCCCCTGTCGGTCTCCTGGTCGTTCATGAGGATGTGCTTGGTGTAGCATATGACGCCCCTGGACTGAACGCCCTGAGTGAGCGCCGCGCCCATGTAGCCGCCGAGTATGCCGTCCTGCGAGAAGTATTCGTTGTTGCGGCCTGAGAAGGGCGAACGGTGTATATCCGCGCCGGGTGCGTACCAGCCCTGGAAGCCCGTTAAAAGCGCTATGTTGGCAACAAGTATGCCGCGCTCTTCGGCTATCTCGGTGTTCCATGTGGCTGCAAGCACGCTCTCTGCCGCCATCTGGAATTCCTGGTTGATGCTGTTGGGGCCGTCACGATCTACCGTGAGGTCTTTTTCTATGCTGTTGATGTTGCCCGTGCCGTAACCGCAGTAGGTGTTGATGTAGCACAGTTCATCATAGGTGAGCTGGTTGAGGAAGTTTTCCCACTGGGGATCATCGTAGGACAAGCCAGCCATATCGGCAAACTTTATGGTGTTTCCGGTGGAAGTGTACATCCAGATCTCCTGGTTGCCCTTGTCGCCGTTGGCGCCCTCGTTCACATACTTGGTGAGTGTGCCCGCAGCCTGCGTCCATCCTTCCGGAACGGAGGTCTGTGACCATACGTAGCCCTTATTGTCGTCGTTTTCGTAATACTTGCTGTAGGCGCTGGTCGCGTCGTTTACGCCGGTGTAAGTGCTGCTTACGGCGTAGTTATCCCAGAACGACCAGTTATCGAGCACGTTGTCCTTAAAGGTGAGGTCTGCCACAGTGGGGGCTTCGGGGAAGGAGAGGTCGAAGCCGTTTACCACAGCAGTTACGTCCTCAGGCTTGGTGGGAACTGCCACGCCCGTATAGTTGGCCACATTATCGTGAAGCGCGGTCTTGGTTGCGCTGATGGTGGAGTTCCTCGTCATGCTGGTCATGCCCGACTTGCCGTCCTTCATCATGTCGGCCGTACGGACGTTGCCGAAGTTGCTGTCGTCAACTTCAGTTTCGCCGTCGGCGCCCTCGCCGTTGGAGTTGAGGCCGTCGGTGAACAGCGAAGATACCTGATTGCCGGAGAAGTCGTCCTGTTCGAGCGCGATGTCTTTGTCAAGGCTGAACTTTTCCTCTGCATAGCACTCCACCGTCTTGTTGCCATCGGCGTCCGTTACATAGTAGAGGCCGTCTTCGCCGAGCGTGGTCGAGCAGTCGAAGTGCGAATCTTCCATGATGCGCAGCGTGTAGTCGCCATCCTCCATTATGTATGCGCCTTTGGTCTTATTACCTGACTGGGCATAATAGGAATACCACGAGGCCATATCCTGCACGTTGACCTCTACCACTACCGTCTGCGATTCGCCCGGCTTGATGATGTCCGTCTTTGTATAGCCTACCAGCGAAACGGAGGGCTTTTCAACGAGGCTGGAGTTATCATAAGGCGCGCTCACATATACCTGAACGGTCTTCTTGCCGGCAACGTCGCCGGTGTTGGTTACCGTTACGGGCAGATAGATCTTTTCTACCTGGGCAGCCTCTGTTGCGGTGGACTGGAAGAGCGCCGATACGTTCTCCGCCGCAAGTTTGGTCTTGAGCGAGGCGTCCGTGAAGATGCCGCCCGACTTGAACGAGAACGTTGTGTAGGAGAGGCCATAGCCGAAGGCGTAGGTCACGTTATCTTCCCACCACTGCTGTGCGGCATTGGGATCGATCTTATACATATCGGTATAGTAAGTTTCATAATACTTATATCCGAGGTAGATGCCCTCTTCGTAGTCGATGCCGTGGAAGCCCTCGGTATCGCCTATTACGTCCTGGCCGCTAGCAAGTTTGCCGTCTGTTTTGCCTTCGCTGTTCATGTAGTCGTTCTGGCCGGCGGCAGTCGCGCGGGTCTGGTTGTTATCGCCGAAGTTATACCAGGTGGGATCGGCGGTAAAGTCTGAATACCACTCGTCAACAAGCCCGCCGGAGGGGTTTACTTCGCCGGTAAGCAGCTTGGGCAGAGCGGCAAGTCCACCTTCGCCCGGCCTGTCCACATTGATTATTGCGTCTACGCCGTCCCAATCACGGAGTTCCTTTATCTCCATCGCGTTGGAGGTATTGAGCACTACTATAACTTTTTTGAAATTTTTTTCAGCCAGCTTTAAAAGTTCCCTTTCGCTGTCGGTGAGCATGAGGTAGTGCTTGTAGGTATCGGGTTCCGCCTTGGCGCCCTCTGGGGAAGGCGCATCCTGTGCAAGAGCCACATGGGAATCAGTATCCTTTTCGTCAAGCAGGTTGGTGCCAGCCTTTTCGCTGGTGATCCTGCTGGCGTCACTGCCCTCGCCGCCCGTTCTAGAGAGCACTACGATGGCCGCGTCATTGAACAGACGGAAGGAATTTTTTACCTGTCCGTTGAACGTGTAATCTTCATTGCCGATATCGGCCGTCTGCACTTCGTAATATTTTTTTACGGTGGGATTTACGTTGAAGCCCGCCTCTTCAAGCACACCGGCCACGGTGTCGCCGCCGCCGCTGGTATCAGACGTAAAGCTGCCCGTTGCGGCTGCGCCCGTAAGGGCGTCCGCTCTTTCACCGAGCACTGTCACCGACGCCGTTCCGCTCATGGGCAGAGCTTCATCTTTGTTTTTAAGCAAAGTTGCGCCTTCGGCGATCGTCTTTTCGGTGTGTTTTTCGGCCGCAGCAAGGGCATCTTCCAAAGAATTGAAGTCCGTATAATACTTGTTAGGGGTTGCCGCAGTGCTGCCCGTCTCCGCAAATGCTGCAGCGGGGGCATACAGCGCGGAAAGACCCATAGCAAGCGTGGCGGCGCATGCAACGAATGCAAGTGCCTTTTTCTTGCCGGCCTGTTTTGTTTTTGCCATTCTCTTTTCCTCCGTTATATATTTTCCGTCAGATACAAACATCTTCTGAACGTTTCTGACGACCGTATTATAAATTGCGCGCAAAAAATTATCAAGACCTTGCAAATAAACTGCCTTTAAACGCCAACATTCAGATTTTTGATTTACCAACCGTAAATAATTTTGCACCAACTGTCATCCTTTTTTTGCTCTGCACGCGGCGCCGAAAGGGGCGTTACGCCCCCAATAAAAAACGCTCGCACGCAAATTTTTTGCATACGAGCGGCGCACAATGAACAGCTGACGATATCACCATATTATATAGTTATTGAAAGCAAAAACCGCACGCAGGTTCGCGCGCGGTATATAAATTGCAGCTTTGAGCGCCGCGGAGCGCGGCCGGATCTTTGCGGGCGTTCAGCCCTCGTCGAACAGCACGGCGCCCATTTTGCGCAGGTAGCAAAGGTAAAGGTTTTGAAGCTCTTTTATTTTGTCGCGGCTGATGGCCAGCGTTACGCCGCCCTTGTAGTTTAAAAGCACGCCGCTCCGCTCTATGCGCTGAACGTATTTTAAATTCACGAGGTAGCTTTTGTATATCCTTACTATATCGCAGGCGGCCAGCTTTTCTTCGAACTCCTCCATAGACATATGGCACTCCAGCTGTTCGCCGTCTGCCGTGTAAACATACTGGCGGTAGCGGAAACTTTCTATATAAACTATATCTGAGACCTTTATTTTGCGCACCACGGAGTTACCGTTGGTGTTTATGGCGATGTAAGTATTCTTCACAAGACGGGTATTGATGTATGAAAGCAGCGTATCGCCGAGATCTGCCGAAAAGTTATTTTTGCGCACAAAGCCGAAGGGTCGCACGGAAAAACTTTCGAAGACGAGATCTTCGCGGTTGGAAACAAAGATTATATCGGGCGCGTCCTGCATTTTTTTGAGCGATCTCGCAAGGTCTATGCCGCTCAGCTTGGGCATATCTATATCCAGAAAGAGCACGTCGTACCGTCTTTCGCCGCTTTCGATGTTCTTTTGCAGCGCCAGCGGAGAGACGTGTTTATCCGTCCGCGCAGATATGCCGCACTTGGCAAGTATCTTTTTTATTTTATTGCAGATAGCCTCGCATACGATCTCATCGTCGTCGCATACGGCAAAGGCCATGGCTCTGTCCATATATCTTCTCCTGAAAGGTGTTAGTTGTTGAATTCCAGCATGACTTCGGCAATGAATTCATTTTCATCCACCGTGTAGGTCACAAGGCCGTTATATTTTTCGGCGACGCGTTTTACTATGCGGTGGCCGTAGCCGTGGTTTACGGCGTCCTCCTTTTCTGTATTCATCTCTAAAAGTTCGTCGCGGTTGGCGTCTTCCCTTATGCCGTTCTGCACGCATATATAAAGATAATCTGCCCGGCGGGCTATCTTTACGACGATCAGGTAATCCTTACTTTCGGCGCGCAGCACTCCCTCTATAGCGTTATCCAGAAGGTTGACGAGTATGCGGCACAGGTCGCTCTCTTCAAACGGAAGGGAAGAGGGCACATTTATCTTTGTTACGAGCTGTATGCCGTATTTATTGGCCTTTAAAAGCTCCATGTTTATTATCGAATTGATGAGCGTGTTGCCGCAGTCTATGAAAGAGTTGCCCGCCTCCTTTAAAAAGCTTTCGTTCATGGAGGCAAAGTAGCGCTTGAGCTCGTCATATTTGCCCTCGCCGAGCATTATTTCCATCACTTTATACTGGTTTTTTATGTCGTGCCGCATAGAGCGTAGCTCGCTTATGGCCTGTTCGGAGATTATAAGCATCTGCTTGTCGGCTTCGAGCAGTTTGTTGCGAACGGAGAGCTCCGTCATGCGTTTGCGCACCTTGCAGTGGAAGTATATCATCATATACCCCGAAACGGAGAATACGTAAATGGCCGCGAGCGTGAGCGTGTAGTATATATCCCTGGCCGAAGTTGGCCCGCTGTGCACATTGAGTATTGTCTTGGCAAAGATGAGCACCGCCGAGCATACGGCGTTCACCATTATGAGTATTACCGAAATAATGGGGATATCGCTGTAGTAGCGCATCGTGTAGCGGCGCAGAAGCAGGCTGTAGGCTATTATGAGCACATAAAATACAAGGTTTATCCATGCGCTGTCCGGCGGCATTAAGTTCATCACCTGCCTGCCGAGGTCGGCGACGGCTATCACCGAAACATACAACGTGGCGCCCATTATCAGCCTGCTGGCGATATATATGCGATTGAGGCACAGATATCCCGTAATTACCAGCAGCCACGAAAGTTGAAAATTTATGCCCGCAAGGAACGTCCACACCTTTGAAAGGGCGAACAATCCCCAGGTTAAAAGCGTGCCTATGCCAAACAGCACCGCCACATGCAGTACGCCTATCAGAAAGGAACGCATATTTCGGCTGAACGGATAGAATACAACCACCAGCGATATGCACACCGTCAGCAACTGGATTATAAATACATAGTCGTAAACAAATGTAAAAAATTCCATAAAAGTAAAGAATGTTTGTTGCTGTCTGTGCCATTCGGCACAGACAGCGGGGGCCCCCGCTGTCTATCATATTTTGCGTTAATTATACCATACATTTTATAATTTTGTAAACCCCCGCCTACAAACTGCCATTTTTTTAAAACTAACTACCTCCACGCCGCAACCGCTCCCCTTTCCGCACGCCGAAAACCACGTTAGTTGCGGCATATATAAAGCCCGACCGTCCCGCGTCAAAGGCGCCCGCGACATTTTTTGCCCTTTCCGCCGCTCGAACTGACACACAACAAAATAACCGAAAGCAAAATTTGCACAGACAAAGAAACCGGCAAAGCTGTCACGGTAAATTTTTTGCCGCTGCCTCCTCCCATTATTTAAAAAGAAATTTTGCTCAAAGTATTGTCTTCCGGCAAATTGCGTGTATAATCGTATTAACGCTTTATAGATTGTTTTATACAAAACTACGGGAGTAATTTTATGGTCGTACTCATTACCGGCGCTTCGCACACAGGCAAAACCGCACTGGCGCAAAAACTGCTTGAAAAGTATCACTTCCCCTACCTCTCTCTGGATCATTTAAAAATGGGATTGATACGCAGCGGGAATACGCCGCTCACTCCCGATGACGACGAAGAACTCACAAGTTATTTGTGGCCGATCGCGCGGGAAATCATTAAAACCGCCATAGAGAACGATCAGAACCTGATTATCGAGGGTTGTTATATCCCGTTTGACTGGCAAGCAGATTTTTCGGAGAGCTATCTCAAAGATATCCGCTTTATCTGCCTTGTGATGAGCCGGGCATACATCGTGCGAAATTTTGAGAGCATAAAAAAATATGCGAACGTTATAGAGCATCGAAAAGACGACGGCTGCTGCACCTTAAATAATATTTTGGCAGACAATGCCAAATACCTTGCGATGTGCAAACAGTACCGCCTGCGATACATTCTTATTGACGACAAGTATGACTTCGGCAAGAACGTAAGGCTTTAAAAAAAGCTTTTGCCTTTTTTAATTCCTCTTCTTTTGTATAAATAAAATCTGCAATAACGACTTCCCTAATCAATTTTTTACAAGCCGTAAACGCTTCGATTATCCAATCAACCAAAGAAATTATATAAACTACATCTTTACTCCTTAATTCAAAAAGACAATCGATTTCACTATTCAAATCATTTATTGAATAATCTATTTTTTGAAGATAGTCACACATTGTCGGAAATTCTTTCTTGTTTTTCAAAATCCACATTTTTTGAATTGAACCATGTTTAACTTCAGCCAATGTCCGCAATTTTGTGATTGTGTCATGCATTACTCCTCTATCTCCTTGATGAGCTTGTCTATTCCTTCCATTAAAATCTGCTCGAACGCGACTACCTGTACAATATCCAACTTATACACCCTCTCTCCGACTTATAATATAATTATAACGCAACCGTGTTGCACACGCAATACCCTTATTTTCAATTCTTCACCGCACCTCTTTCAGAGGCAGGTTCCACGCCTTTTTAAAGAACCAGAAGAACTAAAAAATAGAGGCAACAGATACTGTTTTAGCCTGAAATTTTTCAAAATGGCTGTAGTGTGTGCGCTAAAGTATTAACAAGCGGCGGCTTTCAGCTGACGGAACGGCTGCCGCCGTTCCGCCACCCTCGCGCTTACGCGCTCGGGCGCCGACCAAGCGCACACACACGACTGAACAGGCAAACAAATTCATACCTCAATACCACCGCTAAAACAGCTAAGTGGCAGTTAGGTGTGAGCTTGTCTTTGACGAGTGCGTCGGCGCTTCGCGCCGCCGCAGACAAGCTCACGTCTTTTTAATTGACCGACTAACTACTCATCAAGAAAAGAGAAAACGAAAGCGCGGCGAAAACGGGCTTTGCGCTGACCCGCTTGCAAAGTCCCGTTTTTACCGCCGCGCACTTTTATCATATTTTCTCTTTCCCTTTGCCTCCTCTTTTTTCTTTTTCGGAGAGGCTATTGTTGCACGGTTCCTCGCGCAAGTCAACGGCCGCAAAATCGTCGCTTAAAATTT
>ERZ1643249.2716-NODE-2716-length-16248-cov-5.016489_pt1 | contig 16248 bp, 24 predicted proteins | sample MGYA00579263_ERZ1643249 | MGnify/ENA primary metagenome ERZ1643249 (study PRJEB29033, sample SAMEA4952264) | chicken gut metagenome | biome: Broiler Chicken; feature: Gastrointestinal Tract; material: Caecum | place: Ireland | collected 2018 | study: Broiler...
GCATGTCTTAGGCATGCCGCCAGCGTTCATCCTGAGCCAGGATCAAACTCTCAAAAATATATATTTATTTTTTTAGTTTTGTTTTCCTAGCTACTCAAATAATCTTGACGTTTTGCTCAGTTTTCAAAGATCATTTTCACCTTTGTTTTACAAAGGTTTTTTACACTCTTTTTTGTCAAGTGCGTTATAAATATACCACATCCAAATAAGCATGTCAACAACTTTTTTTAAATTTTTTTATTTTTTTTTATTTTTTTTTCAAAAAACTCTTTTTTGCTTATTTTTTAATGTATTTTTAACTTTTTAACATGCTCATTCTTATTTAATATATGCAAACTTTAATTATTTATTACCAAGTAACAACATATATTTATCATAATATTTTTTTACACATTTATAATCAAATGGCCCCCTCTTAAGTTCATATAATTTTATTAAGTTTTTTAACTCTTGCTTTACAATCAAATCTATTTCTTCAGGATAATTCATTTTGTTTTTATGATACTCATATTCAGATTTATCTAAAATTTTATAAGTACCATCTTTAAAAACCCTCAAGTCCAAATCATAATCAATGTATTTTATTACCTTGCCTTCTATTATGGTTGGACTTGCTATATTACAATAATAATAAATTCCGGACTCCTTAAATTGAGTAATTATGTTGTACCATTTATTTTTATAATAAAATATAATCGCTGGTTCTTTAGTATACCATACCCTACCATCACTATTATTAACCTTTGCATGCTTGTTTCCGAATACCAAAAATTCTTTACTTACATCAAGAAGCATGGCTTCATCCCAACTCCTATGAATTGAGCCATCATGCTTATAGCAGTGAATGGTATAATTATCACCTATTTTCATGTTCTTCATATGACATCACCTAACTTTTATTATACTATATTTATTTAAATAAAAAAAGCAAGATAAATCTTGCTCTTATTTCGCGCTTACTAATTCCAAAGCTTTTTGTAGTTGATTATCATTATCAATTGATGGATTAGCTTCATAGCTTGAAGAAAGTTCTATTTCGTGGGTTGGTTTTACACCAACGTCGTTTACCCAGTTTCCTTCTGGAGAAAGCCATTTTTGGATGGTATATTTAATCATTCCGCCACTTGATAAATTTTTAGTTGTTTGAACGGTACCTTTTCCGTACGTATAAGTACCCACCACATATGCACCATAAGATTCTTTTAGACTTATTGCAAGTATCTCAGAAGCCGATGCACTAGATTCATTAACCAAAATTGCTAACGGGTAATTCCTAGATTCTTCAGTAGTTGAAGTATATTTATACGTCTTGTTTTTGTCGGCTATTTGATAGATAATTTTTCCTTTTGGCAAAAACATGTTTAACATGCTAGTAACCGAGTGCAAATAACCTCCGGAATTATTTCTTACGTCAATAATTAATCCCTCTATATTTTGTGATTCTAAAGATTCTACGTTTTCCCTAAATTGTTCATAAGTATTATTCGCGAACGTGTTAACTATAACATAACCTATTTTTTTATCATTTTTCTTAAGAACTTGCGACTCAACTGACTCAATTTCCACGTTTGATTTTTCAACATCAAACTCTAATTCTTCGTTTCCACGTTTTATTTTAATATGTGCAATAGAATTTTTTTCATCTTTTATTAAAGCTACAACCTCAGTAGTTGATAATCCTTTTGTAGAAGTTCCGTTTACCGATAAAATAACATCATTAAATTTTAAACCGGCCAAAGCAGCAGGTGAATTTTTAAAAACCGAAAATATAAAAACTTCACCGTCAGAATTAATAGAAATTTCAGCCCCAATACCTTCATACGAACCATTCATTAATTCATTAAAGTTTTCTGCCTCTTGCTCACTAAAATAACTAGTATGTGGATCATTCAAAGAGGATAACATTCCGTTTATAGCTCCATTAACCAATTCATCTTTATCGACGTCTTGATAATAAGAATCATTTATTAAACTATAAACCTCCTCAAATTCTTTTAAAGCATCATCATCTAATGAAACGTTACTGTTTTTTATACCAGTAGAATTTATTTCATTCATTATAACAACGGTTAATAATACTGATGAAATTATTATAAAGAAAGAAAATAAAACTAATTCATATATTTTAAAATCACTTCTTGCTTTTAATTTGTTTTTTATTAAATTTTTTTTATTACCTTGTTTATTATTTTTCATCGTAACCTCCGCATAATAAAAGTATAACATAGGCAAAGAAAAAAGTAACTAAAAAGTTACTTTAACTCGCTTACTACGTCATCTTCACCCGTTATATAAGAACTAATTACACCGTTACTTATGGTTATTAAAGTTACATCATTTATTTTAAGGTCACTAAAAGTTTTTGCGTTAGGATTTGATTCATCACTAACAACATATTTATTTATGGCTTCATCAATGTTTACCTTGTAAAGTTTTATACCATTACTTGAAGAATCATACGAAGAAATTAAACTTTTTAAATTATCACTTGCTTCATTTTGAGAAAAGAAAATTACTTTGTACTCACTGCTTGATTGTTTAAACGTATCACTAGCTATTATCATGTTGTCATATAAAGAACTTACAACGTCATTCTCTTGTAAATTTGAAGAATCATTAGAGCTTTCTTTTTCCGCTTTAGTGTTTCCTATTTCACCAGTCATTAAAAATGCCGTAGCAAAATAAACGATTACTAAAACCAAAATCACTATAACAGTTATTATTATCCCATTTTTTATTGTTGAATTCACTAATATCACCCGTAAACATTATAACACATGTTTACGTGAAATTTAAATTATTTATTTATAGGAAGTGCCGAAATTGATTTTGCCACATTCAATAAATCGCTACTACTCATTTCACTTGATACTAAGTAATAATCCACTCCCGCACTAGACCAGCTAATAGAAGAGTCATCAACAATAGCAATTGTATCCATGAATATGTCTAAATCACCACTAGTTGGTATAACGGTCATTTCTTCTTCTTTCGATACTGGTTCTTCAACCAACATAAAAGGTGTTGTCCCAGCAAAAGTAAGAATTATCCTTGAACCTTGATCAAGTTCAACCGTTTTTTCCGTTTCTAGATATGTACCTTCAGGCAAATACATTGGATATATGGCTTCGTCCAATTCATTCATTTGAAGTTCGGTTTCTTCTTCAGTTTGTGAAAACGTTTGCATGTTTTCTTCCAACACAAAATAATCATCATCAAATTTTGCTTTCATGTCTATGGATTTAAAAGTAACTTTTATACCAGCATTTCCTTCATCATCTAATACCGTAACACTTTTAATTTCATAATTTTTATTAACCACTACTTCTTGATGAGTTAAATTAACATTATTTTTATAATTAACGGTACTAGTAAATACATAACCATTATCATTTTTTTTCATACTAAGTTTAGAATCGTTTTTCATATCATTAATAACGGATTGTAACAAATAACTTTGAGAATTATTATATGGCCATTTACTTTGAAATTTAAAACTTTTATTAAGCGTAGGCGTTAAAACATAAACTCCATCTTCGTTTTTCAAAATTATTTGTTCATGATTATTAGTTTTGTTTCTAAGTGAAACCCTGTAGTTATCATCCTTTTTATAAGATACCGTAACATCATATTTATACGTATCTTCATTATTTATTAATTCCATTTCAGCTTCTAGCTTATAACCATTAACATTATTAACGTTTTTATCCAATTTATTCAGTATTGATTTTTTATCTTCCTTTCCACAACCCGTTAAACATACAATTACGGTTAAAACCAAAAAAACACCAAAAAATTTTTTCATTAATTCACCTCTTTTAATCTTCAATTAATTATATGGTTTAATTTTACTATTATTCACGTATAAAAAAATTTTTTTTGATTATCATATAAGTATAAAAGGAGGAAAATTATGAAAACATTACAGATTATAGCTCTAACTGTTATGATTATTGGTGCGTTAAACTGGGGACTTATTGGTTTATTTAACTTTGACCTTGTTGCAACAATATTTGGCGGAGCTAGTGCTTTAGGATCAAAAATAGTGTATATTTTAGTTGGTATCTGCGGACTTATTGGTATTAAGACCCTTGCCGATTTAATAGAAGATATTAAATAAAACAGTTTTCATGATGAAAACTGTTTTTATTTATAATCAACCGAAATTAAAGTTAGCCCTTCTGCGGGAGCTGTACCAGGAGCGCACCTTCTATCCTTTTTAGCTATTAATTTGCTTACGTCTTTATATGATAGTTTGCCTTCTCCTATTTTTATTAATAAACCAACCATGTTCCTTACCTGATATTTTAAAAAGCCCTTGCTTTTAAAGGTAATTGTAATGATGTTCCCTTTTTTTCTTAATTTAGCATAAGTTATCGTTCTAACTTTATCATCACGTTTATCTTCTGCCGAAGAAAACGTAGTAAAATCATGCTTGCCTTTAAAGTACTTTATAGCCCTTTTCATATCCCTAGCGTTTAAAGTTTTACAATATTGATACACGTGGGTGCGAAGTAAGGGATTGTAACAACCTACGTTTATGTTATATTCATAAGTTTTTGACTTCACCATATATCTAGCATGAAAATCATCCGCAACAACATAAACATTATTAATGTGTAAGTCATTTGGAAGATAATTATTTAAAGCCCATTTTAATTTATATGGTGTCAAGTTAACCTTTAAATCAAAATGAGCTTTTTGATGCAAAGCATTAACCTTACTATCAGTTCTTCCGGCAGAGTAAATTATTACTTGTTCATTATTTATATTTGTTAAAACTTTTTCTATCTCGCCCTGAACGGTTCGTAATTTAGGCTGCTTTTGATAACCATTAAACAATTGTCCAGAATAAGAAAAATCAATTAAATATCTCAACTATGACCACCCCAACCATATTACCACATATAATAAAACTATATCAATAAAAACTAGTGTTTTATCAAATTTGGTAACCTTATTCTCATGATAATTAGTTCTTTTTTTTGAATACCCATAAAACCTTAATTTCATTGCCATAATTGTTTGACGCGATAATTTATAAGAAAGATTAATAGACGGAATAACCATTCTATTAAACGACTTAAGTTTATTTTTACCATATGCAAGCCCACGATAAGCCATGGATTTTCTAACTTCATAAAATTTTTCAAATAACGTTGAAATAAACTTTATTGAAAAAGCTATTCTAAGTGAAAAATTAGAAACTGAAATCCCTATTTTTTCCATCGGCCTTAAAACACACTCAATTCCCCAAGCAATTTCACTTAAAGACGTGGTAAATGTTAAGACAAGAAATAACACAATAATCAAAATGGTTTTTAAAACATCAAAAAATCCATTTAGTATGTTATGTTTAATTAAAAAAGACCCCACAAATACAATTATGTAAATAGGATATATTCTTATTAAGTTTTGCATGTATATCTTTATGTTTATTTTGCTTTGCAAAATAATAAACATTAAAAATAATAGGCAAATAATTAAAGAAAAGATATCTTTTATGATTAAGAAATTGATGATTAAAAGAATGAACCATATTATTTTCATTTTAGAATTCATCAAATGAAGTTTTGAATTTCCAGTTACGTACCTAAAGAATTGATGATTATTTTTCATTATTAACCACCACCATCTTTTTTTGCTCATTAACTACATTAGTTATTTTCCTAACTAACGAATTCATGTTTTCTACATATCCTAAATCAATACCAAAATTATCTTTTATTATGTTGCAAGTTCTAACCACGTTAGGAACGGGAACACGTTTTTCATCCAATAATTTTATATCATTAAACACTTCAATTTTATTTCCTGTCTTAATAACCTTTCCGTCACTTAAAACAACAATATCATCAACTATTTCGTAAAGCATATCAACATCATGAGTAACTATTATTATGGTTTTTAAATACTTTGTTTTTAAGCCTTTCAAAAGTCTCATTAATCTTTTTTTGCTATTACAATCAAGTCCTATTGTAGGTTCATCCAAAATAAGTAGTTTTGGGTTTGAAATTAATACGGATGCTATTGCAACCCTTCTTTTTTCCCCACCGTTTAATTCAAACGGACTTCTTTTAATATAGGTTTCATCTAACCCTACCATTTTTAGTACCTTTTTAACTTTATTTTTTATGTTTCTGTTTTTGGGATCAAATATTTTTTGTGAAAAAGCTATTTCTTCACCAACGGTAGAACAAAAAAACTGTTTTTCTGGAAATTGGTAAACAAGCCCAACATCATATCTAAAATCATTAAAATTAAAATTACTTTTTTTATTAGTAAGCTCATACTCACCAACAAGCACTTCACCTTTAGAAGGTAATGTTATACCATTCATAAGTTCTAACATGGTTGATTTACCACTTCCAATCGGCCCTATTATCCCATGAATTAGGTTACTTTCCAAAAATACGCTAACATTATCTAAAGCTAATTTACCAGTTGGTGTGTCATTATATGAAAAACTCACGTTTCTAAAAATTACTTCCATACGTTATTCACCAACCTTTCAAGGTCTAAACAAATGTCATCAACTAATCCATAAACCCTTAATTTTTGACTTAATTCAACCGTAAAAGGAACTTCAAGTCCTATCTTTCTCATAACTCTTTCCTCATCAAATACCCTAGGAAAAGAACCATCTACTAAAATTTTGCCATTATTTAAAACAACTAATCTATCAGAGTAGATAGACTCATCTAAATTATGAGTAAAAGAAACAATGGTAACCCTTTTTTTTCTGTTATATTCTTTCAAGACTTTAAGCAGTTTTTCCCTTTCATTAATATCAATCATCATTAAAGCTTCATCTAAAACTAAAATTCTAGGTTCTAACATAAGTGCACATCCTAAAGCAACCTTTTGTTTTTCTCCACCAGACAAAGAATATGGATTTTCCTTTAATAAGCTTTCTAAGTTTAAAAGTTCTGATACTTCTTTTATTTTCTTTTTGATTGTTGATGGTTGAACAGCCATGTTTTCTAAAGAAAAAGCAAGTTCATCTTCCACGGTTTCACAAGCAAAAAAATTATCTGGATTATCAAACACAAATCCCACTTCTTTTCTAATCTCATATAAATTCTTTTTAATAACCTTTTTACCCATAATAGTAACGTCAGAATAATTTTTCACTAATCCCGCTAAAACCTTAACAAGCGTTGTTTTACCAGCTCCGTTTGGACCAGCGATAGTGACCCAAGTCCCACGTTTTATTTTTAAACTAAAATCATCATAAATAAATTTGTTTCCATACCTAAACATAAGGTTATTTATTTCAATAATGTCCAACTCAAGTCACCTCCTTAAAAGTTAAGGAATTATTATATAACAAAATTAAAAAAAAGCCAACTTTTAAAGGCTTTTTTAATAAGATTCTTTATTTGAACAATCGTCTTCGGTGGGTTTATCATTAGAACCAGTCATATATAAGCCAGGGCAACAAATATGACCAGAGAATTCTAATTTATCTGATATTTCCAAGTATCCAGAACAATTTCCGTTTCCATTTGGGTTTTTAATAGTATCACTTTTAAGACCATACATAGTTAAATCTGATAAATCATATTTCCCTGATTCTTTTTTATCTAAGTAAACATCGGCTCCTAAACTTTTAATCGTATCTTCTAGTTTTTTAGCTTCTTGCAAAGCTGCATCATTCCTTATTTTCATAACCGAAACTCCCGCAATAGTCATTATAACACCTAAAACCACTATTACCGCTAAAAGCTCGATAAGAGTAAAACCTTTGTTTTTCATTTTAATTTTCCTTTCTGTATTTTATAGTCTATTTTTAATAATAATTTAAGTGGTGCGAACTTACAGCAAAAAGCACCAATCTTGGACATAACTCCAGGAATAATTACCAACTTGTTTTTAAACATCTTTTTAATGGCGTAATTAGTTACATAATTACTGGATAAACTTTTAACGGAAAAACTAACTTTTGCAACGTTATTAAAATTTGTGTCCACTGGGCCTGGGCAAAGAACAGAAACTTTAACGTTTGACTTAATTTGCTTTAATTCCTCATAAATAGCTGCTGTAAGCTTAAAAACGTAAGATTTAGTCGAATAATACGTACTCATCAAAGGCCCCGGCAAAAAGGCTGCAGATGAAGCTACGTTAAGAATTCTTCCCGAATCTTTTTTTATCATTTGTTTTAAATATAGTTTAGTAAGTATGTGTACCGCTTTTACGTTTAAATCTATCATGTTAATTTCTTTATCCAGGTTTGTTTCATAAAAATTACCAAACAAACCAAAACCAGCGTTATTTATTAAAATATCAACGCCTCTATATTTATTAAATAATAACTTACAGTTTTTCTCTAAAGAAAGATCTAAGTCTTCAATTTCAACGTTTGTTTTACATAACTTTGAAACTTTTTTTAAAGCATTTTTGTTTCTTGAAACAAGTATTAAATCATATCCTAAATTACTTAGTTTAACCGCAAAATCCTTACCTAAACCACTAGAAGCACCAGTTATTAATGCTTTCATATTATCACCAACCCTATTATACTATAACATTAATAAATAATCAAAATTTTATATGTTGTAAATAATTAAAGATTATAATAAATCTTATGTTATAATTTTAATAAGGATGGATGTTATGAAAATAAATAAAATTAATCTTAAAAAAGTAATCACATTTATATTAATTTTGGCACTATCACTGACGTTTATTTTCTGTATGTATAAAATTATACTGTGGATAAATGATGGTGCAAAAACAAATAAAATAAAAGAAGAATTAATTAAAAACGTAGATGAAAAACCATCTATAGAAAAAAATACGGAAATAATAAATCCACCAAATGACAAGAAAAATGATTACTGGGATTACATAAAAATGAATATGTTAGACGTTAACTTTAGTGAACTCAAGAAAAAAAATAAAGATACAATAGGTTGGATAAAATTAGAAGGAACAAACGTTAATTATCCTGTTGTTCAAGGGACGGATAATTCGTATTACTTAAATCATTCTTTTGATAAAAGTTATAACAAGGCTGGATGGGTTTTTATGGATTACCGAAATGATTACGAAACTTTAAATAAAAACACCATAATATACGCCCATGCAAGAGTGGACGGAACAATGTTTGGAACGCTAAAAAAAGTTTTAAATGAAGAATGGCATGAAAATAAAAGTAATCATATAATAAAGTTTTCTACTATAACAAAAAATTATTTATGGCAAATATTTTCTGTTTATGAAACTAAAAAAGAAAGCTACTACTTAACAACCAAATTTTCTTCTGATAATGATTTTAATAACTTTATTAACGCATTAAAAGAAAGAAGCATTTTTAATTTTAGTGCTACACCAAAAATAAATGATAAAATAATAACTTTATCTACTTGTAAAGACAGTAAGGGCAATAGAATCGTTGTACATGCAATATTAATAAAAATGGAAACAAAATAAAAAAAGAAAGTTTTTTTACTTTCTTTTTTTAATCTACTAATTCTAGTATTACCATTAGGGCATCGTCGCCCTTTCTTTCGGTTAATTTTAATATTCTAGTGTATCCACCATTTCTTGTTTCATAACGTTTAGCTAAATCATTAAATACTTTTGTTACAGCTTCATTATCGTTATGTAAGAAAGCAAGTGCATTACGTCTAGAAACTAAGCTACCATTCTTACCATAGGTAACCATTTTATCAAAACATTTACGAACTTCTTTAGCACGAGTTTCGGTTGTTTCAATACGTTCATTTTTAATTAGATCTTTAGTTAAGTTTGCAAGCATAGCTCTTCTGTGCTTATTATTACGACCTAATTTTCTATATGCCATTTTAATTCCTCCTTACTTATCTTAATCGTCATTTCTAAATGAAAAACCAAGTTCTTTAACCTTATCAATAACTTCTTTAAGTGATTTTTTACCCAAATTACGTATCTTCATCATTTCATTTTCAGACTTTTGAGTTAAATCTTGTAACGTGTTAATGTTAGCTCTTTTTAAGCAGTTATAAGCCCTTACCGAAAACTCTAACTCATCAATTGACATTTCTAAAGCCTTTGTCTTTGAATCATCAACGTTTTGTTTCATAAGACCAGTTTCATCTGCTATCTCATCTAACTTAGTTAAAATCTCAAAATGCTCAATAATTATTCTTGATGCCAAAGCAATAGCTTCTTCTGGTTTCATTGAACCATTAGTCCATACTTCCATAGTTAATTTATCATAAGTATCATCTTGCCCAACACGAGCTCCTTCTACTTCATAATTAACTCTTTCAATTGGAGAAAAATTAGAATCCATTGCAATCGTGTTTAATTTAACGTCGCCTAATGCCTTTTTATTAGCTTCAGCTCTTACGTATCCACGGCCACTACCAATGGTAATTTCCATGTCTAGTTTTCCACCCTTAACTAACGTAGCAATTTCTTGTTCAGGGTTAATAATTTCAACGTCAGCATCCTTTTGTATGTCAGCTGCCGTAACAACGCCTTCCTTGCTTACATTTAATTTTACAGTTTTAGGTTCGTTAGTATGGTTCTTAACAACCACACTTTTTAAATTTAATATAATTTGAGTTACATCTTCAATTACTCCATCAATTGTTTGAAATTCATGAAGTACACCATCAATGTGAACACTAGTTATAGCATCCCCTGGTAATGAAGATAACATTACCCTTCTAAGTGCGTTACCAAGTGTTGTACCAAAACCTCTTTCCAAAGGTTCTATCTCAAATTTTCCATAATTTCTGCTTTCCACATATTCAGCAACTTTAAATTGTGGTTTTTCGAATTTTATCACCTAAATTCACTCCCTTTTTCTAAATTATCCACGTGGACGTTTTGGTGGACGACAACCATTGTGTGGCACCGGTGTTACGTCTGTAATTGAAAGAATTTCTAATCCGGCTGTTTGTAATGAACGAATTGCAGTTTCTCTTCCTGCGCCTAATCCTTTTACAAAAACATCTACTTTTCTCATTCCAGAATCATATGCTGCCTTACCTGCTGCTTCAGCACTCATACCAGCAGCAAATGGAGTTTTCTTTTTACTTCCTTTGAATCCTGAAGTTCCAGATGTAGCCCATGATACAACGTTTCCATCTTTATCCGTAATGGTAACTATCGTATTATTAAACGTAGAATGAATGTGTGCTTGTCCTTCAGGTATGTTTTTCTTTACCTTACGTTTTCTTGCTTTGTAAGCCATTATTTACCCTCCTTTTTCCTACTTCTTCTTGTTTGCTACGGTTTTACCTCTACCCTTACGAGTCTTAGCATTACTTCTTGTAGATTGTCCTCTTACAGGTAAACCTTTACGATGACGAATTCCTTGGTAAGAACCGATTTCCATCTTAGTTTTAATATTCATTGAAACTTCTCTTCTTAAATCACCTTCAAGTAGGTAATTATCTAATTCTTTACGAATTTTAGAAACTTCTTCATCAGTTAAATCCTTAGCTTTTGTATCTAAGTTAATGTTTAACTTTGTTAATATTTTTCTTGATAATTTTCTACCAATACCATGAATGTAAGTTAACGCAACTTCGATTCTTTTTTCATTTGGTAAATCAACGTTTTTTATACGAGCCATTTACTTTTACACCTCCTGTTATCCTTGTCTTTGTTTGTGTTTTGGATTTTCACAAATAACCATAACTTTTCCATTTCTTTTAATGATTTTACATTTTTCGCAAATTTTCTTTACTGATGGTCTAACTTTCATATTCTATCCTCCTATTACTTTCTATAGGTTATACGCCCACGTGTTAAATCATAAGGTGATATCTCTAGAACTACTGTATCACCTGGTAAGATACGAATTTTATTCATTCGCATTTTACCAGAAACGCGGGCTTCTACAGTATGTCCATTTTCTAATTTGACTTTGAAATCTCCACCTTTTAGAAGTTCAATAACCTTACCCTCAACTTCTATAACGTCTTCTTTAGCCACTTATAAATCACTCTCCCGTTAATATCTGATAACCATCTTTAGTAACTAAAACCGTGTGCTCAAAGTGAGCCGAAGGTTTTCTGTCTAAAGTTGTTATTGTCCAGTCATTATCCTCTACCACTATATCATCAGTTCCTAAATTAAGCATTGGTTCAATTGCAATTACCATTCCTTCTTTTAATATAGGACCAGTATGAGCAAAACCATAATTAGGAACGTCGGGTTCTTCATGAAGATGATTCCCTACACCATGACCACATAGTTCTCTTACAATGCCAAGATCATGGTCATTTGCATAGCATTCAATGGCATGACTAATATCACCTATTCGATTTCCTGGTTTAACCATTTTTATACCTTCGTATAAAGCTTTTTTTGTATGCTCCATTAAATATTTTTTATCATCATCAATTAAACCAACCGCATATGACCAAGCGGAGTCTCCATGATAACCTTTATAATCAGCACCTATATCTATAGATACTATATCACCTTTTTTTAGTTTTCTATTAGAAGGAATTCCATGCACAACTTCTTCATTTACTGATATACATGTTGCATTAGGAAACCCTTCATAATTCTTAAACGAAGGCTTGGCACCTTTGCTTATTATAAACTTTTCCGCTTCTGAGTCAAGTTCTAACAAACTTACTCCTGGTTTTATTAAAGGTTTTAAATGTTTATGGGTTTCATAAACTATGTTGCCCGCAACAATCATTAATTCAATTTCCCTTTTTGATTTAATGCTTATCATCTTTTGCCTTCTTATTTTTCTAAAATTTCAACCGCATCGTTAAAAGTATCATACTTACTTTCATGCGCTTCAATCGTTTTTAATACACCTTTATTTTTATAATAATCAAATAATGGCATAGTTTTGTTTACGTATTCATCAAACCTTTTTATAAAAGTTTCTTCACTATCATCTGAACGTTGTGTTAATTCAACTCCGCAATCATCGCAAATACCTTCAACTTTTGGTTTCATTTCATTTGAATACTTATTATAAATCTTTCCGCATTTTGGACATGTTATTCTTGAACATGCACGCTTCATAGCCATTTCTTTATCAATGTTAATGTATATTACAACGCCTAAATCCTTACCAAGCTCTTTTAATAATTCATCATATTTTTCAGCTTGAACTAAAGTCCTTGGAAAACCATCTAGTATGTAACCATTTTCACAATCAGGTTTAGTAATACGATTAGAAATAAGCTCTATGATAACATCATCAGAAACAAACTTACCTTGTTTCATTAAATCTTCGGCTTGTTTTCCAATTTCAGTTTGATTTTTTATTTCCTCTCTTAATAAATCTCCTGTTGATATATGGCCATAACCGTACTTATTCACTAACATTTCTGATAAAGTGCCCTTACCTGCAGCAGGTGGTGCTAAAAATATTATATTTTTCATTATCTTCGATAACCCCTTTCATATTTTCGTGCTGATAGTGTACTCTCAATTTGATTATAAGTTTCAAGAGCAACACCAACTACGATTAATAAACCAGTACCTCCAACGGTAACACTTGTTGGTAACTCACTAAAGTTAGATACTAATATTGGAAGTCCTGCTATTATAACCAAGAATAACGCTCCTAAGAAAGTTGTTCTTGATAATACCTTACTAATATAAGTTTTGGTTTCTTTACCAGGTCTGATTCCAGGAACATAACCACCTTGTTTATTAAGGTTTTCAGATAATTCCTTTGGCCTTAACCCAGACGCCATAAACGTATATAAATAAGAAAATAAAATTATCAATAGTACATATAAAATGAATCCAGTTACCGTATTGTAATTAATATAGCTATTTACAAAAAGCGAAAACGAATCATTTTTTACAAAAGCCGCTATTAATGATGGTATTGATATCAAACTTGATGCAAAGATTACTGGCATTACTCCAGAAGAATTTAATTTAAATGGTATGTAAGTTTGCTTAGCTCCATAAGCCGTAGATGTTCTGTTAGAATATTGGATTGGTATTCTTCTTTCTGATTTTTCAATAAATACCACTCCAACAATAATAGCAACATAAACTAATAAGAATAACACAAACTTTGTAATTCCTAAAGCAACTTCTTGAACCGTTCCGGTTACCACGAAAGAACCAAACGCATCAACCATCATTGACGGAGTACTTATTAATATACCTGCCATAATTAAAATTGATATCCCATTTCCTACTCCTTTTCTAGTGATTTCATCACCTAGCCAAAGTAAGAAACAAGTTCCTGCGGTTAAAATAACCGAAACCCTTACGTATTCAATTGCTGTTGCAGATTCTCCAAGGAACGAAAATGACATCACAAGTCCTTGTAAAAAAGCCATTGCAATACCGACGTACCTAGTTATCTTATTTAATTTAACTCTCCCAGTATGTCCTTCTTTTGCTAAATTTGAAAAATACGGAATAATGTCCATTTGAAACAACTGTATTATAATTGAAGCACTAATATATGGAGTAACACCTAAAGCAAATATTGAAAAATTTCTTAGTGAGCCTCCACTCATAACGTTTAAAAGTTCCAAAAAACCTAAATCTTGAGTTATGTTATTAGTGCCTGGAACCCTTACGGTTGTTCCTAATTTATATACGAACAATATAAGAAGCGTAAATAAAATCTTATTTCTAACATCTTTATTGCCAGGAGAAAAAATCTGTTTGATGCCTTTAAACATTTTACATCACCTCAGCTTTTCCACCTGCTGCTTCTATCTTTTCTTTTGCACTGTTAGAAAATACGTTTGCTTTAACCGTTAATTTCTTTTCAAGTGAACCGTTTCCTAAAACCTTTACACCTGATAATTGTTTTTTTATAATACCCATTTCTTTTAATAATTCTGGGGTTACTACCGTACCTTCATCAAACATGTTTAAATCTGATACGTTTATTATAGAATAAGTTGTTTTAAACATAGCGTTAGAAAATCCACGTTTTGGTAACCTTCTATATAAAGGTAATTGTCCACCTTCAAAAGTAGGTTTTACACCTCCACCACTTCTAGCATTTTGTCCTTTATGTCCTTTACCACTTGTTTTTCCAGTACCGCTACTAGAACCACGACCTAATCTTTTGATATCCTTTTTAGAACCTTCGTTGTATTTTAACTCATTTAACTTCATTATCCTAAAATCTCCTCTACAGATTTTCCTCTTAACTCAGCAATATGATTTGCTGATTTTTGTGATTTTAGAGCATCAATTGTAGCTCTTGCGGTATTTAATTTTGTATTAGATCCAAGTGATTTTGAAATAATATCTTTAACTCCAGCTAACTCTAAGATGGCACGAACTGAACCACCAGCTATGATACCAGTACCAGCTTTTGCAGGTTTAATTAAAACCCTAGCAGCACCAGATGTACCAATAGCATCATGAGAAACGGTTCTGTCTTCTACTAAATCTAACTTAATTACGTTATTAGTAGCATCTTGAATTGCTTTTTTGATTGCATCTTGAACTTCGTTTGCTTTTCCAGTTCCAAGGCCAACTTTTCCTTTTCCATCTCCAACTGCAACGGTTGCTGCAAAACGAAGACGACGTCCACCTTTGGTAACTTTTGTAACACGATTAACGGAAATAACTGATTCGTTATATTCTTTTTCGCGTGGTTTGCTATTTCTTCTTTCCACTTTGTTACCCTCCTTTAGAATTCTAATCCATTTTCGCGGGCAGCTTCTGCAAGCGCTGCTACACGTCCATGATATAAGTATCCACCTCTGTCGAATACTACTTTACTAATTTTTGCTTTCTTTGCCTTTTTTGCAATCTCAGCTCCTACAATTTTACTAGCTTCTATGTTGCCACCATTTTTAATGTTTAAATCTTTATCTAATGATGAAGCACTAACCAAAGTAACTCCTTTAGTGTCATCAATTATTTGAACACTAATGTTTTTTAAAGATCTAAATACACATAATCTTGGTAACTCACTAGTTCCGCTGACCTTTGCTCTTATTCTAGCGTGTCTAGCTTTACGAGCTTCATTACGTGATGTTTTCTTTATCATTGTAATAATCTCCCTTTCCTATTATTTAGAAGCTTTCTTTCCTTCTTTACGGCGAACATGTTCACCTTTATAACGGATACCTTTACCTTTGTAAGGTTCTGGTTTTCTAACTTCTCTTATTTCAGCAGCAAATTTTCCTACTGCTTCTTTGTCAATTCCTTTTACGTTTATTTCTGTTGCACTTACTGTTTCAACCGTTATACCTTCAGGAATATCAAGATTAACTTTATGTGAGTATCCTGCGCTTATTTCTAATACTTTCCCTTTAACGTTAAAACGGTAACCAACACCTA
>ERZ1643249.2719-NODE-2719-length-16235-cov-4.568294_pt1 | contig 16235 bp, 18 predicted proteins | sample MGYA00579263_ERZ1643249 | MGnify/ENA primary metagenome ERZ1643249 (study PRJEB29033, sample SAMEA4952264) | chicken gut metagenome | biome: Broiler Chicken; feature: Gastrointestinal Tract; material: Caecum | place: Ireland | collected 2018 | study: Broiler...
GATTCATGGAAAATTCGCTTCCGCTTACGCTGGCGATCCCAGGATAGTTCTCAACATTAGGGGACGAAGTGATCTGTCCTCCGAATGCCCCTCCTTCAATGATCAGTGTCTTTTTTCCTGCGCGCTGTCCATAGACAGCGGCTGTCATTCCGGCGGTCCCTCCGCCGATAATACCTATATCATACATAGTTTAACCTTCCTTTTCTGCGTAATTTTTAATATTTCGAGGCATTTGCCAGCTTCGTGACCTGACCGCCTTTTACTACGATAAGCGTCGGCGCCTGCATGACCCCGTATTTTTCTGCCAGTTCCATATTCTCCTCTGCGTCTATCATCTCGTAAGGAATGTGCGCTTTCTCAAGAGAACTGATCGCTATACGGCAGTTCGTACATGTCTTTGTCGTAAAGAGAAGCGTCTTTGTCCTTTCCGCGTCTGCTGACGGCTTTTCCGATTCCTCTGACGCAGCCTTCGTTCTCGGACGCATATGCGAATTGGTGATATCGTAGAGCCTGCGCTCCTGCCCATTCATTCTGCATGATGCCGAGGAAATTCACCATCTGGTTACAGAGCACGCTCAGATGCTTCGCCGGAGCGGATGTAATCCTTCCCGGAATACCGCCCAATCCTTCCTGAATGAGCTGCTTTAAGGACCAGCCCGCACAGTAGCCTGTGAGCATGGACAGGTCGTGGATGTGGATGTCGGCGTTCTTGGGCGCCTTGCCGATCTCATTGTCATAGATCTCTGACAGCCAGTAATTTGCCGTGACCGCGCCGGAGTTGCTCAGAATCAGACCGCCCACAGAGTATGTCACCGTAGAATTCTCCTTCACACGCCAGTCTGTAATCTTCACGTAGCTGTCTACGATCTCCCTGTAATCGAGAAGCGTGGAATTTAAGTTGCGGATCTTCTCCCTCTGCTTCCTATACAAGATGTAGCCCTTCGCTACGTCGTCATACCCTGCCTGGATAAGAACAGACTCCACACTGTCCTGTATATCCTCAACAGAAATAAGCCCCTCTTGGATCTTCGGCTCAAAACATGCTGTGACTTTCAAAGCCAGCATGTCGATGATATCCTGATTGTAGTTTTTCTCCTGCGCTTCAAATGCTTTTCTGATCGCTTGGCCGATCTTTGCAAGATTAAATTCTGTGATCTTGCCGTCTCGTTTCTTGACCTGATACATTATCATGAACCCTTCTTTTTATTTTACTTTCATTTTTTGATCTTCTTGCTTCTCATTTTTCCAGTATGCCGTTCATACCTCCAGCCATACATTTGTCTGCGTGATGTTCAGAGATATCAGCAGGTATCTGTGCCTATTGTATCACTCTGTACGTATCAATGTCAACAAAGAAACATCAATATCTAGTTTTGAATGTGATTTTTATACACTATATATTGATATTTCTATTTGTAGTATTCCGAGACTTATCTCAATCCACTCCACGCAGTTCTGCCGCAGGGATATATTTCTTCACGATGGCGAGCGCCTGCTCCATAATATCCTTCGTATAGCCACGAAGTCCGGGCTGTATGAGGTCACCGGAATTCACGAATCCCTGGAGAAAATACCTACTGGCACCTTTCAGCCATCTGCCGATCTCCTCAAAATCTTCCCGCTTATGAAATTCTCTGACCTCTGTAGTCCGAAACTCATAAGGAATATCTCCTGCCATGAGATAGGCAGCACTCTCCATGACATTGGCAGGATCATAGTCTGAAAGTCCGATGGCCATGGCATATTTCCCCGGAGCATTCTTGATATCCATTGCCACGTAATCGATAAGGCCTGCCTCTATGAGATGTTTCAGCTTCTCCGTGTGGCTGCCGTTGGTGTCCAGCTTCACCTTATACCCCATCTTTTTTATCTCACGGATAAAGGTTGCCAGATCTGAAGCGAGCAGCGGTTCCCTGCCTGTGACGCACACTCCGTCCAATACCCCGGAGCGTTTCTTTAAAAAAGAGAGCACTTCTTCTTTCGGAATCCCTGTCTCTGCATCTATATGAGTCACAAGAGAGGCATTGTGGCAGAATGGACAGCGGAAGTTGCATCCCGCCAGAAAGACCGTGCACGCCACCTTCCCCGGATAATCCAGAAGCGTCAGCTTCTGTAAGCCCTGCACATTCATCTTCCCCCCTCCTTTCAATCTCTTCTGTCAACTGTCTTTCATCTGTCGTTCTTTTGAAAGCCGCAATGCATTTTACATCATGGTAAAAGGCCGGCTTACATTGTGCGTGAGACCTCTGCGCACACTCTCATTGCCTCGATCACTGAACTCCTAAGCCCCCGCTCTTCCAATACAGCCACCGCCTCAATCGTCGTTCCCGCCGGGGAGCATACCATGTCTTTGAGCTCGCCTGGGTGCTTTCCTGTCTCCAGCACCATTTTCGCGCTGCCGTATACGGCCTGCGCTGCAAACTGATATGCCTGCGGCCTTGGCATTCCTTCTGCCACCGCTGCGTCTGCCATCGCCTCAATGAACATAAATACATATGCCGGAGCACTGCCGCTGACAGCGACTACCGCATCGATCAGGCCCTCCGCGACCACCTCTGCCTTTCCGAAAGAACCCAATATTTTAAGAACGTACGCCTTTTCCTCCTCTGTCACATATTCATTGACACAGGCCGCGGTCATCCCCTCACCCACCAGCGCCGGAGTGTTCGGCATCGTGCGCACGATCTTCACTGCTTTCCCAAACTGCTCTCCAAGCCAGGAAAGCGTCTTGCCCGGAGCTATGGTGATAACAAGCTGGTCCTCACGGACACAGTCTTTGATCTCTGCGATCGTTTCCTCATAGTACTGCGGTTTCACGGAGAGCACGAGCACCTCTGCCGCCGCTGCTTTCCTGTTGTCGTCCGTCACCTGTATCCCGTATGTTTCCCGTACTTTTTGGCGGCGCGCCTCAGAGATATCTGATCCGATGATCTCCTCCGGCTTAAAAAGCTCGTTCTTAATGATGCCGCCCATAATCGCGCCCGCCATGTTGCCTGTTCCGATAAACCCTAATTTCATTGTGTCTGTCCTCCTGTTTCTATCTGCCCTCAAGATCACTGCATTTTTATAATGAACTTGCTTTCCTCCTGCAACGGAATCTCTTTCGTATCCATCCACTCGATAGAGATGAAATGCCCGCCGCTCAAGCCTGTGAGCAGCTTATTGATTAATATCTCACTTCCCTGAACTTCCATCGTAACAGTCCCTTCCCAGTCGTTGCGCACCCAGCCTGTCAGATCCAGCGCCTGTGCGAGAGATTTTGCGGTATAACGGAAGCCCACTCCCTGGACACGCCCGTGAAATACGATATGTTTTCTTACCTCTGCCATATGTCTGCCCTCCTTTTTCTATTCTATCTTGTAGATGAGAGAAAATCAATGACAGTATTTCTTGTATATTCCATTCTGCCGTGATATACTGAGAACAGACATTCGTTCTGACGGCAAAGGCATACTCTTAAGGAGGATACCTGAGCAAAAAGGCGCAAATACGGGACAGACAGGGGAGAACTCCCCTTTCTTTTCATATTTTGGCGCCGCATGGCGTCATTTTTTTATATCACATTTGTATCATAAGGAATGTTCCGCAGATCCGGACGTGATATTAAAAGCCTTCTCTGAACGAAAATCTACGGTCAAAGGAGAGAACTGGCATATGGACACAAGGATCGCTCTTATCGGCATCATCTTAGAATCCCGTGAATCTGTCGAAGCGCTCAACTATCTGCTCAGTGAATACGGCGACTACGTCATCGGCAGAATGGGCATTCCTTACCGCGAAAAGGGTATCCACATCATCAGTGTGGCCATGGACGCACCGAATAATATCATCAGTGCGCTCTCCGGCAAGCTGGGGATGCTTCCCGGAGTGAGCACGAAAACGATCTATGGGAAGAACATTTAAAACCGGAGGACTGCCTATGACACTGACATCTGAAAAAAAGAGACCGGAAGATACGCTCATCCGGCTGATCGACAAACTGGAGCGGACCCGCTCGCTTTCACGGAAGGAGTGGACGCAGCTCATCCGCGGGCGTACGCCCGATATCGCGGAATATCTCTTTAAACGCGCAAGAGAGATCCGCATCCGTCACTATGGACATGATGTATACATCCGGGGGCTGATCGAATTTACCAATTACTGCAAAAATGACTGTTACTACTGCGGAATACGAAAGGGGAATCCCAACGCTCAGCGCTACCGCCTGTCAAAAGATGAAATCCTCTCCTGCTGTGAACAAGGTTATGCCCTTGGTTTCCGCACTTTTGTACTTCAGGGCGGGGAAGACGGCTGGTTTACAGACGACAGACTGACGGATATCATCTCCTCCATCCGCAGCGGCTGGAAGGACTGTGCGATCACCCTCTCTATAGGAGAACGTTCTCCAGACAGTTATCAGAGACTTTTTGACGCAGGCGCCGACCGTTTTCTGCTTCGGCATGAAACCTATGACCATACGCATTACAGTCGGCTCCATCCAGACGCATTGACTGCCGCCCATCGGCAGGACTGCCTCTGGAGTTTAAAGAAGATCGGCTATCAGGTTGGAACCGGGTTCATGGTCGGTTCGCCTTACCAGACCCCGGAACATCTTGCGGATGATATGCTCTTTCTAAAGGAGTTAGATCCTCAGATGGTGGGAATCGGTCCTTTCATTCCACACCATGATACCCCCTTTGCGAAAGAACCCGCCGGCACAATGGAATTGACCCTCTTTATGTTGGGGCTTATCCGTCTGCTGCTGCCAAAAGTCCTGCTGCCGGCGACTACAGCACTGGGCACCATCGTATCGGGCGGCAGAGAAAAAGGCATCCTCGCCGGGGCGAATGTGGTCATGCCGAATCTCTCCCCTGCTTCCGTAAGAGGCAAATATCTTCTCTACGACAACAAGCTGTGTACCGGAAGCGAGGCCGCGGAAAGTCTGGCGGACCTAAAATATAGAATGGAAGGCATCGGTTACCACGTCACCGTAGCCCGTGGCGATTCGCTGAATATATAGATAGCCGCAGACAGGAAAATATAAATGTAAAAAAGAAAACAAATAAGGAGGAAACGATCATGTACGACGTAAATTCAAAATGCGCTGACGAATTTATCAGCCACGACGAAATCTTAGAGACCCTCGCCTATGCGGACGAGAACAAAGAAAATGTGGAACTCATTGACGCCATCATCGAGAAAGCAAAGAAACGCAAAGGACTTTCCCACCGTGAGGCCTCTGTCCTGCTTGCCTGTCCCATCGAGGAAAAAAATCAGGAGATCTACAAACTTGCCGAGCAGATCAAAAAAGATTTTTATGGCAACCGTATCGTAATGTTCGCACCGCTGTATCTGTCCAACTACTGCATTAACGGCTGCACCTACTGCCCCTACCATGCTAAGAACAAACATATCCCGAGAAAACAGCTTTCTCAGGATGATATCAGGAGGGAAGTTATCGCTCTCCAGGATATGGGACACAAGCGTCTTGCGCTGGAAGCGGGGGAAGATCCGGTCCGTAATACGATGGACTACTACCTCAAATCCATCGAGACCATTTACAGCATCAAACATAAAAATGGAGCCATCCGCCGCGTCAATATCAATATTGCCGCTACAACCGTGGACAATTACCGTCTCTTAAAAGAAGCGGGCATCGGTACATACATCCTGTTCCAGGAGACCTACCACAAAGAAAGCTATCTTCAACTTCACCCCACCGGTCCGAAGCACGACTACAACTATCATACTGAGGCAATGGACCGCGCTATGGAGGGCGGCATTGATGATGTCGGTTTGGGAGTGCTCTTCGGCCTTGACAAATACCGATACGAATTTGCCGGACTTCTCATGCATGCGGAACATCTGGAGGCAGCCTTCGGCGTCGGCCCCCACACCATCAGCGTACCAAGACTCAAACATGCGGACGATATCAACCCGGACGATTTCGACAACGGCATCGACGACGATATCTTTGCCAAAATCGTGGCGTGTATCCGCATCGCGGTGCCTTATACAGGCATGATTATTTCTACAAGGGAAAATCAAAAGACAAGGGAGCGCGTCCTTCATCTGGGCGTCTCCCAGATCAGCGGCGGTTCCCGCACAAGCGTAGGCGGTTACTGTGAACCGGAACCGGAAGATGCCAAATCCGAGCAGTTTGACGTCAGTGATAACCGCACGCTGGACGAGGTCGTACGCTGGCTCATGGAGATGGACTACATCCCCAGCTTCTGCACCGCATGCTACCGGGAGGGACGTACCGGAGACCGTTTCATGTCCCTGTGCAAGAGCGGACAGATCCAGAACTGCTGTCATCCCAACGCGCTGATGACACTCAAAGAATACCTCATGGATTATGCTTCTCCAGAAACAAAGGCCATCGGAGACAAGCTGATCGATAAAGAAGTGCTGAACGTGCCGAACGAAAAAGCCCGGGCGGTAGTACTGGAAAATCTCAAGCTGATTGAGCAGGATAACCGGAGAGATTTCCGCTTCTAAATGCAAGTTTGTCGAGGTGGGGCTACTGCAAAATCATCAAATCAGATGACGGAGTAGTGCCCTCATCTCGACAACTCCGCGTTTATCAACTCTTCTTGACAAACGTCGTGCCGCACTTCGGACACCTTACCTCAATCTTCCCTTTTCCTTTCGGGATACGGATCTTCTGCTTACAGGAGGGGCATGTGTAAATGTGATGTGTCTTGCGCTGCTGCCAGATGCTCTTCTGTCTCTGGAAAAATATACGCATATTATATGTCTTTGCAAGAAACGCCTGATTCTCCGCGTAACGCTTTGGTACATTCCTTGAAAATACCCGGAAATAACAATAGATCACCAGCACCCAGCCGAGTATATACATGAACAGGCTCAGCACGTTATCAAAAATCGCTGATATGACGACAACGAATAATCCCAGTATAAGGATAAATTTGGAGAGTTGGTCCACTCCGTATCTTCCCTGCATAAAACGTATGAATTTTTCTTTCATTTTTATCCGTCCTTTTCTTCGCTATGGAATATATTTTGCTCTGTTTTCCGGGGAAAGTCAATTAAAATACTATTAAATCTCAAAATGACTCCTTTATCATCTCTTCCTATTCTGACTCGTTCAGGATATTGCTGCATATCTCGTCTGATATCAGGTACACGATCCGTGAGTCGTTCATCATGACATAGCGATTGCCGTCGCCGTCCTCGTCTCCGATATAAAGCGTCAGCACTTTTTCTTCGCCATCTTCTGTGTATGTCGCCTCTACTGTTATCCTTGCCGTCTCGTCAAGACCGAAGCCCGCCAGCTCCTCATCTTCCACGGAATAGTCCGCTGCCTCAGAGAGTGTTACTGCGCCTAGGCCTCCTGCCACTGCCGCGATATCCTCTTCCTGGTCTTCGTTCTCGCTGTCATAGGTCGTCGTCTGACCATTCCGGGTGATGACTTCTTTCACCAGATTGCCGCTGCCGATACTCGGATAAGCGTCAAGCTGGGCGATATCGTCCAATGTATAGCTCAGGCTGTCGAGTGCCGTGGAGGCAACTGTATATACCCTGCCTTCATCGCCTACGGTCACATAGTAACAGTCTCCTGTCATATTCCCAAAGTAAATATCTGTCACATTGTCGTGTGCATCTGTATATTCGACAGTATAGACCGGTTCATCCAGACCGTAATCTTCCATGGCGTCCCCATCAGAAAGTTCACGGTCCGCTGTGATATTTCCCACGGCGTCCGCCATTGCCTCGGGATAGCTCTGAGCCAGAGGGAAATCAGGGTCCGGCGTATAAGACCATTTACCGTTTTCTTTGTCAAAGATCATTTCACCGTTTCCTACGTCAAACTTCATGGAAACAATATCCTCTGCGGCCGTGTCCGTCACATGGACCACAGCCGCCTCCTCTTGTTTTTCTTTCTCTTTTTCCTTGCTCTTATTCCATGACTGAAGGCCAAAATATACAGCCAGCAGCACTGCCAGCACAGCGATCAGGATGAACAGCCCTTTGTTTTTCTTCATTATGCTTTCCTCCTTCTGAACCATACAACGAACCCACCGATCAGGATCACTGCCGGGATACCAAAGATCATAAGCAGGCTGAACAGTCCAGCGTGCTGAACAGTATTGTACTCTACGCTCAGACTCTTTGCCTCGATGGAAAGATTCTGCACGCCTTCGAAGTTGGCTGACACAGCGTTCATAAAGAGCTGCGTATTCTCAAGCTGAGGAAATGTATCTGTAATGTTCTGATCGATCAGACTTCCTGCCGTGATAACTGTCAGACGGCTCTCCACAGTGTCAATATCCTCTGACTCCGTGGACTCTGCATCGTCTTCATCTGCTGTGATCTCTTCTGTTGCAACTGCGCCCAATGTATAAGTTCCCTGCTCCTGTGATTCTTCTGTCACCGCATATGCCTGATCTGAGGTTGTCAGAAATGAGATCATGGAGATTGTATCCCTCTCCGGGTCTGTCAGGTTTATGCCATGTGTATTGACCAGCAGCGCCATCTGAGATTCAATACCGGAAGCCATGTCACCTGACACGGACATTTCCGGGAAGATATAGTACGGATTGTTCTGGTAGCACCTTGCCGGGTCCGCGATATAGCCTTCTGCCGCCTCCATTCCGTATGTCTTCATGACTGCTGCCAGATTCGGCAGATCGCCCGCGCCTGTATCGCCAAGGAGCACCATCACCTTGCCGCCTTCGGATAAGTAATTTGTCAGTATCTCCACTTCACCATCCGCCAGATCTGTCGCCGGCGCATACATAAGCAGAAGATCACAGTCATCGGGTATCTTCTCTGTCATAAGCATATTGATCTCTGAAAGTGTATAGCTGTTCTTATCCATCAGGTCCGTGACCGTCTGGGACAGCGAGCCTTCTCCGTGTCCTGTCGTCTGATAGATCGTCTTCTCCACATCGTTGGTCACGTAGTTGACCGCGCTGGTGAGCTGACCTTCCCCGTCGAACTCTGTATAGGATGTGCTGCCGTAGTAATAATAGGAATATTCGTCCATCGCCAGAATATCTCCAAAGGAGACTGTCGTTGTCTTGCCTGTATCCGGACAGGAAATGACGATCGTATTCTCTGTCGTGTCATAGTCCGTGAGCGCGGACGGATGCAATACCGGATCAATCCACTCTACGCTGATCTTATCGGACAGCACCGCATATTTGCTCAAAAACGTGGTGATCCGCTCATCTGTCTCGTCCCTCACTGCGAGTACCGTCATATCCACTTCTTTTTCCAGGCTGTCAAGAAGCTCTGTCGTTGTGTCAGAGATCTCATAGATCTTTGTACTGCTCACGTCAATGTTACGGTATACTTCAGGTATCTGCCCTACGATCAGGTTAAATACAATTACCACTGCAACAACAAGGACAGTAAGACCTACGCTGTACGCGCCGTGCCTTGTACCTGCCGTGCAGAATATTTCTTTGAGATTTTTCATTTTCTTCACAGTCCTGCCCTCCTAACTCCAGCGCCTTTTCTGGACCGCCTGTACCGTAAGGAACACAAATACAGCGATGAGCGACAGATACAGCGCGATCCCTGTGATGTCCACAATGTTGTTGGATGTGATTCCTGTAAATACATTTGCGATCGCCAGCTTTCCGAGGAGATTGGACAGAAGATTCTCGTACACCTCGGATTTTACAATATAAATCACAATCCCCGCGATCACTCCGATCAGTTCAATACCACCGGAGAGGACCATGTTGTCGGTCATACGCCATATATAAACTGCCACAGCGGTCAGCAGGATCAGAACTCCTGCAAGCCCGCTGACTGCTGAGCTTGGCAGCATGGAGAGAATCCCGTCCCACAGGTACAGGAGCAGCAAGACTCCAAACGTACTGATAAATGCAATGATCTGGCTTTCTGTCAGCGCGGACAGGAACATTCCTATAGCCGCGTATACACATCCCAGCAGAAAAAACACAAGGATGGAAAGGTAATCCACGGTGAGATACGCTGTCCCCTGGGATTTAATAATAAGCGGGAACACACAGAATATCACATTTGGCATTGCGATCACTGTCGCCATCGCAAGATACTTTCCAAGCACGACTTCCCCGAGACTCACCGGAGCGGTCAGGAGCATCTGGTCTGTCTTATTCTTGCGCTCCTCGGAGAAACTTCTCATGGTAATAAGCGGAATCCCCACGATAAACACGATAAGAGAACCGGACAGTGTATAGGAAAAATACGGATATCCTGCCGTCATATTGTACGCCATAAAGTAGATTCCCGTAAACGCAATGAGAAACGCCACGAATACCGAACCGACCATAGACTGGAAATAGGATTTTAATTCTCTTTTATAGATCGCCAGCATCTTCCTGCACCTCCTCTTCCTGCTCCAGTTCCTCTGCTTTTTTTGTCAGCGCCTCTGGAATGATATCCTTCTGGGTCAGCTCCATGAATACATCTTCCAGTGTAGTTCCCGACGCTTTCAATGTCAGAAGAGGGATTCCTGCCGAAGCAAAGGCGCGGAATATATGCCCTCGCACATCCTGTCCTTTTTTCTCATGGATGAGAGCTGTGCATGCCTCTTCTCCGTTTTCTTTGATCTCGATCCTCTCGATACCCGGAACACTCTTCAGAACGAGACGGATATCGGACGGAGATGCATCTGCTTCAATCTCCACCGTATTGTGCTCGCCAAGCAGACGCTCCAGATTCTCAGGCGTATCGCTTGCCACCAGTTTCCCTTTGGAAATGATGAGGATATGATCGCACACCTCCCGCACCTCAGCGAGGATATGAGAACTTAAGATAACAGTATGCTTTTTCGCCAGCTTACGGATCAGTTCACGGATCTCTATGATCTGTTTCGGATCAAGCCCTACGCTGGGCTCATCCAGTATGATGATCTCCGGGAAGCCCAGCACTGCCTGTGCAAGACCAACTCTCTGCCTGTATCCTTTAGAAAGGTTTTTTATCAGACGGTGTTCCACATCTTTAATCTTCACCAGTTTTTCTACTTCCGTGATCTCATCCTCACGTTTCGCTTTTTTGATGCCCTTTAATTCTGCCGCGAATTCTAGATATTCTCTTACCGTCATGTCCATATACAGAGGCGGCTGCTCCGGCAGATAACCGATATGCTTCTTCGCCTCTTCCGGCTCTTTCAGAATGTTGTGTCCGCCTATGAACACTTCCCCTTCTGTTGCACCCAGATAGCCTGTCATGATATTCATAGTTGTTGACTTTCCGGCGCCGTTCGGACCCAAAAAGCCGTAGATCCGACCTGATTCAATCTTGAAATTCAGGTGATCTACGGCTAGATGATTCCCGTATTTTTTGACCAGATTTCTCACTTCGATCAATGCCATACCCTCCTAAACTTATTCTGACCGTCCACGCATCCTCCTTTGTGAAGGACGCGCCTGTCTGCTCCATTCTATGAAACAGGCAGATATTTCAGCACGTTTAAAAGGTTATCAGTATTGTGTGAAAGTTATGTGTTGGAAGTGTGACAGAGTTTTGTATTGGCCTGATATGACGTGAATATGCGCGAATTATATACTATGAGGCCATACTATAACAGACACTCGTGCATCGTCTCTTCTCCTATGCCGTTGTCTTTCATAACTTGAGAGAGCTGTTCCCTCTCTTCTAAGGGCGCGCACCACGCAAGCCCGCACCCTGCGGAGATCGACCGCGGGACAGGGATCAGTCTTCCGGGCACATCCCGTTCCCGGCAGATCTTTTCCATTGCCATAGCGTCTGCTGTTGTATGAAATGTCACTACGAGTTTTAATTCTCTTTTCCTCATGTTTCCTCTTTACCTGCCTGTTCTATATGTTTTACATCTGGCTTAACCAAGCACGACTGCAAAGCCGTCGTCAGTATCCTCTGTGGTCAAACTGATACCATGATCCCCGGCATATTTCTCTACATTCATCTTCTGATGAGGCTCTGACACATAGCACCAGTCGCCGCATCTTTTGCCGTTCCGCTGTCTGCCAGCTCCAGATTTGTTCTTTCCCTTTGGCAAGCTTTTTATTCACACGTGAGATTCTTCACGGCATTTATCGCAAGATCGACCTCCTCTTCTGTGTTGTAATGGGAGAAACTGAAGCGCACCGCTCCCTGTTCCACTGTCCCCAGCGCCTTGTGCATCAAAGGTGCGCAATGCGCGCCGGGGCGGGTCACTATCCCATACTCCTCGCTGAGTTCATCGCTGACCTCGGAAGAATCATAGTCACGGATATTGAGGGTGACGATAGGCGCGCGTCTGTCGGTTTCAAAATCTCCATATACCTCCACGCCCGGTATGCAGGATACCCCTTCATAGAACCTCCTCATCAGCAACAGCTCTTTCTCACGGATGCTGTCCATCCCCGTACGCTCAATGTAGGATACCGCGGCCCCCAGTCCGGCGATGCCATGCCCGTTCAGCGTGCCTGCCTCAAGCGCCGCAGGCATCTCAGAAGGATGATGCTCATTATATGTATCTATCCCGCTTCCCCCTGACAAAAGAGGGCTGATCTGTACGCCTTCCCTTACCCATATTCCCCCGGTTCCCTGTGGTCCCCGCAGACTTTTATGACCGGTAAAACAGAGAACATCGATATGGAACTTCTCCACATCAATGGGATATACTCCCGCGGTCTGCGACGCGTCCACAACGAGCAGAAGTCCGTATTTTTCCGTGATCCCTCCCACCTTTTCAAGATCGATCATATTCCCCGTCAGATTTGACGCATGGGTACAGACGACAGCCTTCGTATTCTCCCTGACAGCCGCTTCCATTTCCTCATAGGAAATATTCCCTTTCTCGTCGCAGCCTAAGATCGTCAGCTCCATACCCCGACTCTCACATTCGTACAGCGGGCGCAACACGGAATTATGCTCCAGCACTGTTGTAATCACATGGTCTCCTTTTTGGAAAAGACCTTTAATGGCAATGTTCAGACTCTCCGTAGAATTCACTGTAAACACAATCTGTTTTGCATTCCTTCCGTGGAAGAGCCGCGCCAGCTTCTCCCTTGTATCATAAATCACTCTTGACGCGTCTAAGGAAGGACGTGACGCTCCACGGCCGGCATTCCCCATAGAATCAAAGGCGGCCATAACAGCCGCCTTTACCTCGTCCGGTTTCTGTATCGTTGTCGCTGCATTGTCCATATAGATCATAGGTATCTTCCCCTTCCCTTCCTGTCCCGGTGCCTTTTTCTCTCATAATAAAGGGCTCTTTCCCCATCCTATCCGCTGATAGATTCATCAAATTTCCTCTTCTACCTCCAGAATGATGCGCCCGTTCCCACGTCCGCTCTCCTGCACCCTGCCTGCGACAGAAACTTCCGTTTTCATCTCGGCGCGGGCAAATTCCCGGAGCAGACTGTCCGCCTCAGCTTCCGGCACTGCCATAAGAAGTCCTCCTGATGTCTGCGGGTCGCATAAGAGATCCAGCCACATCTCATCAATTTCCTGTCCCCCTTCAAGAACAGGCTTCACATGCTTCCTGTTGCGATATGCGCCTCCGGGTATGAGCCCCATCTGCGCGTACTCTTTCGCCCCACCGATATAAGCGATATCCTGCGGCCGGATCGTGATCACAGCGCCGCTGGCGGACGCCATCTCCGAGCAATGTCCCAAAAGTCCGAATCCGGTCACGTCCGTGCATGCGTGGATCGTGTATTTCTGCGCGATATCCTTTGCTCTTTTATTCAGCGTGGTCATCACCCTGATCACTTCTTGTTCTGCTTCCGGGGATGCCATCTGCGCTTTTACCGCCGTATTTACAATGCCGACTCCAAGCTGTTTTGTCAGGATCAGCACATCGCCTGCCTGGCAGCCGTAATTTTTATAGATCTTATCCGGATGGACAAACCCTGTGACAGAAAGACCGTATTTGGGCACATCATCCTGTATGGAATGTCCGCCTACAAGCACAGCGCCCGCCTCGTGTACTTTGTCCGCGCCGCCCCGCAGGATCTCGCCCAGGACATCCGGGTCCAGTTCCCCGGGAAATTCTACAATATTCAGGGCTATCTTCGGCTCTCCGCCCATAGCGTACACATCGCTTAGCGCGTTTGCAGCCGCCACCTGCCCGAAAGTGTACGGATCGTCCACCACCGGTGTAAAGAAATCCAGTGTCTGTATGACCGCCACATCGTCTGATATCCGATAGACCGCCGCGTCATCCGATGTCTCAAAGCCGACCAGAAGAGACGGGCCGGAGAACTTCGGAAGCCGCCCCAGTACTTTTGAAAGGGTGTCCGGGCCGATCTTCGCCGCACATCCTCCGTGCTTCGCAAATTGTGTCAAATGGATCTTATCATACATTTTCCTTTCTCCTTATGAACTCTGCTGAATCTTCCACCTGTTTTTAGGGGCGTATAACATTCATCGCTCCCTGCAGCGTTTCGACGATGCTATACATGTTGGTCACGCCGCCGATTGCCAGCTTGTCTTTGATGCCGTAGTAATCAAGGCATGTTCCACAGGTCAGTATCTCCACGCCCTGTTCCGCCAGGGCCTTTAAGTCCTCCAGACACTCAGACCCTTCGATCGTCAGTTTTGCGCCGCCATTGTAGAAGAGCATTTTATCGGGAAGCTCATCAAGCTGGGTCACCGCAAAGATAAAGCTCTTCATAAGAATATGCCCCAGTTCGTCACTTCCGCTGCCCATTCGGTCAGAACCCACCGATACAACAGTTCCAAGACAGGTACGGCAGACCGGCGCCGCGGACGGAGCAGACGTGTCATCCTTCTTTTCTTCTGCTGCCTGGGCCGCCGCTTCCCCAACGGTGATCAGAACGCGGTACTGTCTGTCTCCAAGCTGTTCCTGCCCTGCCTCGGCGCCGGAACTTTTCGCCATCTTCATAACATTGCGCACGGCTGTCTCATTGTCCACGAGGACTTCGATCTGTCCGGGACCATTTAATTCCCCCAGTGCCTTTTTCGTCTTCACGACAGGGATCGGGCACACATCGCCCATTGCATTTACTGTTATCATATTGCCTCCATCCATTTTATCCGGCCTCTTTCTGAAGCCTGTTTCCAGCGTCACTGTATACTGACTCTGACTCTTATTTTTCTATTTTAGCATATGTAATTGCTGATTACTATAATATTTCTTTCCCCCTGTTTCACTCTGTGCTATAATCATTACAGTTCATGCCCCGCCTGCATGCGGGCTTACAGAAAGGAATATGAAATATTATATGTGGATCTCAGGTAGCTGGAAAGATTATGAAGTAATAGATTGTTCAAACGGTGAAAAGCTGGAACGGTGGGGAGACTATCTCCTCGTCCGGCCCGATCCGCAGGTCATATGGGATACGCCGAAGAAACATCCCGGCTGGCGCAAGATGAACGGACATTACCACCGCAGCAAAAAGGGCGGCGGGGAATGGGAGTTTTTCAGCCTGCCAAAACAGTGGCAAATTCAGTACGGAATTCTTACATTTAACTTAAAGCCGTTCAGTTTCAAGCACACCGGGCTTTTCCCGGAACAGGCAGCCAACTGGGACTGGTTCTCAGAAAAAATACGCCATGCGGGGCGTCCTGTGAAGGTGCTCAACCTTTTTGCCTACACAGGCGGAGCCACCCTTGCCGCTGCCGGGGCGGGAGCGCAGGTGACCCATGTGGACGCGTCTAAAGGAATGGTCGGCTGGGCCAAGGAAAACGCTGTGTCATCGGGGCTTAAAGACGCGCCGATCCGCTGGCTTGTGGACGACTGCGTAAAGTTTGTTGAAAGAGAGATCCGCCGCGGTAATACCTACGACGCGGTCATCATGGATCCGCCCTCTTATGGCAGAGGGCCAAAGGGCGAGATCTGGAAGATCGAGGATATGATTCATCCTCTCATCAGGCTCTGCACAAAGATCCTTTCCGATGATCCTCTGTTCTTTCTGGTAAATTCCTACACCACTGGTCTCGCCCCCGCCGTGCTCACGTATATGATCGCCACAGAATTAAGGCCTTGGGGAGGGCATGTAGAATCCCGGGAGATCGGGCTTCCTGTTACAGAATCCGGGCTGGCGCTTCCGTGCGGTGCATCAGGCAGATGGGAACGATAAGAAAGGAGCAAAAGATGAAGAAAAAAACAGGCAGGATACTTTCAGAATATTTTCTCTACTTTATGATGTATTCCATCCTGGGATGGATCTACGAGGTATTTCTCGAAGTAGTCGTATACAGATGGGGCTTCTCAAACAGAGGCGTCTTGTTTGGTCCTTACTGCATTGTGTACGGCATAGGAGCGCTCATTTTCATTTTCTGCCTCAAAGGTTTGCAGAAAA
>ERZ1643249.2724-NODE-2724-length-16214-cov-5.248159_pt1 | contig 16214 bp, 17 predicted proteins | sample MGYA00579263_ERZ1643249 | MGnify/ENA primary metagenome ERZ1643249 (study PRJEB29033, sample SAMEA4952264) | chicken gut metagenome | biome: Broiler Chicken; feature: Gastrointestinal Tract; material: Caecum | place: Ireland | collected 2018 | study: Broiler...
GCGTCTATGCCGTGCACCAGCGCCGTGCCGTCCGCACCGATGACGTAGTACTCGTGCGCGTACTTGTCATAGAAGGTCTTGGCGGTTTCGAGGTCAAACGTCCTGATGGTCTCGTCCACGCGCTGAGAAACGCGCTCGGCGTTCCTCTCGTCGCCGTTTATGTTGCCGCTGGAACTGGTGGACTTCCACTCCACGACCGAGCGCCCGTCAAGCGTCCTCGGCCTGTTCTCCACCAGCACCGCCTGACCGGGGGCGCAGTTGCCCACGCTTCTGTTGATGGGTGCTACATAGAAGCCAGCCGTGATTGTGCCGTCGGCCAGCGTCACCTGCGAATAACCTATAGCCCACGCGCTGTCCAGCTTGAAGCACAGCAGCCGGTCATAGTGCCTTATCATGGCGGTTATGGCCGTGTTCTCGTCGCCCACGTGCGCCACGTTCAAGTCCGGGAAGTAGTCCGCCCTCGGTAGGCCGTCGTAGTCTATACCTGAGTAGAAGCACCTGTTCGTCCCGTCGCCGTACACGAACACACGGGGGTCCTGCGAGCCGTTATCCAGCTCCGCATACCGCATGGCGCGTATCTCCGCCGCCGTATCCTCGGTCACCGAATAGCCTATTTCTATGCTGTTCGTACCCTCGGCGGGAGCGGGCGCAATGGTCACCGTTCCGTCCGTGAGGCTCACGTCGTAGCTGGTTATATCCGTACCGGAAGCCACATACCGCACATAGTCCACGCTGGCAAGGTTTTGCTCCGGCAGATGAAACACCGTAGCCGTGCCGTCCGGCGAGACGCGCACGCGCCGCGCCCCGGTCATCTTGTTTATCTGTTCAAGCGTCGTGCCGCCGCCCTCCGGCGGCACGCTCACCGCCACCAGCGGCCTGTAGCCGCCCACATCCGTGAGCGCCGTGCCGTTCCACACCCGGTACTGCGAGCCGTTGAGCAGATAGAGATTGTCCGAGAAGCCGAACATGAAAACGTCCTCGTCCGTGTCTATCGTGCCGCAAGCCGTCTTACTCCACGTGCCATCGTCGGAAAGGGAGAGCTGCCACAGATAGCCGTTACAGGCCGCGCACAGCACCTCTTGCCCGGCCACGAAGCCCGACCAAAGCCCACGCACCACCGTGTCGCTGTCGTTGGACGAAGCGTTCACCGCGCAAAAGCTCCACTCATAGTGGTTGTCCGACTGCGCTGCCAGCTCGCATGTGCCCTGACATCCCAGCTGACACGCCGTCTGACAGGCGCTTTCACATGTGTCCTGACATGCGGTTTCACACGTTGCCTGGCACGTCTGGCAAGAAGCGCCCTGGCAGTTCTGGCAAGTGACCTGGCACGTCGATTCGCAAGCGCCCTCGCAGTTCTGGCAGGAGCGCTCACAATAGTTCTCGCAGGAATACTCGCAGGCGGAGCCCTCGCAGTTCTGGCAGACAATCTGACAGCCGCTTTCGCAGGAGCCCTCACACTCCTGGCAGAACATCTCGCACATATGGGTGCACCCGCCGCCCGCGACGTAACTGACGCTCATGTTGCCGGAGGCGTAGAGGTCTATGTACGCGCTGTCGCTGGTGATGTAGACATAGTATGTTCCGGCGGTGTAGGATCCGTTGAACGTGAAGCTCGCTGTGCTGTTTGCCGCCGGTGCGCTGAACGTCGTGTCAGACCCAACAGCCGAGGGGCGCGGGTTGCTCAGCTCGCTTGTGCGTATCTCGGCGCGCATCGTGCCGGAGGACAGCCGCCGGTACACCCTCGAACTGATGGTGATGCTGCTCGCCGACTGGCTTATGCTGAACCGCACCGCGCCGACGTAGCCGGAAGAACCGCAGGCTATGGTGTTCGGGTTAGCCCACGAAGAACTGTTTATAGGCGAGCCGTTGTGCCAGCTCTTAAATCCGCTTACGCTTCCGCTCGGCATTGCTCAGCCTCCTTTACCCTCATAGCCTCATGTAGCACCGCGCGCCGCCACCAGCAGTACATCTCGGGCATCCCGCCCAGCTTACCGGTGACCATATAATTGTTTGCAACGCACCCGCCGTCGCATATCCTGTCATACTCGCACTCGTCGCAGTATTCGCCCCACACAGACACGCTGTCGAAGCTTTCTGCAAGCGCCCGGCGCCTGTTGTTGTCCACACCGGTATATATGGAGCCGATGTAAAAGGCGCTTTCCTCGCCCTCGTTGCTCGTCATCTCCTGACAGGCGTACAGGTTGCCGTTGGGGTGTATGGACGCAAACCGGGACGTCCCCAGCCCGCACTTGCCCTCGCTGCGACACTTTGGCATAGCCCTGTAAACGCCCTTCGCCTCCGCGTCGGCTATGGCTTTGATGTCCCAAAACGCCTGTTCAAACGTCGAGAACGTGATGGGCTTCACGCCGTCGCGCTTGCACTCGATGTAATAATCCGCATATTTATGCAGTTCGTTTGCAAGTATATTCCTTGCCTCGTCGCTCCACGGCTCAAACACGTTGGGAGTGACAAAGAAATTCGTAAAACCGTGCATGAGCGCCCACATGATACTCTGAAAAACGTGACCACAGGTGTCCGGTATCGCCGTCATGCGGAAAGTGGTTCCCGGCCATGCGGCTACGACCTTGGGCACAATGCTGTTCATTATGGTGAACGAACCCGAGCCGTCGGCATACGGCCTGTTATAATCCTGAACAGGCTTGTTGCCGTCCATGCTCAGCAGCAGCCCGAATCTGTACCGCTGCATGAAGCGTATGCGCTCATCGGTGAGCAGCGTCCCGTTCGTGGTTATGGAGAACCGCATGTTCTCGCCCAGCTCGTCGTGCACCCACTCGACCAGCGGTTTTATTACGCTGTCGTACATGAGCATCGGCTCGCCGCCGAAGAAATTTATCTCCGGGCGCTGCTTGCCGCCCTCGGCCTTGGCGTTGTTTATGAGGAACAGCGCCGCGTCCTTGGCGGTCTCAAGCGTCATGTGCGACGGCTCCTTGTGTACGAAACAGTACCGGCAGCGGAGGTTACAGGCGTGTGTGACCACCAGCATAGCGGAAGTAATCTTGGGCAGCTCTCTCATACCCTCGACCTCGCCACGCCCTCGAAGCGGTAGACCGCCCCGGCCTCGTCCTTGTAGTAGTAGCCCTCGTAGCTGTCCGCGTTCTCCTCCGTCACCGTCACCGGCGAGCCGGTCACCTCCACAACACCCATGCTCGTCGCCTGCACGCCCGGATAGAGCGTCAGGCTGAGCGTGCTGCTTCCATTTTCGGTAAACAACACCTGCGGATTGTCCTCGTCCACCTCGACGGTGTAGCTGTTGAGCAGTCCCGCCACGTTGACCGAACCGCCCCGCTTTTGCAGCGCGCCGCCCGCCGTGACCTTGAAGTTGCGCATGACCGCCGCCTCGCCCATCTCCAGCGAAGCTTCGCCCTCCTGCGCCTCGTTCACGCCTTTCCACTGCTTGATTTGGTAGACGGATTCACTTACGTTGGTATTTACAGTTGCCATGTATACCTCCAAAAGCGCGCCCTCTAAACTAGAACAATGCGACGCATGAGCCGTCTTGTCCTTACAAACTTGGACGCATGGAGTTTTCCACGACCGGACGCCCGCGCGAGCGCTACCCGGTCACCTGGCTCCGCCGGGTGGGGTCGAACCACCGCTATCAGGGTCAAAGCCTGATGTGCTGCCTTTACACTACAGCGGCATATAACCGGCGAGCCTCACCACCGGGAGAACTCGCCGTAAGGAATCCCGCCGTACAAGTCTGTAATGTCCCCCACATCGGCCTGCTGGCGCGCAAGGTAGTACGCTCTCAGTTCCTCGTACCTCTGCTGGTAGAAGCTCGCAGCGGTCGGGTTCTCGTCTATGAGAAGGTTGGCAGCAAGGCCGTAGGGCAGGGCGCTCAGGGCGTAGTTGGTGTCGGCGGTCGGCACCATGTCGTCCAGGGACGTGACCGGCAGCCAGTTATCCCGGTTGCCCAGCAGCATATGCAGCTCGCCGACGAGCATGTTAATAATGGCCGGGGTGCGGTACTCGTACTCCTGCGTGTCGCTGGTCTGAGCTTGCCCGGTCTGTCCCAGCTCGTCCATGATGCCCATAGCCGCGTCAAAGACGTCGCTCACATATGCCATGCTTGAAGCTCCTTTCAGATAAGGGCGGGATTGTTAGTCCCGCCCTTTGGTGTTAACTCAGGCCGAGAGAACCTTCTCGGCGACGTCGGAGGGCACCTTGCCGTTGGCGTAGGCAACAGCCTTGAGGGTCAGGCCGGCAGAGCCGCCGGTGATAGCGGAGCCGGTCGCAACCTGGGCGCGGCTGTCGCTGAACCTCGGGTCGGAACCGTCGAGGGTGTAGTAGATAGCGCTCGCGCCGGCGCTGGTAAGCGTCGGGTTAGTGCCGGTGGAGCCAATAGTGACGGCAGCCTGCTTGTTCGCGGTAGCGCCATAGGCATAGATGCCGTCGGCTTTCTGGCTCAGCACACCCGCCCAGTAACGGACGCGGCCTTCGATGAGGTTGCCGTTGATGCCCGGGGGGTCACGGTGAACCTTGAGGGTTTGCAGCTTCTTGACGAAGGGGCAGGCGTCCTTGTGCTGGAGGATGAAGTACACGCCGGTGGGCATGTCCGTATCAGGCACGACGTGGACGTCAAAGCCCGCAACGCGCGGAAGCTTGTTCTCGGTGAGAGCCTGAGAACCCAGGCGCTCCAGATAGGTCAGGTTGGAGAGGTTGGGCAGCATGGCCGCGTAGGTCTCGGCAATGAAGATGCTGCGGCCGCGCTTGGGAACATGGTGGTTGTTCATGTAGCTAGCGCCGGTCTGGATGAGGCCGAGCAGGGTCTCAGCAGTGGGAGCATTGCCAGCGGTGGACTTGCCAGCGCCCTCAGCCCACACCTGAAGCACATACTGCTCAATCTCAGGGGTGACGACCTCGCGCATCTGGATGTGCAGACGCTCGGAAGCGCCCTTGATGTTGTACTGGTCCTGAGCGTTGCCCTCGTCGATGGTGCCGGTGAAAGACCTGTCCTTGGTTATCTTGAAGGTCTGCACGGTGTCGCCGATTTCCTCGGGCGTACCATAGCGGTTAGTACCGCTGCGCTGATAGTCGTTCATGTCCATCTTATCGACGGAGTACACGCTTACCTCGTTGACGCCGGTGAAATCGACCTTGTTGTTGGTAGCGCCTGTGAGAATGGATTCACGGGCAAAAGCCTCGTCAACCCAGCGCTCAAACTTCTTTGCAAGATTTACAGTTCCAGCCATTTATGTATTTCCGTCCTTTCTAACACTCAGAAGGACGGCTAGTCCTTCTGGTTACACGCTGTTCCAGCCAGCAGCAATAAGGTCAATAGTGGGGTCGTCCCCGTCAGACTTTGCACTGCCCGTGCTGCGTTCAGCGTTCTTTGTGTTCTGCTTTTCCTGTTCCTTTGCCTTCACCTGCGCTTCAAGCTCCTTGATGCGCTGCTCAAGCGCCTTTGTAGCCTCAGCGGCCTGGTGCTTCTCGTAGGCGTCAACAAGCCTTTCGCCCTTGCCAACGGCGTCCCACACGGATTGAGGGACAGCGTTCTTGTCCGTGGTCAACTTTGCCGCCACTTCCGGGAAGCGCTCGGAAAAGAGACGGACGTCCTCGGCGGCGCGCTGACGCTGCGCCTCCTTCTCGCCGTCGGCCTTGGCCGCGTTCTGCCTGTCTGCCTCAAGAGCCTTGCGCTCGCGGTCAAGCTTGATGCGCTCAAGCGCAGTCGCTTTGTCTATGCCGCGCTGCTGCGCGAGACGGGCAGCTTCAACATCGTCGCGGAACGTGTTGAAGTCCTTGCCGCTGGTGTACTCGGAAAACCAGTCGTCAATCTCTTTGAGGCGGGCGCTCACATCGTCATACTTGCCGCGCATACGGTCGTAGTCCATGCCCTTTTGAGCAAGGGCGACAACCTCGTCGCGGCTAACAGTGCGCGTCTCGTCAAGATGCTTGAGTGTGAAGGTTTCAGGTTCCGGCTCCTTCACCTCGGATTCTCCATCGGCTTCGGCTCCGGTATCTTCGGCAGCGGCCTCCTCACCGGCTCCGGCTTCGGCCTCGGCGTCCTTGGTCTGGGGCGCTTCATCCTCTGTGGAGCTGGGTTCGGCGTCACTGTCGTCGCCCTGGACTTCTGCGATAATGTCGCTGACGTCGTCAGGCCAATAGCTGTCTGCGCTTTCAACCGCCGTGGTCTCGGTGGTTTCGGTGCTGACGGTGTTTTCATCCATAATAAAATCCTTTCTCTGACTGGTCTGTCAGGCTCAAATTCCCCGGTTGGTCTACCGGATTGATAACTCAAATATGTAGTCGGGCGTCAACCCGCTAACATCTCCTGATTGGCAATAGCCCGTTGCAGTTCGCCGTTGCCCTGCCCGCCGACAACCGGCATGGACGATATGTCCTCTCCGGTCGCGGGAGTGGCGGCGTCATTCTGCCCACCCTGCTGCGCCATAGCCTGAACCGCCGCCTGTTGCGCCCCGAGACGAGCGCGCACGGCGTTGAGCAGCCCTTGCTTGTCGTTGACGTAGTCGTCCGGCAGGCGTTCAAGATACTCAACTATGGTTATCTGCCCGCTGGCGAGCAGATTGTCAAGCGTGGTAGTGGAGGCTATCTCGCTCCAATAGGCACTTGCGCCGACATCCAGCTTGAGGCTCATCGGCACGTCTTTCAGCGCAGAGAAGTCAAACGGCACGGCCATCTTGCCATCTCGCGTCATGAGCGGAGTGTTTTCAATGAACTGCATCATCTCCGGCGGCACTTCCTGAGATATGTCAATATCCACCGTGCGCTCGCCGTAATACTCGCTCATGAAGTCAACGTAGATGGAACCCAGTTCCTCTATGCTCTGGTAGAGGTTTTGCTTGGTCAGCTCGTTCGGCGTCGAGGCCGCACGCTGCAATGCGATTATGGCCGACGTGTTGTCCGGGCGAGTGTCGCCGAGGGCGACGCTGGTCGCGCCAAGGTTGTTCTGCGTCATCTCCTGCGTGAGCTGGATGAACTGCGCAATCTGAGGCGAGACCTGAGCCGGGTCGAGTATCCGCGCCACGCCGTTGACGTCGCCGCCGTTGACGCCTATAGCCTTGCCGATGCCGTTGTCCCATTTGGGGACGCGGGTGCGGTCATAGACTATTTTGGGATAAGCCGTCGTCATGAGCGAAATCATGGTCATGGCGAACAGCTTGTTTATATATATCTGGTTGGGGATGAGGCCGGTTATCATGGCCTGCCCGTGGTAGTTGTCCTGGATGTAGTCCCAGCACAGCCAGGTCACGGGGTAAAGCTTCAATCCCAAATCCCAGGGCTTGCGTAGCATTATGCCCCGGCAGCACTCGCAGGCCCACACCGTCTTGGTCTTGTCGTCCTTCCAGAGCCGGAGAATGACCGTCGTTCGGTCGCCGGTGTCCTTGTACCAGTCCTGCGTGAAATCCTCGCTATCGGGCTGTATCTCATCCCACTGAGCGCAGCCCAGCTCCTTTGCCCGCTTCTTGAGCATGGAGGTCAGCTCGCGCTTCTTTATCAGGATATACGGCTGAGACTGAACGTGCCTGTCAGCCGTGTTGCCAAAGCCGACGCGGGTGTTCTGCACAATCTCGGTAACTATGCCGCCCTTGACGCCGTTCCCGGCGTCAATGCTGTCGTCCCAGTAGGTGTAAGTGGCCGCGTCGCCGTCAACGGCAGCGTTGCGCATATATTCCCGCATGAGCTGCGGTATCCGGTTGTGCTCGAACAGCGCCTCAAACTGCGCCGTGATAACGTCAGCGGCACGAATTACCTCGTCGGAGGAAGCGGCAGCAGACAGCGGCGAGGCCTTGAGCTTGATGTTGTCGCTGGTGTTTGACGCCACGGTGAACAGAACCACGCGCTTGAGGAAGTTGAAAACCGGCGTGGGCAGGCCGTTAGACTGAACGCCCTCCCATTGTTTCATGTGTTATCCCGTCGGCTTTTTATCCGGCGGTTCTCACGGTTTCCCGTGAGGTCAGCATATCTTTTCACCGTAAAGGTGTCCCGGCCTCGTGGAGGGGTTATATCTTTTCACCCTCTATGCGTTGCGGCTGGGTACGGTTTCCGCACCCTTCACCTCTGATTAGCTTGCGCGACTTTGCTTTGACCTTGCTTTGTTTGCAGCTATAACGGCGTCTCTGGCGTAAGCCTTGTTCTCGGCGGGCGTAACCCAACGGAGGTTTTCCGCCCGGTTATCGTCTCTGACAGCGTTTATGTGGTCAACTTCGGCTCCATCAAAGTGCCCTGGCACAAAATTCAACGCAACAATTCGATGGACGGGCTTTTGCTTAAACCGAACGTATCCCTTGTTGTCTTTGCGCTGCGCCAGTTTCCCGCTTGGCCCGTATATTTCGCCGTTATCCGAAACTATGTAGCAATAACCGTCCGCATAGAATTTCGCGTGGTGTTCGTCAACCATGCTGTCCGCCCATTCCTCGCGGCGCTTGTTTGCCGCTTCCGCGCGGTCAAGCGCAGCTTTGCGCATAGACTCTCTCCGAGCGCATCCGCAGCTTATTACTTTGCCGCGGATAACCGCTGTAACAGGTTCTACAACCTCGTTGCCGCAATCACAGCGGAAACGCCAAAGCCTGTCCTTGCGGGCGTTACTCCCTACGTCCTCTATGCCCGTCAGCCGTCCAAACCTCTTGCCAGTCAGGTCAATAGCTCTGCTCAAATGTTCTCCTTTCTGCGGTGCCGCTGTACGACAATGTTTCCCGCCTTGAGCTCGCGTTTAGCTTTCCAGTTTTTCTCCGGGATTTTACGTCGGCAAACAGTTTCAGCTACCGACGAAGAAGTTTTCGTTTACTTGTACTGTGTCTTCAAGATTAACGCTCTCGTTATAGCTGAGCATTTTTTCATACTCACGCCACACACTTTGCGGAGTTATGTCTTTCATTTCAACCTCCTTCAATTCCCGTCACCCCTGTTACGCATCTGCTCCATGCCGTAGTTGAGGATGTTCTGTATGCCTTCCTCGTACAGGCTCTGCTTTCTGTCCTCCGGTGCTTCGGTTTTAACCTCGGCAGCAGGCTCGCCCTCACACAGCTTGTCGGCTATGCGCGCCAAATCCTTCTGCATAAGCACTATTGCCATGGCGGTAGAAGCCGTCCAGTTTATGTACTCGTCAAGTGCCGAATCGAGCGCGTCCGCGTCAAGCTCTATCTCGGCGTCATGCCTGTCCTTCCAGTCGCGCCAAACCAAATAACCAAACACGGCGATGAGAAACAGAGACGCGAATATGTAAAACCAGTAATTTTCAGGCATAATTAACCTCCGTAGCTGATATACGAGGCGTCGGCGCTGCCGCCCGCCATGAACTCGTCATAGCCTTCCTCGGCGTCGTCCTCGTCGTAGTCATAGTCGTTCTGAGCCGCTTGCAGCTCCGCCGCGACCGTGCGGCTTATAGCGTAGTACCTCACGGCGTCCACCCGGTGGGTGACATCGTGGGGTTCCTTGGCGCAGTCGTTCGGGTTCGTCTCGTCGGCCTGAATGTCCTTCAGGTCGTCTATCGTCTTTTTGCAGTTCTTGAAGAACAGCAGAGACGGCTTGCCGTCAGGCCGCTTTGCCAGCATTTCCTTGACAAGCATGTGACCCTGAACGCGGTTATTGTTCGCCTTGACGATGGGCACGCCGCTCTGCATGAATACCTCGGCCATGGTCTTGCCGCTATCCTTCTGCCTGGACCACATATCCGGCGGCGCAAAGGTGACTTCTATCTTCTCGCCCGGCATAGTCATGTCCAGCATCGCCTTGGCCGCGTCCTGCACTATCAGATTCGGTTCGGAGTATTCACGGTACATCCAGCTCCGCCCGTCCTCATCCACGGCAAACCAGCCGCAGGCGAACATATCAAGGCCGTAGTCAAAAGCCCTGTACCGCTTCCAGTGCTCGGGTATCTTGAACGGCTCCACGACGTGCACGGCGTCGCTCAGCTCGGGGAAGTAGTTGCCGCCGAGCGAATCCCAGTCGCCGTAACGGTAAGCCCGGCGCAGGTTTTCCGGCATCTGCGCCAGATTGCGGACGTAAGCCGGAGAGGACTTCATCAGCGCCGTGTTGTCCTCGACCGTGGCCGGGATAAACAGGTAGTCGTCCGGGTTCTCGTTTTCTTCCGGGTTGTCACTGTTCGTGATATACTGCTTGTCGATGAAAAGCCGCTTCACCCAGCGATGCCCAACGCCGCCGGGATTGCAAGTGATGTAAAACCGCTTGGGTATGTCGTTGACGCCGCGGAGCAGACCGCCGAGGAACTGGAAAGAGCGAAACGTGAACTGCGTCGCCTCATCCATGAAAATCCAGTCGTATTCCTGGCCGTTGTACTCTTGCTCGGAGTTGTCGCCCGCCCAGTGGCCGAAGTGAATCAAGCTGCCGTTGACAAAGTATATCGAGTGCAGCGAGCCGTTGTAGCTCGCTATGCCCGGTATAATCATCTTTATCATCGGCTCGATGTGGTTCGATTGCAACTCGGGGTAAGTCTTACGCATTATCAGGATGCGGATGCCCGGATAGTTATAAGCGCCGAGCATGGCCTTGACCCTGACTGCCCACGTCTTGCCGCCGCCCTTCGCCCCGCCGTAGCCGGTATAGAGCTTGCGGGAAGCAAAGAACTGCTTCTGCTTAGGGTTCGCCTCACCGGGGTTCCAGACGTATTCTGTTTTTGACCCGGTTATCTCAGGCATGCTGCCTCCTACAGTGTTGCGGTAAAATGCTTCCTGCCGCTCGTCAAATGTATTACGGGGTGTCGCTTCCCGGCGGGCTTGAAGCCCCCGGCATCGGCATAGCCGCCGTAGCTGAGCGAAGCACCGCCGTTCACAAACAGGTGCTCCACCAACACCGGCTGGCGGTGGGTGTAGTCTATTCGGTACGAGCAGGTTGGGAACACGGCGGGCAGATGCGTGTGGTTGTGGCAGTAGATGTCGCAGTCAATTATGTTTTGTAAATCAGCTAAGCGCTGTAGCTTGCCGCCCTCTTTTCTGCCACTACCCGCACCGTGCGTGACGTACATGGTGTACTGCATCCTGCCGCCGTGCTTGGTGTCGTGCCCGAACTGTACAAACAGCAACGCCGACGTGTCGGAATACCGCTCGCTCAAGCCGAGCTCGGAAGCGGCGAAAGCCAGCGGGTCTATGCCGGTGCTCTTGTAAACACGGTTCTCGTGATTGCCGCGAACCATGCAGAGCACCTTACCCTTCACTGGCTCTAAGAGCGATACTACCCGCTCTACCTGACCCATAGGGGATAGCTTGGCTCCGTGTACGTCGCCTACGCTGTCTCGAAGCGCCATGTCACACAAGTCGCCGCCGAGGATGCAATATGCGTTGGGTTTTTCGCGTATCTCGTCAAGCTTCTCGGCCACTGACCCAAGGTCGCACAGCGGGTCACCTATGTGCCAATCGCCCAGCAGATGGATGTCCATGCGCTCCAAACTTTCAGGGAGTTCAAGTACCACAGGCTTCACAGTGCCGCCCCTTTTCCGCCTACCCCGTCAAGCTTGATGTTCAGAGACTTGGGCTTGTTGTCTGTTACAGTCCTGTCCACATATCCTCCGTTCTTCTCCTGCTTCAAGGCGTTCATACAACCGGTGGCGCACTTGGGGTTAGTGACCATCTGATTTTCAAGCCAGTCAATCCGGACTAGCCTTGCCCATTCCCATACGTCGGCGTACTCGGCTTTAGCCATATAGCGTTGGCCCTTTCCACCGATGAGCCCAAGATGTATCATCATGCCGGATTCAGTCGGAAACCGCCCGTCTGCCTCGCAGCCGTCTATGTACTCTTGTATGCTTGCTTTGAGTTCTTCCACGGTGGGGTCTCTCGGTCTGCCGCCCGGCTTGCGCTCTTCAGTTGTTCGCTTTGCTCTCGGCAACAGCCGCACCCCCTTTTTCGTTAAATCGGGAATATAGCACGCCCCGGCGCAGAATTACAACAGTAAGTCCGGCCGGGGCCTTTACAGGAGCTATGAGAGAGATATAATATATACTCGTGAAGTCAGGAATGAGGCGAGAGTGTGTGTCACATATCCTGTATAGGCTGTCGCCGGAGAGCGCCCCCGTTTTTCTGCCGGGGGGTGCCTCGATTACTCGCTCGGCTGTAAACGTCCCTGGCCGCAGCAGCCCCCAGCCCGCGCCCCGCGGTACTCAATCGCCCCCCGCGGCCAGCGCCGCGCCGCGCTGCATAGATATGCGCATTGTATTCACAAATTGGAAATTACGCCGCCAAACATTCAACAAAATATAGATTTGTCTGAAATTCACTACGCTAAAGAATCCAGTAATCATGCGGCTTACAGCCGTTATGAATATTATCCAGAACTGGAAATTGGCTATATTGTGCAGCATGACGGAATAAATATACTGCTGCAATATGCCGCACAAGCCCGCGCCCGCTGCACACTGTAAGGCCCTGGAATCGCCTGTAACGCCCTCGGAACGCTCTCGGAGTATAAGGACGCTACCGGCACCCACAAAAGCCGACACGGCGCCCCACAGAGACGTTGCAGCAGCGGGGAAAGCCCCGCCCGCGCGCGACTGGCCACCCTTTTTATTACTTTCCATACTCTTTGCCAAAGCCGTTGAAAACCCTAAACCCCTTGATATTACTAGCTTTTTGCCAATAGTATCTTTAAGAAACTAAGCACCCAAAACGACACCATTAAACGGTCTACAATCAGTAGACCAATAAAACCGCAATAACGATTAAACACTCGCTTAATCGTCTTAAAACAAAACGCCCTAGCCTTGCATTACAGCGAAGCCAGGGCAAAGAAAGAAAGAAAGAAAGAAAGAAAGAAAGTAACCAAAGAAAGAAAAGGGACTAGTTATATATCTCTTGAATAAGCTCTCTAGTATATAATATATATAATATACTCTAGTAGAGCTTAAAGAGAGTAAAGAGAAAAGGGATATACTACGTATATCCCCAAAAGAGAAAGAGAGAAAGCCAAGGACAAGGACAAGAAAGAAAAGAGAGTAAAGAGAAATACACCCTTACGGGTGTATAAAGAGAAAGCAGAGAAAAGAAAGCGAACGCCCCCGAACGCTAAGCGAACGGGGGCGAGCGCTGCCGAACGCTTGAAAGCAAAGACGCCCCGGAGCCGGTGAAGCTCTAGGGCGTCTCTTGCTTATCTCGCCGCATCCGCTCACGCACCGCTTGGAGTATATACGAGCTTACGGACTGCCCGGCGGCGGCTGCTGCCGCGCGTATCTCCACGCCCTCGGCCTTGCTCGGCAATATACTCATGCGGTCATAGGCCTGGCGAGTATAGTCATTGCGGTACTGCTCGCCCTGCCGCACATCCTTGTAGGCCATATAATCACCTCAACCATATCATATCACATATTGAGCGGGAGCACAATGTAGCATCTTGCACAAGACGCCAAGTAGAATCTTGTGCAAGATTCCGGTATTGACGCATCTTACACAAGATGCTAAGATAAAGCCACAGAGAACAAAGGCCACAGGCCGGGAGGGAAAGAAAATGAAATACATGACAAAGAAAACCGCACGAGAAGAGCTTGAACGCATTAAGGACTTAACCGGATACTTTGATGGAAGCGTAACAGCCGCTAGAATGAAAGACATGTTGCGAAACGATATGCACTTTGGAGAGGCTGAGGCCAATACGATAATCGCGGCGCTGGTACTCGCCGGAGCCAAGTTTAGCATTTAACCCGCCTGACGAGAGCTGGACAGCAACCAGCCGAAACGCCCTTCCCGGGCGTCGCGGGAAGCCGCCAAACAGGTAATTAAATTAAAAAGCTTACATATCGAAAGGGGAAACGACAATGTACTTCCAGAACTGCCACACGCTCGACGAGCTAAAGCGCGAGTATCGCCGCCTGGCGATGAAATACCACCCGGACAGGGGCGGCGATACCGAGACCATGCAGCGCATCAATGCCGCGTATGACGCAGCTTTCGCCGAACTCAAGGAGCAGCACAACAAAACCGCCGACGAGTACCACCAGACCACCGAAACGCCTGACGAGTTCAAGGACATCATTGACCGTTTGATGAAGCTGGACGGCCTGGAGATTGAGCTGTGCGGTTCCTGGCTCTGGATAGGCGGAAACACGAGAGAGCACAAGGAGGAATTGAAGGCCGCCGGATGCCGCTGGAGCCAGAACAAAAAACTCTGGTATTGGCACCACGCCGAGGACGGCAGCCGCTGGCACAAGGGCAACAAGACGATGAATCAGATCCGCAGCAAGTACGGCAGCCAGGTATTTAAGGGCAGCCGCGAAGAATCCAATTACGAGCGCATCGGGGCGGCGGTTTGACCGCCCCCCGGACAGGAGGTGCAGGAAATGAGTTATACAGACTGGTTTAGCAGCTATCGCGACGAAGCGGAGCAGCGGCTTTATGCCTACATCCGCAAGCCTGAGAAACTGAGCGCCGAGAACATACCCATGTATGACGGCATGGCGGCGCAGCGGATAGCCGACGCGCAAAAGCTGATTGCAGACCTGACCGAATACCGGCAAGCGCTCGCGGCTCGGTATGCCGAATTGCAGATTATGCCCTATAGGCGTGTATTGTGGGTCAAGCGCCGGAAAAGCGACAACGTAAGTTATTATGTGACCATTTGCCGGGAGTATGAGGACGGCACCCGCACCGAGGAATTACGCGAGAGCTATTCCGGCAAGGAGCGGCATATTGCATTGAAACGTTTTGCCGAATTGCAAAAGCAACACCCCGGCATTGAATCAGAAAAGCACATCGAGAAAAGCAAATGGGAGAGGTGAGCACATGGACATAATTGACATTCTGGCCCTTGCGCAATTGCAATGGCTGATATATAATGCAAGTAAGAACGCGTAAAGAAAGGGGAGCAAATAATGAACAACAAAATTGACGCCGTCATCGAAACATACAAATCCTACAGAGCCGCACTCGAGGCGCTGGACATTGGTGAGCTGTGGGAATTTGATAGCCGGGATGAATATACCGTTTTCCCGAAGAGCGAGCATGACATAATATGCCGAATGGTATATCTAACCGCCAAGCTAGAGGACACGAGCGGAGCGTGGGATAAATATGAGGGTTTTTGCAGCAACGTGAAGGGCGCCGAGATTGCTTTCATCAGCGAGAACAATGACATTATCCGGGCGGCAAAGGATGCAGGTTATGAAAAAGCCGAGAGCCAGGCAAAAGCCGAATTTGATAGCCATGACTACTACCTGCCGCATGAGGGGTGGCTCGAGGAACCGGGGTTCTACAGTGAGCACAGCGTAGACGAAACGGTCTGCCCGTGTCTAAGCCGTGAGGCCATTGAAGAGGCGCTTGTTGAAAAGCGCGCCAATGAGCCGCACACTGATTGGGGCTACCGCACCGTCCTCCGTTGGTACTTCCGACCGGCTACCGAGGAAGAAGTCAAGCAGCGCGGTGTTGAGAAATGAGACACTTCGCTTTGAACCGAAGTTGATATGAAAGCGAGCCGCCCAGCACTACGCCGGGCGGCTTCTTTTTGCAAAACGCTAATAGTTTTGCTAACGTCATTAAAAAGTGGCATAATTACAAGGGTTTTTACCGCTATACCGGGGGTTCGATTCCCCCCGCCTCCACCAGAATGTGAAAAACCAGCAACCCGCATGGTTGCTGGTTTTTCTTTTATTTATGCGGCTTTGCGGGATTTTTGTTAATCCGTGCCAGTCTCGTTTTTTGAACTTTTTGCTGCACATTAAAACAAACGAATCAAAGCAAAAATTCAAAACTGCTAATGGTTTTTGCTAACAAAAAAGCCGCCGAGCGCAGCTCTGTATCTGTTTATATCGGACTTCGCAAGGTGCGTATAAATCCGATGGACTGTGTTTATGTCAGACCAGCCGCCGATCTCCATTGTTATGCGCTCTGGGACGTTCAGATGATAGCACAGCGACGCGAACGAATGCCGGAGTCCGTGGACACCGACGAGTGGCAACCCGTTTTGCGCACACACGCGGTTAATCCCGTCGCGTAATCTCCCACCGGAAACAGACACGGAGCCGGACTCTTTGCGGTCACGTTCCAATACCTCGCGCAGCTCAGGAATGTACACGGGTATATTGCGCATGGACGCCTCTGTCTTGTTATCGTCTTTTTTGACCATCTTGTTATCGCGCCCCTGAACCACTGCGCCGCGAACCGGTATGAAGTCCGGGTTGACCGGCACGTCCGCCCAATCAATCGCTAATATCTCCGAGAGCCGTGCCGAACACAGTGCCACCGGTAACTGCGGCACGGGAAAGCCCCATTTCAAGCGCCGCGCCAGATGCAGAC
>ERZ1643249.2726-NODE-2726-length-16209-cov-4.988424_pt1 | contig 16209 bp, 11 predicted proteins | sample MGYA00579263_ERZ1643249 | MGnify/ENA primary metagenome ERZ1643249 (study PRJEB29033, sample SAMEA4952264) | chicken gut metagenome | biome: Broiler Chicken; feature: Gastrointestinal Tract; material: Caecum | place: Ireland | collected 2018 | study: Broiler...
AACCAGAGACACGAGGATTTTCAGTCCTCTGCTCTACCAACTGAGCTAACTGGGCCCGCCGTAATCTTCACAGCAGATGTTATTTTAAGGGAATTTCTTCTTCTTGTCAAGCTTTTTTCGCTATCTTTTCCCCTTTTTCTGCGCCTGACGCCTTCGCCCTCCCCGCCCTGCCCTCCCGTCCGAAAACAACCTGTTCGGACGCGGCACAGGGCGCTTACATCTGCGGCATACGACTCTCATGACAGGTAAAATACAGCACCTGACGTTTTCCGGCGATCTCCTGCAAAAGCCCCAGAGCCTGACGAATTTTCTCCGGGTCCAGATTGGTAAAGGGGTCGTCCAGAATCAGTACCGGCTGTTCCTTCTGATAGAGCACATCCAGAAGGGCCAGTCTGGAACAGAAGGCGATCAGATTCCGGTATCCGGCGCTGAGATAGTCCGCCTCCCTGCTGTTTCCCAGATAGGAAATGCGCACGGACAGGTCCATATCCAGCGCCATCTGAGCCGAAGCCAGCTCATCAACCGCATTCACGTCAATTCGGTTGCGGTACTTCTCCAGTCCCTCCTGCAGAGGCTTCATATATCTCGAAAGGAAACTGTCCCTTGCCATCTGAAGGCACCTGGCTGTATTCTCCAGAAGCTTTACCCTCTGCTGCGCCGCTTCAATATCCTCCGTCAGCTGTTCTCTGCGCGTCTGCGCTTCCTCGAATCGTTCCAGTTCCTCCGCCATGGCGGAAAGGTTTTCCCGATCCTGGGCGATAGTACGGTTCAATTCCGCCGCCTCCGCGTCCAGTTCATCCTGCTGTTTCTGAAGCTCCTCCACCGAACCTCTGCTCTCATCAATCTGATGTTCCTGCTCAAACCGGGAAAGTTCGCCCTTCAGTTCCCGAATCTCCCTTGCCAGAGCAAAACGCCGGTCATATTTGCTGCGGATCTCCTTCAGCTGTTCCGCCGCTTCGCCGCTCTCTGTGGGGAATCTGCCCAGAAAAGCCTGGAGTGATTCCTCCATCTCCCGGTTTTCCTCCGTACGGCTCAGCATCTCACTGTAATCCTTCCGATAATTTTCATAGACGTTCCGATCCCTCTGCAGGCGCCGCAGCACTTCCTCCTCCTGAGGTTCATGATACAGATCAATATGATAAACCTCCGCAAAGGGCGCCAGCGCTGTGTAAAGCCGCAGCTGCAGATCCGCCAGCTCTTCCAGCGTACCGGAAACTTCCTGTTCACTCTTTCGCTCCTCCTGGCGCAGGCTGTTGTACAAATCCAGATTTTTGCGGACCTCATGAACCATCTGCTGCATGTTGTCCAGAGGGGGCAGCAGAAAATCCGACAAAAAAGCCTTGCAGGAAGCGCGCTGCTCTTCTCTCAGGTTCTCGCAGCGTTCCAGCGCTTCACGGGCCTCCTCCACTTGGCGTTCCAGCTCCTCTGCCGCCTTTCTTGCCGCACCTTTACTCCGCAGAAAAGACCAGCATCCCAGACTCAGAATCAGCAGAGCCCCTCCAAAACAGACGATCTGCAGGGGCAGGGAATAGGCGCTGTCCGCCGCCAGTGTACGGAAGGCAATACCGCCTCCCGCAAGAGCAATGCAGAGAAACAGGCAGACAATCAATCCCGAAAGTCCTCCCTTGCCAGCCCGGCTGCGCTCCATCTGATCCCTCTGCAGCAACAGGGTCTGATATCTGGTTTTCGCATCATCTGCCCGCCCCTCCAGCTTGATCAGTTCCGTGACCCGTTCCTCCGCGGCAGCCATCTCCTCCTCCTGAGGGAGTTTCCGCTCAAAGAAACTGCTCATCTCCTGCAGATGGGCCTTCATATCTTCTGAGAGCTTATGACTTTCGCCGGCCACCCGCAATTCCTTCAGACGTCCGGCCCACAGATTCCACTGGGACAGATCTGCCTCCTCGGGAACACCGGAGGCAAAGAGCATCTCCAGGCGCTCGATCTCCTCCTGCGGCGGAAGCCCTTCCTGCTTGACCTCGATCTCCCGGCGCGCCACATGCATACGCCGCTCCAGATTCTCCATGTCCTTCAGCTCGTCCTCCTTCGGAATTCCTGCCGCGAAGAACGCATCCAAACCGGCGCTGTCCGCCAGATGCCGCTCCAGACTGCGTTTTTTCTCCCGGTACTGTCCGAGACTCTGCTCCTGCCGGCTGAGCATGCGGATCTGCTCGGCAAGTCCGGCTTTTTTTCCTTCCAGCTCCTGCAGAGACCGTTTCCTCTGCTCCAGCAGTTCCGTGCGCTCTTCGTAGCCCTTGTTCATGGCCTCCTGCTGTTCCAGAAGCTCGTTGCACTCCCTCATCTGCCGTTTCATGATCTCCAGTTTCCCGGTGTTCGTCTTGCTTCTGCGGGTATAATTCTTCCTTGCCTCATCGATCGCCTTTACCGCGCGGTCAAAATTGTTGATATCGTCCTTCGCGGTGGACAGATCGCCCATCTTGGCATTGATGCTGTCCGTCATGGTGGTCTCCAGCCCCTCCTGGGGAATAAAGGTGCTCTTCCCGAAGGAGTCCCGATCCACCTCGAAGATCTCCTCCCCAAGGTTGACGCCGAAATCCTCGGAGGGCTTTCCGGTCACGTCATCATAGAGGGCAAACGTGTCATCCTTGTCCTTCTTTCCAAACGTGCGCTCCACCCGGTAACGCCTTCCTCCTACCTCAAACACCAGGCTCCCGCCGTAGACGCCGCCATCCCAGGGACGGTAATGCTCCCGTTCGGACAACCCCTGCTTTCTGGAATACTCCATACCGTAGAACATGGCTTTCACAAAGACACTGAAGGTTGTCTTTCCCCAGCCGTTATCCTCACAGAACGCGTTGAGCCCTTCCCGAAACGTGTGGGAATAAGCGCTGATCTTTCCAAATCCTCCAATTTCACACGACACCAGTCTCATGCTTCCAAATCCTCTCCCATTATCGCCTTGATACCCAACTCAATCATCTGGGCCCTCTCCTCCTCAGGAAAGTCCTGCTGCTCCATCAGCCGTACAAACTCTCCCTTCAGAGACATATCGTAGCGAAAACTTTCATAGTCGATCTCCACACCCGTCCGATCATAGGCCTTTCCAAAGAAAAAGCGCTCCTGCAGCGCGCGGATCACGCGGTTTTTATCCAGTTCAAAATCCATCCGGGTCTTTCCCGTAAGGACCACCTTGACCAGATCCTCCTTCGGAATCCCATCCGTCTCACGGCGTACCTCCTCCAGAATCCGCGGCATGTCCATCTCCGGTGTGATTTCCACCGTCACTTCATGAAACTGCCGCTTCGCCAGGGGGACAAAGACGGATTCCACCCGGCCATCCTCCACATTCAGAAGAACGAATCCCTTCTGTCCGCACTCGTCAAATCCCCTGCCCTCCAGACAGCCGCTGTAACAGTAGACTCCCCGGTCGTCCAGGCGCTCTTTTTTGTAGGAGTGAATATGGCCCAGGGCCAGATAATCGATATACTTTCCGCGGAGAGCCGACAGCTGCACCACCTCCGCCGGATCTTTGGACTCGTAATCTGCCTCCTGGCCGTGCAGCACCACAATGTTGCACTTTGTCTGATCCAGCACCAGATCCATCCCCAGCGTCCTGCTGTTCTGACGGTTCAGTTCCAGTCCGGAGATAACCACATCCCCATAAACGTAGGATGTCCACTGATCCTCGGAAAACTGACGAAGATTTTCGGGGAGCTCATCGTCCGACAGATCCGACAGGAAATCGCACTGATCATGATTTCCCCGCAGGTAGCAGAAATCCATCTCCGGATGCAGATACATCTGCTCCAGCACTCTCTGTTTTGCCGTCTTGCGGATATGCGGTTTGTCAAAAAGGTCCCCCGCGATAAGGATGACTCTCACCTGGTTGGCTGCTCCGTAAGCGACCATGGCCTCGTAAGTTTCCAGCAGTTCTTCCCTCCGCAGCATCGCCTGCTCTCTGCTCAGATTGCTCTCCATATTGGAATCCAGATGCAGATCCGCGCAATGAATGATCTTCATATTCTCCTCCCGTCAAAATACGTTTACATTTCATTATCCAATGAATCTCTTGTCAGGTCAATCCCCTTTTCCGGCATTCGGCTTCCGATGGTCTCCCCCGCGGAAACCGTCCTTCGCTCATTTGCCTCCCGGTACCTCTCCAGCGCCTCCCGCTCCACTCTCTCAATCTCCTGCCGCAGTTCCCGGGAAGAAAGGCGCCGGGCGCCGGCCCCCGCCACAATCATCTGCTCCAGCCCATCCGACGTGGCCACTGTCACGTCGCACTCCCGGGCGATCTCATGGGTTGTCCGCTCGATATATGCGTCCGCCGTCTCCGCTTCCTTCGTGTAAACCACATAAATATTGTGATATCTCTGTACCTCGCCGGGATTCCCCTTTACCCGATAGGCGTCAAACACCAGGATCAGCTCACAGCCCAGATATCCCTGATAATTGCAGAGAATGTCCGTCAGCTTTCCCCGGGCAGCTTCCAGGTTTTCCCGTGCCAGATCGGCCAGATCCTGCCAGGCATAAATCACATTGTAGCCGTCCACCAGCAGATACTGTCTGCGCTTCCGCTGTTTCTGTCCGGCGGTCCCGTGTTCCCTTCGGTAAGCTTCCCGGGCCTCCTCCACACGCTGTCGTTTCTCAAAAGTAACCGTGCGCTTTTCCTGGGAGGGCAGCCTGCGGCGGATCTCGCCGAACTCCCGCACAAAAATCTCCTCCAGATCCGATTCCAAACCGCCGTAGCCGTCATAACCCCTCCGGGATCCCCCACGCTGTTCCCGGGCTCTCTCCCTGGCCCAGGCAATCATCTCCTGCTCCGACAGTTCCTCCCCGGATATTTCCCCCTGCCGGTCGCTCCGCCCGGTCAGCGGGACATGCATCTTTTCCTCCACCTCATACCAGGGGACCACATACTCGGCACCGTGACTGCAGAATACGGATCCGGCCGGATGGCCGGTATCCCCCTCGCTGTCATATCCGATGACTTCGATGACTTCCCCGGCGTTATGGCAGGGAAAATAGCCCGCCAGTTCCAGGGAAAATCTTCCCTTTCCTCCCGTATATCCGGCAACCTCCTTGGCGTAGTCTCCCACACAGGCGGCCGGAACCTTTCCCCGCAGCCGGGCCTTCTCGCCCGCGATTTCCGGCGGAGCCACCTCCCCCTCCATACGGCTGATATCGGTCATGGCCCTTCCGACACACTCCTGCGGCACTTCCAGCACAAAACTCTGCCAGGGCTCCAAAAGCACGCTTTTCGCCTTCATCAGTCCCTGGCGCACTGCCCGCAGCGCGGCCTGACGGAAATCTCCGCCCTCCGTATGTTTCGGGTGTGCCCGTCCGGCCACCAGGGTAAGGCGCAGATCGGTAACCGGAGATCCCGTCAGCACACCAATATGTTCCGTCCCTGACAGCCATCCGTAGATCTGGCGCTGCCAGTTCACATCCAGCATATCGGTCGGGCAGTCCAGTGCGACCTCCACACCGCTTCCCGCCGGCAATGGCTCCAAAAGCACATGGGCCTCCGCGTAATGGCGCAGTGGTTCAAAATGCCCTACACCCTCCACCGTTGACGCAATGGTCTCCCGGTAGAGAATGGATCCCGGGCCAAAGGTTACCACCAGTCCGAAACGCTCCTTGATCTGACGCTGCAGCACCTGGGTCTGCACCTCTCCCATCAGATTCACGTAAATCTCCTGGCGCTCCGAAGACCAGCGCACCTGAAGGGCAGGATCCTCCTCCTCCAGAAGTCGAAGATCTTCCAGCAGCGTGTGGGGCGCGCAGTCCCGGGGCGGAATGACCTGACAGGTCAGCACCGACTCCATGACAAAAGATCCGGGGCTTGGCTCACTCCCCAGCGCCATTCCCGGCATCGTAGCTCCAAGCCCTGTCACCGCGCAGATTTCCCCCGCGTGAACTTCCTCCATGGTATCGTAGCGCTCCCCGGAATATTGTCGAATCTGGTTGACCTTCTCCGTAAACTTCCCCTGAGGAGTCTCATAGGAGACCTCATCTTTTACCCGAAGGCTTCCGCCTGTCAGTTTTAAATAGGTCAGGCGATTTCCCTGGCTGTCCCGGCCGATTTTATAGACCCGCCCCGCAAAATCAGGCAGCGGCTCCTTCTGTCCGGTCAGCGCGCAGAGCACATCCAACAATTCCTCCACCCCGGTATTTTTCAGGGCGGACCCGAAGACGCAGGGAAAAACCTTTCTTCCGCCAACCGCTTTTCTCAGTGTCTCGACAGCGAAATCTCCCGTCTTCAGATATTCCTCCATCAACTCCTCGTCGCACATGGCCAGCGCGTCCTTCTCCCCCTCTGTAAGCCCCGCTCTCTGCCAGCCGGTCATATCCGCACAATTCTCGGAGAGCTCCCGGCGCAATTCCTCCATCAGCTCCTCTTCTCCGCGGGAAGAAATGTCCATCTTGTTGACAAAGAGAATGCAGGGTATGTCCTGCTGCTCCAGCAATTTCCACAGCGTCCGGGTATGACCCTGAACCCCCTCGGTGCCGCTGATAACCAGCACTGCGCAGTCCAGCGCCCAGAGCGCCCGCTCCATCTCCGCGGAAAAATCCACATGTCCCGGAGTGTCCAGCAGGGTCAGCTCCGTATTTTTCCAGCGCAGTCTCGCCTGCTTGGAGAAAATCGTGATCCCGCGCTCCCGCTCCATATCGTCTGTGTCCAGGAACGTATCTCCGTGATCCACCCGTCCCATCCGCCGGACTGCTCCCGCCAGATACAGCATGCTCTCAGACAGCGTAGTCTTTCCGGCGTCCACATGGGCCAACAGACCCGCGCAAATATGTTTTTCCGATGGCTGAGCCGACTGTGTTCCCATAAAAACATCTCCTCATATGGCGCAAATTCTCTTCTTCCCTGACAGGGAAGGGTATTTATTATAGCACAGGAAAAAATTCCGGTCGATACGGACATACATTTTTCTCTTTTCTCCTGCCATTTTTTGTAGCATAATAAAATAAAAACAGATACAGAAGATCGGAGGCACAGCCCATGAAACAGCTTTACACCCGGTGGGGCAAAAATCTCGACACGAAAAACATTCTCCCGGAGCACCCGAACCCGCTCTGCCGTCGGGAGCACTTTACAATCCTCAACGGCACCTGGCACTATGCCATCACAGACAGCGCCTCCCGACCCGACCGCTGGGATGGGGAAATCCTTGTACCCTTCTCCCCGGAAAGCCTCCTTTCAGGCGTCAACCGACAGCTTCAGCCGGGGCAGTATCTCTGGTACGGGAGATCTCTTCCGAAGATCGGCACCCATGATGTTGAAATGCCGAAACGAACTGCCGGCGAGGAGACGGGACGTTATCTCCTCCACTTCGGCGCGGTGGATCAGCGGTGTGAAGTCTACATCAACGGACATGCTGTGGGCAGCCACGAGGGTGGCTATCTTCCCTTTACCATAGATATCACGGATGCCATGAACCAAACCGGAGAAAATCTGCTCACTGTGCGCGTCCAGGATGACAGCGACACCTCCTACCATGCCCGGGGCAAGCAGAAGCTGCAGCGAGGCGGCATGTACTACACCGCTCAAAGCGGCATCTGGCAGACAGTCTGGATGGAGAAAGTTCCCGCCGACTACATAAGAAGCCTCACGATTTTCCCGGATCTGGATGGGAAAAAGGTCACGCTCAGAGCAAAGGCGGAGGGCGATCGCCCGCTGACAGTGCGGATCTATCCCCCCTGCGACCATGTCTCCGACAGGGAAGACAACCGCGAAACAGGCGAAAATCGCTCCGGCGCTCTCGGCAGGCAGGAACCGCTGGTCTGCCTGGAAGGCCGCTCCAATGAGGACATCACGATTTCTCTTGACACCGTCTGTCCCTGGACCTGCGAAACCCCTTTCCTCTATCCTCTGACCGTGACGCTGGGATACGATGGAGATCGGGTGGAGAGTTATTTCGCTCTGCGCACTTTTACCGTGGAGAAAGATGAACAGGACCTTCCCAGAATCTGTCTCAACCACAAGCCGCTGTTTCTGCGGGGCGTCCTGGATCAGGGATACTGGTCCGACGGACTCTACACCGCCCCCAGCGACGACGCACTGATCTTCGACATCGCCTCCATCAAAAAGCTGGGCTACAACATGCTTCGGAAACACTGTAAAATCGAGCCCCAGCGCTGGTACTATCACTGTGACCGACTGGGCATGATCGTCTGGCAGGATATGGTAAATGGCGGCAGTTCCTACGCCGACTGGTATGTCACATACCTGGGCACCGCCTTCTCTTTTCTGAAAATCAAGCCAAAGGACAGCCATCGCCGGCTGCTGTCCCGCACCGACGAGCGGGGCCGGGAAGAATTTGTCCGGGAGATGAAAGAGACCATCCGCCTGCTGCAATTCCATCCCTCCATCGCCGCCTGGGTTATTTTCAACGAGGGATGGGGACAGTTTGAAACCGCCCGTATCACGGAGCTTGCCCGCCAGGAGGATCCCACCCGCCTGATCGACGCGGCCAGCGGATGGTTTGACCAGGGCTGCGGAGATTTCCAGAGCCTGCACAACTACTTCTTCCCCATGCGCATTGAGCCGGAAGAAAAGCGGGCCACCGTCCTCTCCGAGTACGGCGGATATTCCCTGATCGTCCCGGGGCATACCACCAGCGAAGATCTCTACGGATACGGCACCTATCAGGACACCGCCTCCCTGAAGGAAGCTTTTGACAAAAGAGAATCGGAAGTAAGAGCTCTGATTCCCCAGGGGCTCTGCGCCAGCATCTACACGCAGGTATCCGATATCGAAGATGAAGTCAACGGCATTTTTACCTATGACCGGGAGGTACAGAAACTGAACGGATAGATCCTTGATTCCGGAAAAGACGGCCCCTATCTGGAGCCGTCTTTTTTCAGTACCACCACAATCGTTTTTAAAAGTATTTTTATATCCAATCCCAGACTCCAGTCATTGATGTACTGGGTATCCAGGCGGACGATCTCCTCAAAGTCCACGATATCGCTTCGACCGCTGACCTGCCACATGCCGGTAATTCCCGGCCGGATCGCAAGACGGGCGCGGTGATGAAACTCGTACTTCTCCCACTCATCCATGGTGGGCGGCCTGGTTCCTACCAGAGACATGTCCCCTTTCAGCACGTTGAAGAACTGGGGGAACTCGTCCAAACTTCTCCTTCGGATAAAATCTCCGATTCCGGTCTTCTTCTGCCCATCGGGCAAAATCTCATTGCCGATTACCCGGGGATCAAAATCCATCTTGAACATCATGCCGTCCTCGACCTGATTCTGATCCAGAAGATTTTTCTTTCGCTCCTCCGCGTCCAGATACATGCTGCGGAACTTGTACATCTTAAAGCGCTTGCCGTTTCTTCCAACCCGCTCCTGGACAAAGAAAATCGGCCCCGGAGAGGCATGGTAAATCATCGGCGCCACAAACACGAAAATGATGCCGGTCAGCAGGCAGCCGACGAGCCCGCCGACAATATCCATACTTCGCTTGAGGAAAGCCTGCACGGTGGTGGAAAAGTTCATGCTGGTGGTCAGGACAATATATCTGCCCATCTTTTCCACAATCTGTCTGCGCCCCCGGCGTCCTCCGGGAGACATCAGATTCTGGTGCACCGTCACACCTGTCAGAATCAGTCGATCTACGAAATCTGTGGGATAAGATCGATTTTCCGGCGGCGCCAGGAAAATCTCATCCACCCACTCTCTGCAGACATAGTCTGCCACGCCTTCCATACCGGATACTACCGGAATACCTCCGATCGTCGCCCCTACCAGATCTTTATCCGTGATGGCAAATCCGACAATACGATATGCCTGATAATTGCGAATCTGCACATTTGCCATTACCGTATAGGCCTGTGCCTCCGTCGTCACTACCAGAAGTGCCTTTCCCGGCATGGACGAATGTATTTTGCGGAGAATCATTTTCCAAATCATCCGTATCAGATAGGAAATCAGAAAATACAAAAACCCCGTCAAAAACATGACGATACGGGAAAAATCGTAACCTCGCTGCACAGAGAACAGATACATGGTCGCCAAAAGCTCCACCAGAATTGCCTGACGCATGGTAATAAAAAATTCCTGAAGCCAACCACGCTTCAATACATTCTTCAGGGTGTTGAAAAAAAACAGCGCCACAATATCCGCCAACAGCAAAAACACTGCCATAGCCTGATACAAACGGGGATCCGCATAGGGATCCTTCTCCACAAATCGTATGATATAGGCAAGTCCAAACGCCGCCTGCAAACTCAGAAGATCCAGCAGAATAAAGTCAAGATGCTTGAGCCACCCCTTCGGCCCTCTTCGATACATAAGCAGAATACCTCCTTATAAAGGATACTCCCCTTTCACTATTCTTTCCCATTATAGCATTGTAAATTTATCCTGCCAAGGAAAAGTATGGTATCGTACATCTTACGCGTATATCTTTGTTCTTTTCAAAAACGTTTACACTTCCTCCCTGATTACCTGCCAGCACTCCAGCAGCCGCTGGAGGGAGTAGGCGGCATTGGCGGGAGAGGTGGATGGAAGTTTCGTGACGGGCAGGGAAATTTTATCATCAAAATACCGATGATAGAGCCTGTCCGCCAGACCGCCGTTGGTGTAAATATGACGGACATCTGTCTTTTTCAGAAGCCCCCCGAGGTCATTGACCTCCACGTTTCCGATACTGCTGTCGCTGGAACCGGTAATCTCGCAGCTGGCAATCACATCCCACAGGGCAATATTGTGGCCCAGCAAAAACTGCTTCCGTTCCGGAATGGTCTCAGGCGTCTCCTCCCCAAAGAGGCCGGAGAGAACCTTCCAGAACCGATTCTGGGGATGATGGTAAAAGAACATGGCCTCCCGGGACTTTACGGAAGGAAAGGACCCGAGAATCAGAATCTTCGAGTCCTCATTATATACCGGTTCGATCAGATGATACGCCCGCTGTTGATCCGTCTGGTGTGTCATATACCGTTCTCCTCTTACTTGTATACGGATTTGCGGGGCCGCGTTCTTCATGACACCGCCCCGCATATTTCCACACCATTATATCCCTTTTCAGCCGAAAACGGAACTTTTATCTTTTAGCAGGTGGCTCCGCCGTCGATCACAAAATCCTGCCCGGTAACGAATTTCGCCGCGTCGGAGGCCAGATACAGAGCGCAGTAGCCGATATCCTCCACCTCGCCCAGAAGTCCCAGCGGAGATTCATCCCGCATCCGCTTCTCCTGCTCGGGCATCTCATGGATCTTTTCGGTCATCTCCGTGACGATAAACCCCGGATAAATGGTATTAACCCTTACTCCCAGCGGACCGAACCGCTTCGCGAGAATCTTTGACACGCTGCGGACTGCCCCCTTCGCCGCGGTGTAGACGATGGGCCCCCGGGCGGACAGCGCCGCCAGGGAGGCGATATTGATGATGGATCCCACACCGTTCTTCTGGCACTCCGGATAAGCGTACTTGATGGCCCAGAAGGTGGAATTGAAATCCACATCCATCACATCTCTCAGATTTTCCGCGGAAAACTCTTCCTCCAGCGTTCCGTGAGCGCCTCTGGAACCCGCGCTGTTGATGAGGATATCCAGACGGCCGAACCGCTTCACGCAGGCCTGCACCATGGCCTCACAGTTCTCCTCCCGGGAGAGATCCGCCGCGTAATAATCGCAGATTCCGTCCTGTCCCTGAATTTCCTCACACACTTCCTGAAGTTTGCTCTCCCGCCGGCCGATCACAAACACATTGGCGCCGGCATCCGCCAGAATCTTCGCGCATCCCTTACCGATCCCCGATCCGCCGCCGGTAATCAGAGCCGTGCGCCCGGTTAAATCAAACGCTCTCATCTCTCTCATTTCTGCTTCATCTCCTCCGGCATCTCGACTTTTCCCTCATGCAGCTCCACCATCATGCCGTCCGGTCCCCGGAAATAGGTAAACTTGAATCCCGGAATGTGCTCGCTCTCCACAATCGGATTCATCAGCTCATATCCCAGCTCCTGTACTTTCTCGGCCACCTGATAGATATCGTGAACCCGCAGCATGAAATGCATGGAACCGATATCGTTGTGGTTTAAGGGCGGATGGGGTTTTGCGGGCGGATCTACATACTGATGGATCTCCAGGTCCACACCGCCCTCGCCGTGAAGCATCAGGCAGTTCATAACCTGATATTCCACCCCGGACAGCCCCTTTGCCGGCTGAACCTGATTTCGGGCGTCAAAGACAACCTTCATCCCCAATGTGTCACAAAACAGCTTCAGACATTCCTCCACGTCGCTGACCATGACGCCTACCTGAAACACGCCCTCCGTCAAGGGTTCTCTCCCTGTTTGCTCTGTCATTTTCTCTCCTCCTTCTCCCCGCATCTCTTCAGCGATATCTCTTTGCCTGGTATCTCTCTGTCGGCATTGCTCTGTCGATACCCTCTGATCTGCGGGCTTTCGTTGGCATTTTTCCTGCCTTCGTGATACACTTATTATAAGTTCAGAAAAAATCATGCGCAATCAACAATCCTTTTGCATATTGTCGATATAATGCGTCTGAAAGGAAAAGGAGAACATACTTTGAACATCAAAAACAACCGCCGTTCACAGCTCTCGCGGGAGCTGATTCAAAACGCCTTCCTCGCCCTTCTAAAAGAGCAGGATCTCAAAAAAATATCCGTCCGCTCCATATGCGAAAAGGCCGGCATCAACCGCACGACCTTTTACAAATATTATCTCGATGTATACGATCTTCTGGAAAAAATAGAGGGGGATCTCACCGCGGAATTGTGGGAAATCTTGTGCCGGAGACTGGAAAGCAGGGAGAAGATCAACGATATCTTCTGTGAACTGTTCCGCTTCGTACTCCGCCATCAGGATTTTTACCGGGCCTATCTGGCCGGTCACGTCTCCTTCGGCGCCTTAAATCTTTTGACCCGGGAACCCCTCTCCAGCTCCATCGACCGGGCCAGCCGGCATCTGGATTTCTACTCCTCCGGCGGCATCAACTATCATCTCGCCTTCTTTACCGCCGGCGTGGGAGAGATTACCCGGGTATGGCTGAACCACGGCTGCACAGAATCCCCGGAGGAGATGGCGGACATCATCCGCAGGGAGTATCACACTACCCAGCGGCTGTAGATCGCGGTATGGTCATCTTCGGACAATCCGATAGTAAGTCCGCGCCGTCAACAGATAAATCAGCACATACATGGCGGCGAACACCAGAAAACAGACCACCGTGCAGACTACATAGAGCCCGGTGTTGCTCAGATTCATCACTTCCAGAATACTCTTTATCAGCGGGAACGCAGCCGCCACATGGATCCCCGCCGCGATCAGCGGAAGGAAAAATACCGTGAGCACCTGGGAGCGGATCGCTTCCTTGACCTCCTGGCGGCTCATACCCACCTTCTGCATGATGACAAAGCGCTCCCGATCCTCATATCCCTCGGATATCTGTTTATAATAGATGATCAGAACCGTCGCCATGATAAACAGCGCTCCCAGGAAAATGCCGATGAAGAAAAATCCGCCGTACATTCCCATAAAACTGGTCCGGGCCTCCGCCCGGCTCTCCAGTGTAGCGGGCGCGGAAAGTCCCCGGCTTTCCACCAACGCTGTCATGGTCTGATAGAAGGCTTTCTGCTCCTCTTCCCCTGCCGAGGTGTCAAATCCATAGAAATGCCGCATGCCATTCGCGATATCTCCCAGAGCCTCCCTTTGCTTCTGTTCCATTTCCTCTATCTGCGCCAGATCCCGCACGACGATAAACTGGCTGCTGGCCGCGTTAGCCGCGATGATCCCGTTTCCCAGAAAGGTGTCCAGATGCCTCTTGATCCTGTATTCTCTGTCAAAAATCTTCAGCACAGGCTCCTCATAGGGATCCCGGTTGGAGTAGAGCAGAATCTCGTCCTCCCCCAGGGTCTCATCCGTTCCCATGACCGCATTGTAGTCATCCAGCGTGACAAAAATCAGGTTGTTGATGGAATCCATGATCTCTGTGAGAGAACCGGACGTCTGACTGCCCACCAGGAAAGTGTCCCCCTGACGCACCGCCGCAAAGGGCAGATAGGAATAGCAGCACTCCTCTGTAACCGGAAGCTGCTCCTGCTCCTGCAGATCCCTTACTGCGTCAAAGAGCTCGTCGGCTGCCGCCGTATCCTCCTCGTCGGAATACACCACAAAATCGTAGGGATACCTGGTCTTTAAAATATCCTCCATCCCCAGCATCATGGAACTGGTGGAGGAGATCATGACCAGCACCATGGTGGACAGAATACAGATATTCGCCAGTCCCACCGCATTCTGCTTCATTCGGTAAATCATGCCCGACACACTGGTAAAATGCCTGGTCTGATAATAATATTTCTTATTCCGGCGCAGCAGCTTCAAAAGAGCGATGCTGCCCGCGGTAAAGAGAAGGTATGTGCCGATGATGACCAGCACCACCGCCCCGAAAAAGATAAACACCGAGGTCAGAGGATTTTTGACTGTGATGGCCAGATAGTAGCCATAACCCACACAGACAGCCCCGGCCGCCGCCATCAGCCATCGGGTCTTAGGCTCCCGCTCTCCGGCGCTGCCATCCCGCAGCAGCTCGATGGGATTGGACAGATGAATCTGGCTGACCGCCCGCAGGAAAATCAGAAAAAAGATAACCGCGAACAGCGCGACGGTGGAGAGCACCGCCACCGGCGACAGGAAAAATCCCAACGGCACCTCTGCACCGAGAATTTTCCCGATCACAAGATACATGATCTTATCCAGCGCGATCCCCAGCACAAGGCCTCCGCCCAGGGCGATCAGCGTCACATAAAGATTTTCCCAGGCCAGGGTCCTGGCCAGATGACGCTTTTCCATGCCCAGAATGTTGAAGACGCCAAACTCCTTCTTCCTGCGCTTGATGAGAAAGCTGTTGGTGTAAAACAGGAAGATGAAAGCGAAAAGCCCCGCGATCACGCTTCCCAGAAACATGGTAAAAATCAGCGTCCGATCTCCCACCATCCGCTCCAGCCCCGGATTTAAGGAGAGAGACTTTACAATATAGAAAATCGCCACTGTCACAACGCAGGTCACAATGTAAGGGAAATAAACCTTTCCGTTTTTGCGGATGTTGTCCGCCGCCAGTTTTGGGAAAAAGCCTCTATTCATGAACATCACCGCCTGTCGCCAGCAGCGTGAGCGTATCGGAAATCCTCTGATACTGCTGCTCATTGGTGTGATTCCCCCGGTAAATCTGATGGAACAGCTCGCCATCCTTGATAAACAGCACCCGGCCCGCATGGCTGGCCGCCTTGGTGGAATGGGTTACCATAAGGATTGTCTGGCCTTCCCTGTTGATATCATTGAAAATCTCCAGAAGATCGTCGGTGGACCTGGAGTCCAGGGCTCCGGTGGGCTCATCGGCCAGCACCAGCTTCGGCCGGGTAATCAGCGCCCGGGCAACCGCCGCCCGCTGCTTCTGTCCGCCGGACACCTCGTAGGGATATTTCCCCAGAATCTCCGCGATTTTCAGCTTCTTCGCGATGGGCAGCAGACGGCTCCGCATCTCCTGGTAGGACTTGCCCGCCAGAACCAAAGGCAGAAAAATATTGTCCTGGATCGTAAACGTATCCAGCAGATTGAAATCCTGGAACACAAACCCCAGATTATCCCGGCGGAAAGCCGCCAGTTCATGCTCTTTTACCCCGGAAAGACGCTTTCCCTCCAGGAGAACTTCCCCCTCTGTGGGCTTATCCAGCGCTGCCAGAATATTCAAAAGCGTCGTCTTGCCGGATCCGGACTCTCCCATGATCGCCACATACTCGCCCTGTTCCACGGAAAAGGAAACATTGGACAGAGCTCTGACCTGATTGCCTCCAAACCGGGTCGTATAAATTTTCTGCAGGCATTTCGCCTCCAATATCGCCATAACCATTGACCTCCTTGTCTTTCTTGTGAGATTAGCGTCGGTGTACAAGGGGCAACACGCCTCAAACCGTACAATTTCGGTCATTAGCCGCGTTATCTTCGCTCGGTGTACGTCCAGTACACCTCGTTCAGCTGCCTTGCAAATGACCGGAATTTCTACGGTTGAGGTCGAAGAGTCGAGAAATAGACGATTTTTGTCCTTTCAAGGCATTTGATCGACGCGTACTGGACGTACGCGGAGTGAAAATAACGCAGAAAGGGCAAAAATCGGTCATTTCTCGACCGTATTGTCCCTTGTGCACCAACGCTAGGATAGCAGAAAAAACGGGATGCCCGACATCGCATCCCGTGACATTTTCCACCTCTTTCGTGAC
>ERZ1643249.2727-NODE-2727-length-16205-cov-4.197585_pt1 | contig 16205 bp, 13 predicted proteins | sample MGYA00579263_ERZ1643249 | MGnify/ENA primary metagenome ERZ1643249 (study PRJEB29033, sample SAMEA4952264) | chicken gut metagenome | biome: Broiler Chicken; feature: Gastrointestinal Tract; material: Caecum | place: Ireland | collected 2018 | study: Broiler...
AATGCAGGAGGATTTTATATAGGAAGGTATGAAGCAGGAGTACCAGAAGGACAAACTGCAATAGATGGAACAAGCGCTGCTACATCAAATGTAAGTGGAATACCAGTAAGTAAAAAGAAAGCAGTAGTATGGACAAATATAGATTATACAAATGCAAATAATAATGCAAAATCATATATGAATAATAGTGAAGTAGCAAGCGGACTTTTGACGGGAAAATCATGGGATACAGTATGTAAATGGCTACAAAATAGTGACATAGATGTAGACGATAGTAGTACGTATGGAAGTTATAGGGATTCGCAGTCTCCTGCAAATGTAGAAGGATATGGAAATAAACAAGTAACAGGATATAGTGAAAATTGGAAAGTAAAAAATATATATGATTTAGCCGGGAATACATGGGAATGGACAAATGAGATCTATTCAAGTAACCGTGTTTATCGTGGTGGTGGATATAACCGTAATGGTATCGTGTATACCGTCTGTTATCGCGGCAGTGATGGTGTCAGTAGGGCAGGCACTGACCTCAGCTTTAGAGTTCAACTTTATATAAAATAAAATTAACTTGTAAATTATTAAAGTGTGTATATATGATAAAAATATATACATGCTTTTGCTTTATACAATTAATTATATAAAAAGACTTGAAATATTATATAAAAAAAGATAAAATAATATTAAGTTATTTTGAGGTGGAATATGAAAAATAGACAAGGTGTATCATTGTTAGTTTTAACTGTAACGATAGTACTTATGATTGTACTTCTTACTACTTCAGTAGTAATAGCTGGAAATATGATAGATAATTCAAGACTTAGTTCTTTTGCAAGTGAGGTATTTGATGTAAAAGATGCTACTGAGGTATATTATGCGTATAATGAAGAATTTCCATATTTAGATGAAGATAAAGCATATTCTAAAGGCGAAATATTAGCTTTGGTTGAACCAGAATATCAAAATGTTTTTCTAAATGAGCTAATATTAAATGGAGATAATGCTTCATCAGATGATATGGGTAGTTTTTATAAAATAGATTTATCTAAAATAGATGTAGAACAAACTACAAGAGGAATAAAAAAAGATGGAAATGAAAGAGATGTTTTTGTAATATCATATCCTTCTATGAATGTATATTATTTAGATGGAGTTGCTGCCAAAAATACTAAATTTTTCTCAGTTACATCTAGGGTTACTACTTTAGTAAAAGTTAGTAGGCCTAAAGAAGAAAGTTTAAATGGTGAAACTACAGTTACGCAGTCTGCAGGAATTACAGTAAAAAGAGAAAAAAAGGAATGGACAAATAAAGTAAATATGTCTATAGAGACAAATCTTGAAAGTGGTGAAACATTATATATACAATTAGATGATGGAGCAGAGTATAGTTTAACTTCTACAGCAGGACAAAATATATTAAGGTTTTATGATAATTTTTCATCATATAAATCATTGGTAAATAATACGTCATATAATCTTAGTATATCAAGTAGTGATTTAAATAATTTTAATAGTTTAGCACCAGAGAATAAATTTGTATATATAATTAAGAAAAAATCAGGTGTTGTTACAGGTAAAGTAAAGATAGATTTTTCAAATTATGATGTTAGCTCTCCTGTAAAAATACAAAGTACACAACTTTTTTCATCTGATGATTATAACCTTATAACTTTTAAAATGCAGGATAGCTTAAGTGGTATAAAGGAAGTAAAATATGAATATTTAAAAGAATTTGATGCAAGTGGAAATATAAAATATTATTATGATAATGTAACTTCATATGATGTAGCATATATGAAAACTAGAGGTAAAAAGGCTACTGTATCAAAAGATGGAACTATTGAAATAAAAGTACCAAAAGATATTGAAGGAATAGAGGTTGTTGCTTTTGATAAGGCTGGCAATAATAGTAGTATGGATCCGCTTCCAACTGAAAATACAACATCTAAAGTATATATTGGAATAAATAAAAAGAATATAACATTAAATGAGGCAAGTTTTAATTTTGTATTTAGAACTGAACATCAAATTGAAAGTGCTAAAGCAAGTATAAGTATAGATGGTAAAAATTATACAAGTGAAATTACACTTACACCATCAAAAGTATCAGATGAAATATATAATGCAACTGGTAATTTTGCTAATATAGATACTACATCTCCTGAAAATTTATATGTTAAAGTAGTTGCAACTTATCTTACTAATAATGTTGAAACACGTGTAAAGAAGATTGATATAAAAAATGTAGATGAAAAGTTAGGTGAGGGAACAAGAATAAGGGAAGAAAGTGCATGGAATAAGCCATATGTACCAAGCAATTTTCATTATGTAGAAGGAACAGTAAATACAGGATATGTAATAGCAGATGCAAAAGGAAATGAATTTGTATGGATACCAGTAGATGGAACAAGTGTTAAATATGAAAGATGGTGTGAAGCTGTAAATGAGGATATTTCATATAGTGTTTGTTCAAATGTACCAGATAGTGAGTATCCAGATGGAATAACTGGAGCAACAGAAAGCTCAGTAGTAGAATCAGCAGGAGGCTTTTATATAGGAAGATATGAAGCGGGGGTACCAGAAGGTCAAAGTACAATAGATGGAGAAAATGCTTCTACATCAAATATTACTGGAATGCCAGTAAGTAAAAAAGGCGCAAAGTCTTGGACAAATATTGATTATACAAAAGCTAATAGTAATGCAAAGTCATATATGAATAATAGTGAAGTAGCAAGTGGATTACCTACAGGAAAATCATGGGATACCATCTGTAAATGGTTTCAAAATAGTGGAATAGATATAAATGATAGTAAAACATACGCTAATCAATTTAACGCATTACCACCGGCAAATGTAAGCGGGTATGGAAGCAAACAAGTTACAGGATATAGTGAATATTGGAAAGTAAAAAATATATATGATTTAGCAGGTAATGTAATGGAATGGACAAATGAACAAAATTCAATTTATCGTATGGTAAGAGGTGGAGACTATGTAAATTATGCAGGATACGATCCATTATCAAGTCGTGTTAACGGTAATGTTGGAAATACATATATTACTTATGGATTTAGAATACAGTTATATGTAAAATAATTAAATAAAGAAAACTTATTATATAGAAAAAATATATAATAAGTTTTTATTTTGTAGAAAAATTAGTAATATAAGTTTAATTATATAAAAAGACTTGAAATATTATTTAAAAAAAGATAAAATATTAGTAAGTTATTTTGAGGTGTAAGATATGTTCATAGATAAAAAACAAGGTATAACCCTTATATATTTAATTGTAACAATAATTGTAATGATAATACTTGCCACTACAGTTGTAAGTCAAATGTTAATACCGTCAGATACTACAGAAATGAGTACTTTTGCTGAGAATTTATCACAAGTTCAAGATGCAGTAAGAGCAAGTTATCTTTTAGATAAGGAAATACCGACAAAAGACAGTACATCAGCACTTACTAAAGAGCAATTATTAGATATGGTAACAGATACTAGTAAAAAAGAAGATTTAGGAATTGAAATAGCAAATAATAAAGAACTTGACTCAAGTAATTATTATATAATAGATTTAGATAAACTTGATGTTACTAAAGAAGAATTTGGATATGGTAAAAAAGGTGAAGATGATATATATGTGGTATCTAGTAGTTCACTAAGAGTATATTATTTATATGGCGTAGAATATGAGGGAGAAAATTACTTTTCTTTAAATTCTAAACTTGCAAACATATTAAATATACCAGATACAAGTAAAGATAGTTCTGTGACTAGTGTAGAAAGCTATGAAGGAATTCAAATACAAAGTAGTAACGCTCTATATACAAATAATATGCAAGTAAAAATAGATGTAAATTTAAAAACAGGTGAAAGTTTAAAAATAGGATTTGATGGTTCATCTGATAAAACATTTAACATTTCTACTGGAAATTCTGTAATAGAATTTTCAAGTTTAGAAGATTTAAATAGTAAGGGAATATTAAGCCAGAATTTCTCGGCAAGTGAGATTAGTGCTTTAAATAATTTATCTAAGGATAATGCTAAACTTGTTATAAAAAAATATGATGGAGATAACCTTATAGGTAAATATGATATATTAGTATCTAACTTTGATAATGCTAGTCCAACACTTAGTTTAGATAGTAAAACTTTATTAGAGGACAATGCCACTATTCTTAATATGACTGCTACTGATGTAAAAGGAGTAGTTTTAAGTGGCATAGATCAAATAAGGTATGAATATTCTAAGTATAAAGATGGAACTAAAAATAGTGATATAAGCGATGAATATATGGAAAAAAGAGCAAAGAGTATTTCTTTTACAGAAGATGGAAAATTTAGCATAAAGGTGCCACAAGATGTATCAGAAGTAGTAATATCGGCAATTGATAAAGCAGGTAATATGTATACTATGACTATAACTATGTAAAATAAAAGAAGGAAGATTAATGTATTTAATTTTCTTTCTTTTTTGTTTTATACATGATATAATATATAAAAATGTGGAAAAAGGTGAGTAAAAATGTGGACAAAAGAGCAAAAGGAAGCAATTGATATACAAGATAAAAATATATTAGTATCTGCATCTGCAGGTAGTGGAAAAACAGCAGTGCTAGTAGAACGTGTTATAAATAAAGTTTTAAAATATAAAATAGATATAGATAAAATATTAGTCGTAACTTTTACTAATGCAGCAGCTAGTGAATTAAAAGATAGATTACTTACCACGCTATATCAAAAAATTGATGAAGAAACTAAAAATGTATTTTTAAAAAGGCAAATTAAATTATTATCAAGAGCTAGTATACAAACATTAGATTCATTTTGTATAGAACTTGTAAGAAGTAATTTTCATATTTTAGATATTGATCCGAATTTTAAAATATGTGATAACTCTAAGGCAGCCATTATAAAAAATGAAGTGATGACAAAATTAATAGAAGAAAAATATGTAGAAGCAGATAATATGAATAAAGATGAACTATCTCTTGGATTATATAAAATATTAGAGCTTTTTGGTGGAAAAGAAGAAAATCTTATATCATCGCTATATAAGATTTATTTATATATTCAAAGTTTTCCATATCCTTTTTTGTATTTAAAGAATTCTATAGAAAAGTATAATATTAAAGATTTAAATATTGATTTAATAGATACAGATTTTGGAAAGCAAATACTAGATGATGTAATTGATACTTTAATTGTTCTTTTAAAAAGATCAAAAAAATTAAGAGAAAAATTAGAAGGAATAGATGAGTTTAAAAGGCATGTAGAATTATTAGATGAAGATATAAATATATTAGATAGATGTATAAAAAATGGAAAAAATAGTTGGGACATGTTATATGAATTATTACATACATCTAATTTTTCAAAAAATTTAACGGTAAAGGTAAGTGATACTTTACTAAAAGATGAAATAAGAGATTATAGGGCAAATGTATTAAAAAAGACTTTTACTTTGCTACAAGATAGAATATATGAAAAAAGTGAGCAGATATTAAAGGATAATAAGGTAGCATATACTTATTTAAAATATTTATATGATTTTTTAGTATTATTTGATAATGAATTTTTAGCACAAAAAAAAGAATTAAATTTATTTGAATTTAATGATATACATCATTTAGCATTAGAACTATTATACACAAAAGATGAAAGTGGGAATTATATAAAAACAGAGATTGCAAATAATTTAAGTACAAAATATGTAGAAGTATATACAGATGAATACCAAGATACTGATTTTGTTCAAGAAAAAATATTAGAGGCAGTATCTAATTTAAATAATAGGTTTATGGTTGGAGATATAAAGCAAAGTATATATAAATTTAGACAAGCAAGACCTGAGATATTTAATTTTAAATACGATAATTATGAAATGTTAGATGAAAAAAAAGATTTAATAGGAGATAATGTAAAAATAGTACTTGCAGATAATTTTAGAAGTAGAAAACAAGTATTAGATAGTATTAATTATATTTTTGAACAGATAATGAGTAAAAAAATGGGCGAATGTACATATAGTGATGTTGAAACATTAAAAAATGGCGCTACTTGGCTTAAAGAATGCAAGGATGTAGATTATAATACAGAAATTAATATAATTGATATAAATAAAGAAGAAAATAAAGAAGTATATGATAGTAGCGAAGATGAGGTTATAAAGGAGATTTTTGAACTTCAAAATTTTGAAAAAGAAGCTATATATATTGCCAAAAAAATTGAAGAATTAAAAGAAAATTTTAAGGTATATAATGTAAAAGAAGATAAATTTGAAGATGTAAAATATAAAGATATAGTTATTCTTACAAGGACTTTAAAGAAAAAAGGAACAATACTTGAAAATGTATTAAAAAAATATCAAATACCTGCATTTTGTGATGCTAGTACAAATTTATTCTTAAGTGATGAAATAGGTATTGTAATGTCATTTCTAAAAATAATAGATAATCCGCTTCAAGATATATATATGGTAAGTGTAATGTATAGTATAATTGGTAAATTTTCATTAACACAAATAGGAAAAATAAGGTTATATGGAAATAATAAAAATATATCTATGTATGATGGTATGATAATATATAAAGAGTATTTAGAAAGTAAAGAAAATTTAGATAAAGAGTCTAGTATACTATTAAAGAAAATAAATGATTTTTTAGGTATATTAGATAAATTCTCTAATTATTCTAAAGTATATAAAATATCTGAATTACTTATTAGAATGTATAAGGAAACTAATATATATTATCAGTTTACATTAGAAAAGTTATACGAATCTAAAAAAGCAAACCTTAATTTACTTATAGAGCTTGCAAGAGAATATGAAAAAAGTACAACTAATAGTCTTAGCTCATATATATCATATATTGATAATCTTGCTTTTTTGGATGCAGGAAATAATGAAGCAAAGGTACTAGGAGAAAATGAGGATGTAGTTAGAATAATGTCAATACATAAATCAAAAGGACTTGAATTTCCTGTAGTAATACTTGCTGATACTAATTTAGAATATAATGAAAGGGAACTAAATGATGTAGTTATATTACATCAAGATTTAGGAATTGGAATAAATGTTGTAGATGATATGTTAGGTGTTACGTATCCTTCTGTTATAAAGCAAGCAATAAAATCACTTAGTAAGAAAGAATTAAGGTCTGAAGCCCTAAGAGTGTTATATGTTGCTCTTACAAGGGCAAAAGAGAAGCTTATTATTTTTTCTACAGTAAATAATTATGAAAAATATAATAGTAAACAATTTATATTATATAATAATGATACCATTGATCCTTTTATAATAGAAAATAATAAGACGTATTTTAGCAATATAAATATGGCCTTAAATAAATATAAGATATTAGATGAAAAAAAAGATATATTTAAAATTAATCATATAAAAATAGATTTAAATGATGATAATAATATAAAGGAATTTTTGGTAAAAGATATTGATACAAATATAAACGTAGAAGAAAAAGTAAAAAAACTAAAGGCGATGTATAAAGAGAAAAAAGATTTTTACTTAAATGTAGAAAAATTTACGCAGAAAATAGAGGATGTCTTAGAATTTAAATATCCATACTTAAATGATGTAAATACTGCAAGTAGAGTAAGTGTAAGTAGTTTAAAAGAGGAATTTATAAAAAAAGAGGAAGAAAATGAAGCTATAGAACACTTAATAAAAGAAGAGGGTATACAAAAATATAAAATGCCTGAATTTTTAGAAGAAAAAAAGGATAAATACACGCCTGTAAGAAAAGGTACATTAGTACATTTTATATTAGAAAATTTAGATTTTAAAAAAGTAAATACCAAACAAGAGTTAAAAGATTATATAGATAAATTAGTTGAAGAAAATATAATTAGTAAATTAGATAGAAAATATATTAATGTTCAGAAAATATATAATTTTTTAAATAGTGATATAGGTATAAAGTTAAAAAAGTCAAATAAGATATATAAAGAAGAAGAATTTGTGTTAAGAAATAGTAAATATTCAAGTAGTATAATACAAGGGGTTATAGATTTATTTTTTGAAGATGAAGAAAAAAAGCTTTTACTTGTAGATTTTAAAACTGATAAAATGGAAAATAGACAAGACTACATAAAAAAATATAGTATTCAGTTAAAAATATATAAAGAGGCGATAGAAACACTATTTAAAAGAAAAGTAGATAAAGTATATATATATTCTTTTAAATTAGATGATAAAATAGAAGTGGAGTAAAAAAATGAATAAGGATTTTTCAAATGAAGATATAATTCATATAAAAGATAAAATAGAGTATATTAAGTTTAAAAGATTAGATGAATATTCAGATAGGTTAATGCATGCAATTACTCTAAGAACAGGTGGATTTAGTAAATATCCATGTAGTTCTTTAAATTTTGGAATAAAGAATGATAATAAAGAAGATGTTCTTAAAAATTTAAATAAAACTTGTAAAGTATTAAATATAAATAGTAAAGATGTAGTTAAGGCAAAACAAAATCATACAGACAATATTTTGATATTAGATGATTATAATAAAAAAGAATATGAATACATAAATTATAATGATGAAGAATTTGATGGATATATAACTTCTACTAAAAACATAGTTCCATTAGTATTAACAGCAGATTGTAATATAGTTATTATATATGATAAGAAAAATAATGTAATTGCAAATATTCATAGTGGTTGGAGAGGTACTTTAAAAAAGATATCTTTAAAAGCCGTAAAGATTTTAGTGGATAAATTTAATAGTAATCTTAAAGATCTTATTATTTGTATTGGGCCATCTATAGGTAAGTGTTGTTTTACAAGTGAGGAAGAAAGCTTTAAAGAAAAATTTACAGCTATATGGAAAAATGAAAAAGAGTATATTTGTTATGATAATGATTTAAAAAGATTTCATATTGATTTACCATATTTAATAAAAAAAGATTTTATAGAATTTGGTATAAGTGCTGAAAATGTTATATTATCTAATATTTGTACAGTTTGCAATAGTGATTATTTCTTTTCATATAGAAAAGCTAAAAATAGTCAAATGGAAGATACTGGAAGAATAGGAACTTTTGTTATGTTAAAGTGATAAATATGTGAAAAAGAGCTTTTAAGGTTGACTAAAGGAAATCTGTTTGATATAATTACCATGTAAATTAGGGGGAATAGGAATGTTTAAGAAAATGAATTTACCAAATAAATTGACAATGTTAAGAATTATATTAGTTCCATTTTTTATAATTGCAATGGCACTTCCTATAGACTGGGTATGGCCTATATGGACAGCTTTTGGAATATATATAGTAGCAGCATTTACTGATTTTTTAGATGGTCAGATATCAAGAAGAAAAAATATGGTTACAAAGTTTGGAAAAATAATGGATCCACTTGCAGATAAACTACTTGTATCTTCTGGATTTATTATGCTATCTGGAATTGGAGTTATACCAACTTGGATTACTGCTATAATTATATTTAGAGACTTTTTTGTAAATGCTTTAAGAATGTTTGGAGCAGAAAACAAAACAGATCTTGCAGCAGGTGTATCTGGAAAAATAAAAACAATATTTCAGCTATTTGGTATAGTATTTGCAATTTTAGGTGTATGTATTTCAAATACATATAATACAATGGGAATATTTTTTGAAAAAGCAACTAGTATGACAACACCAGAATTACTTATAAATGTATTAATGACAATTTCTATTGGAGCTGCAGTTGTAGCAACAATATGGTCTTTAATTGCTTACATTATAAGATTTAAAAAAGATATTAATGTAGAAGAATAAAAATATGAAGGTGCCTAGAATATTTCTAGACACCTTCATTTTACTTTAAAAAGGCTTCTCTAAATGCTTGTGCATTAGAGGAATTTTCAAAATTAATTGTTACTATATTATCTTTTGATACAGTAACAATTGTATTTTGAAAGCTTTTTAAAGTACATAATATATTTACAATTCTTGCAGTATCATTGGGATTTTTTGTAAGTATTTTTAAAGTTACAATTTCCCCAGAATTTGGACTTATTAGTTTTACCACTTTTTTCTTATCCTCTCTTTTTTTTAAAGTTCTAAAAAAAATCTCGTTTAAAAAGTTACTTATTTTCATATTTAGTACCTCCATAATTATTTTGGCATTATTAAATTTTGATGTATTATACCTCAATTTTAAAGTTATGTCAATTCCAAAAATAAAATAATTTTTTATTTTTGGAAAGAGAGTAAATATACGATTGTTGTTCTTGGTTCATTAAGAGGAATTAAGAAATGTTTTATAAATAAAGGTAAAATAAACTGAAGATATTATTAAATATGTATACGAACATCAAGATGGAGAATTAAAAAGGCTAATTTCGAATTTAAAAAAATTGGCAATAGACCTTTTTACAATTATTGGATTGTCAAAATATATTTTATAAATTAGACAAATATTATAGATAAGTTATTACTGATTTAAAATCTAATAGAATTAAAATAAAAGATTATACACCTAAGAAAGATATTTATCTAAAAAATTAGAATTAACACTTAATTAAAAAAATATGTAAAATTGCATTAGAAATATATAAAGGATTACTTGTTAAATTTGTTAGTGTTGCCTGGTTTTATTATAAATTAATAATTTTCTCTATAATTTTTACATCTTCTATTTTATTAATCCCAAAGCATTTTTTCCCTAAATCTTTTATAGATGCACCTAAATGATACATTTCCTTGTTATCGATAATAATAAATCTATCATGAAATTTATTTGTTCTAGTAACTTTTAAAAAGGGATATTCTTTATTAAATTTCTGAATATCTATATTTTGAATATTACTTTTGTTAGATGTTAAGATAATCACTTCTATATTACTTTTCTTTTTAGTTAACATTTTAAAAATACTATCATCCACATAATTATCTATAATTAGAATTTTTTTATTTGCTTTTTTTATAATATCTACAATTAAGCTATATGCATCATATATTTGACCTTCGAAAAATATTCTTTGTTTTATATTTTCTTCTAGCTGAAGCTGATCAAATACTTCATCAAATTTTTTATCATGTTCTAATAATTTGTATTCCATATTTGTTAATCTTTCAAAGACTTGTCCGTTTAAAGATATAAATTTTCGCATTTCTATAAAAGATTTTATTATATTAATACTAACTTTTATAGCTATATCATTTTTTAAAACACCTGCTAACATAGCAATTCCCTGTTCTGTAAAAACATAAGGTAAATATCTTCTTCCTCCTCTAAGCTCATCATTTATTTTTAAATTTTGTTTTGAGGTTCCAATTTGGAACCTCAAAGTTTCAAATTCGTTTTCTGTTAGTTGAAAACAAAATTCTTCTGGGAATCTGTCAATATTTCTTTTTACAGCTTTATTTACATTTTTAGTTTCATAATGATATAGCATTGCTACATCACTATCTAGCATTATTTGTTTTCCTCTTATAGTATATATTAAATTTTTAATTTCTTCATTAGATATTTTGTTTTGAATTGATAATTGATTTTCTTCCATAAATTCACATCCTTACATAAGATTAGTAATATTGTAAAACATTTGTTTATTTTTGTCAAGTAATTTATCCAAATTTACACATTTTTTCTAGTTGATAGTCAATACATATTAAGTAAGTACAAAGCTACTTTATTTTGTTATTTTTTATTTATCTCCATAATTTTTGTCTTTGTGAAAATTATCTAGAGGATAATTTTCAAAATTTATTAGTGTGGTTTATTGCAATAATCTTAAGCTTAATTTTCAATTAATTTAGCAGTAGGTTTTAATTCATGTATTATTTTAAATTCAAAAATAAAAAATTTCCTCCTTCTATTTAAGAGAACATTTTTGATTTATATAAAAAACAACCTACAAACTTTATAATTCGTAAGTGGTTATAATTTAGATAGAATAATTTAGTCATTCTACCTATTTTAGTATATAATATTTTGTACTATTAAGTTTGATTACTTTTATATTATAACTTAGTTTAGGTTGTAAATTATAACAAATTTTTTTATTTTAGTATAAAAAATTAAAAAAAGTAAATAATAATAGTAAGTACATTAAAAATTTATTTAATTTAATGTGCGATATTTAGTAATGGCTATGAAGTATTATGGCTATTTTGGAGCGTGGGTTAATTTTTCTATCCACGCTCATATAATTTTTATGTATTTTTATAATTATAAGAATATTTATGTATATTTTAACTAAAAATACACATTATATGTTTAGACAAATTATTTCATTAGGAGGTATATTATGAAAGCATTAAATAGTATTGTACTAGCTTTATTAATTATAGGCGCTATTAACTGGGGTTGTATAGGACTATTTGGTATTGATTTAGTTGGTAGTTTATTTGGTGGTACAACTTCTATGATTAGTAGAATCATATTTACTATAGTAGGTATTGCTGGTATTTGGGCATTTACTTTCTTTAATAAAGTAGATAGAGTTGAAGAAGTAAAAGCATAACTATTAAAAACTAGTGTTAAGAAAATTTAAATATCTTAGCACTAGTTTTTTATTTGTGTAAATTAAAATACACTTCATTTATCTTATCTTTTGTAATTTTACCTTCTCTTAGAATATGTGGTATACCATTTATTACTTTAACAATAGTAGAGGCTTTACCTATTTTACTAGGTCCATCATCTATAAAATAATCAACACCTTTATCAAAATCCTTCATAATATCTTGTATACTAGTACCACTAGGTTTTCCAGAAATATTTGCACTAGGTGTAGCAATAGGAATACCAGCATATTCAATTAATTTAAGTGCTATTTTGTTTTCTGGTATACGAATTCCTACTGTATCTGAATTTGCTGTTACAATATCTGGTACAATTTCTTTTTTAGGTAAGATAATTGTAAGCGGTCCAGGTAAAAATTTTTCAATTAATGCATATTCTAATTTAGTAATATTTTTGGTAACAGCTTCTATCATATTGATATTATTTACAAGTAAACTAATAGGCTTGTTAAAACTTCTTTTTTTAACTAGATATAGTTTTTTTACAGCATTTGTATCTAATCCATTAGTACCAATTCCATACACTGTTTCTGTTGGAAATATAGCTATTTTACCTTTTTTTATTTCTTTTGCAATTTCTTTTAATTTATCATCATCTACATTTTCTTTAAAATCTAAATAATTTTGCATATATGCCTTCTTTCTAATATAAAGTAAATATATTATACTTTAAAAATGTATTAATTTCAATATTGTACCAAAAAGCAATATAAAAAAGACATAAAAATAGATGTCACCAGACATCTAATTAAATATATTTTCTATAATTTCAAAACATTTTATGCCATAATCAACATTTTCATTATCATCACTTTTACCATATATTGTATTGATACCAGGCAAGATGGTATTATATCCTTTTAATTTATCTAAATTTTCTTTATTTGGAAATATTAAAGACCAAATATTTTTACCTTCACCTTTACCTAGTAGTAGCTTCACACTATCATATGTACCTTTTTTCATATCATAATTTATACTTTGTTTTTCATCATAATATATTTTTCCTATTTCTAGTTTTAAATCATAGTCTATATTTTCTTCTTTTAACACATCTTGTGCTATTTTTAATATTTTATCGTAATTATTATTTAAAATATCCATAGCTTCTTTTTTGGATAAATTATTATTAAAATTTAAATTCGTTATATATTCATTTATTTTTTCATCTATCTTTAATTTTATAATTTGATCTTCTATATTATCACTATTTGCTACAACATGTAATCTAATAAAATTATCGTTGTAACTTTCTTTTATATAATATTTTATTCCTATATATGTATTTAATATGATAAAAGAAAGAATAACTAATATAATAGGTTTACTTAAAAAACTTTTTATTTTACATACTTTCAATTTCTTCACCTAAAAATATTATGGCAAATTTTTGTTAATATATAACAAGATAGCAAATTATGCTAATATTAGATACTTTTTTTATTTTTGTAATAAATTTAGAATAATTTGTCTTAAAAAAAGTATATATATCATAATTTGAAAAAAGTGAAAATTATGTCGTTTATATCATTTAAAATACTACAAAACTGTACAAAACTAGCCAAGTTTTTTTGTTGACTTTACTAATTTTAAGTGTTAAAATTATAGACATAAAGGGGGAACAAAAGATGAAGAAAGTTAAACTATGTTGTTTTACTGTAAATTCAACTCATGCATATATTATAGCAAATAATTTTATAAACAATGAACTTAAAAATGTAAAGGTGATATATATTAATGAAAAGAGTGAAAAAAGAAAGTTAAAAAATATAATTACAAAATTTTATAAAAAGATGAATGATAAATCATTTTATACTGAGTGGTTAAATGAAAAGATAACACACGATTATGAAAATGAAACTTTTGTGTTTGTGGTAAATGGAAAAGAAAAATTTGTTGATAAAGTAAATGAATTTTTAGATGTAAATGATGCAAAAGGTTATGTGATAAATTGTTATGATATATTTGATATAGATGTCTCAACATCTGATATTATAAATAATCATGATTACTATATTAATACCTCTGGAATAGTAAAAAAAGAGGCACTAAATTTATAATATTGAATGCTAGAAAATTTATAATTTTCTTTCCTTTCTCGTACATATCTCGTTTTTGGGGATATGTACTTTTTTGACTGATTGTGACTAAATTGTAAGCAAAAAAGCACATTTTGTAACTTTAAGTTATTGTTTATCGTTATATTTTGGTATATAATAGATATGAGGTATAAAGTTATGAAAGGATTATTGAAATTTATTAGAAATATTATACTCATTATATTACTTATTGGTATTATAATTGCAGGCTACGTAATATATGATGGGTATAAGTTATATAAAGATGTAATAAGTAAAGAAAGTATTGAAGATGCAGTAAATAAAATAGAAAGTAAAGAAGATTTTTTAAGTTATGATGAAATTCCAAAAGATTATATTAATGCAACTGTTGCAGTTGAGGACCATAGATTTTATGAACATCCTGGTTTTGATGTTATATCAATAGGACGAGCTTTAGTAACTAATATTAAAAATTTAAAAATTGTAGAGGGAGGAAGTACGATAACTCAACAGTTAGCTAAAAATATGTATTTTTCTTTTGAAAAGAAGTTTTCAAGGAAGGTCGCAGAAATATTTGTGGCAATGGATTTAGAAAAAAAGTATGATAAAGATGAAATATTAGCACTTTATATTAATGTTATTTATTTTGGTGATGGTTATTATGGTCTTAATGCAGCATCACATGGCTATTTTGATAAAGAACCATCTGAGCTTACATTTGATGAAATTACACTTCTTGCTGGGCTTCCAAATGCTCCAAGTGCATATGCACCTACAACAAATTCTTCACTTGCAAGAAAAAGACAAGAACTTGTAATAGAGCAAATGAAAAAATATGGATATAAAGTAGAGTAAAAAATATTTTATAAGTAAATAAAAAGTATTGACAATTTACATTATATGGTATAGAATATAGGTGAAAATAGTAATTATTACTATTTAGAAGGGAGTATAACAGTGAAATTTTCTAGACAGCGACAACAAATTTTAGATTACGTTAAATCTGTAAAAACTCATCCGACTGCTGAAACTGTCTATAAAAAAGTTCGTGATGATAATCCAAATATTAGTTTGGGAACGGTGTATAGAAATTTAGACAAATTATCTGAAGAAGGATTAATTACACGTATTAAAATTGCAAATCAAAAAGATAGATTTGATGGAGATGTTATACCACATTCACATGCTATTTGTGAAAAATGTGGTAAAGTAATTGATATATATACTTGTAATTTAGATAGTATTGATAAATTTGTAGAAAATAATATACAGTGTAAGGTGTTATCACATGATATTATTTTTAATGTTATATGTCCAAAATGTAATAAAGATGGGGAGGAATAAAAATGGAATTAAAAGGTTCTAAAACAGAAGCAAATTTAATGGCTGCATTTGCAGGAGAGTCTCAAGCTAGAAATAAGTATACATACTATGCTTCAAAAGCAAAAAAGGAAGGATATGAACAAATAGCTGCTATATTTCAAGAAACAGCTGATAATGAAAAAGAACATGCAAAATTATGGTTTAAAGAATTACATGGTGGAGATATTCCAACAACTGTTGATAATTTAAAAGATGCAGCAGCAGGTGAAAACTATGAATGGA
>ERZ1643249.2729-NODE-2729-length-16197-cov-4.747429_pt1 | contig 16197 bp, 17 predicted proteins | sample MGYA00579263_ERZ1643249 | MGnify/ENA primary metagenome ERZ1643249 (study PRJEB29033, sample SAMEA4952264) | chicken gut metagenome | biome: Broiler Chicken; feature: Gastrointestinal Tract; material: Caecum | place: Ireland | collected 2018 | study: Broiler...
TAGTATATCCTGATTTTACTGTACCGCCCTGCGGGGCGTCAAGTGCAAAGCGCAGCGATTTGAAAAAAATTCCGGACAGGGGAAGGGGCCTCCAAAGCCTTGAAACGGCCCGATCGTTTCTTGCTGGTAACTGCCAAAAAGTTACCGGTCGGTACCTATCCCACAAAATTGTGCGTACTTTTCAAGAGGATTTATTTGGGCTATGATGCAGTCACAAGGACGGGGAACGCCCCGCCGAACAACATCTCAAAGGAGAAATGCATCATGAAGCACACCAAGAAGATCTGCGCCCTGTCCGTAACGGCTGCCCTGTCCCTGGCCCTGGCCGCTCCCGCCGCAGCGGCGGACTACACCGTCCAGCGGGGCGACTCATTGTGGAAGATCGCCCGGGAACAGCTGGGAGACGGCACCCGCTGGGGCGAGCTCTATGCTGCCAACCGGGATACCGTCCGCGACCCCAGCCTGATCTACGCCGGCCAGGTGCTGAAGATCCCCGGCAGCGTGGAGGAGACCGCCCCGTCCGCGCCTGCGGAGGAGACCATGCCCGCCGTGGAGTCCATGACCCGGACGGAAAAGGCGCTGGCCCTCATCCGCACCTTCGCCACCGGCGACACCGAGACCGCCGCCCGCCTGCTGGAGGAGAACTACATCCAGCACAACCTGGCCTACGGCACCGGGGAGGCCGCCTTCCTGGGCTCGGTGGAGTACCTGGCCTCCGCCCCGGTCAAGACCACGGTGAACAACATCCGGGCCTTTGAGGACGGGGACTATGTGTTCCTCCAGACCGTCTACAACTTCGCCGGAGCGGGGGAGCAGGTGGCCTTTGACATCTTCCGCTTTGACGAGGACGGGGAGATCGCCGAGCACTGGGACAACCTGGCCCCGCTGGCGGACCAGCCCAACCCCTCCGGCCGCACCCAGATCGACGGCGCCATGGAGATCACCGACCTGGACAAGACCGAGGAGAACCGGCAGCTGGTGAAGAACTTCCTCTACGACGTGATGCAGGGCAACAACCCTGACAAGACGGCCGATTGCTTTGACGGCGACACCTATCTCCAGCACAACACCGCCATCGCCGACGGCGTATCCGGCCTGAACGCCGCCCTGTCCGTCCTGGCCCAGCAGGGCATCCAGATGATCTACGACGAGACCCACATGGTGCTGGCCCAGGGGAACTACGTCCTGGCGGTGAGCGAGGGCACCTACGGCGGCGCGCCCACCAGCTACTACGACCTGTGGCGGGTGGAGAACGGCAAGATCGCCGAGCACTGGGACGTGATGGAGACCATCGCCGACCCGTCCACCTGGCAGAACGACAACGGCAAGTTCTGACAGCCCCACCGTTACCGGCAGGTAACTATACCACAGTATTGTGCGTACTTTACGGCAGACGCCGCCAGCGTTACCATAGAGTCAGCAAAACGGAGTCACGAAAGGGTGTTTATCATGAATGAAAAGGCAAAGAAGTACGTGGACCTGTTCCGCCAGGTGAAGATCGCCACCGCCGCCACGGTGGACGCCCAGGGCCATCCCCAGGCCCGGATCATCAACGTGATGCTGGCGGAGGACGACGGTATGTACATCGTCACCTCCAAGGGCAAGCCCTTCTACAAGCAGCTGGTGGAGACCGGCGAGATCGCCCTGGCCGCCATGTGCCCGGACTGCCAGTCCCTGAAATTCACCGGGAAGCTGCGGGTCGTGGACAAAAGCTGGGTGGACAAGGTCTTTGAGCAGAACCCCGGCATGAACGAGGTCTACCCCGGTGAGAGCCGCTACATCCTGGACGCCTTCCACATCTACAAGGGCCACGGCGAGTGGTTTGATCTGCTCCACTACCCCATCTCACGGGAGACCTTCTCCTACGGCGGAGAGGATGAGGAGCACAACGGCTTCGAGATCACCGACCAGTGCGTCGGCTGCGGGAAATGCGCGGAGGTCTGCCCCCAGCAGTGCATCACCCCCGGCACGCCCTACCACATCAGCTGGGAGCACTGCCTCCAGTGCGGCCGCTGCGTGGAGCACTGCCCGGCGGACGCCATCCGCCGCCTGCACCCGTAAGCATCATGGAACTGCTACAAGAAATCTTCACTCTGTATGCGGAGCGGGCGGACTGGTTCGCCGAGCTGCTGCTGGCCCACATCGGCCTGGCCTTGGCGGCCATCGCCATGGCCGGGACACTGGGCCTGCTGATCGGCGTGGGCATCGCCCAGTGTCCCAGGATCGCCCCGCCGGTGATGGGGGTGTGCAATGTACTCTATACCATCCCCGCCATCTCCCTCCTGGGCATTCTGATTCCCTTCAGCGGGATCGGCAACGAGACCGCCGTCATCGCCCTGACCATCTACGGCATCATGCCGATGGTCCGCAACACCTATGTGGGCCTCACCTCCCTGGACCCGGACATCCTGGAGGCAGCCAAGGGCATGGGCAGTACCCAGCTGCAGAGCCTACTCCGGGTGAAGCTGCCCATGGCCGCCGGGGTCATCCTGGCGGGGGTGCGGAACATGGTGGTCATGACCATCTCCGTGGCCGGCATCGCCTCCTTCGTGGGGGCGGGAGGTCTGGGGGTGGCCATCTACCGGGGCATCACCATCTACAACCCGGTCATGACAGCGGCAGGCAGCATCCTGATCGCCCTGCTGGCCATCGTCTGCGACCTGGCGCTGGGGGCGCTGGAGCGCTATTTCAAAAAGAGAGGATCCTGAACCATGAAAATTTTCAAACGACTGCTCTCCGCCGGGCTGGCCCTGGCCATGACGCTGGCCCTGGCCGCCTGCGGCACCACTTCTGGTGAGAACGCCGGCCGGGACACCGCCTCCGGCGAGCCGGTGCGCATCGCCACAAAACCCATGACCGAGCAGTACATTTTAGGCGAGATGCTGGGTCTCCTCATCGAGGAAGCCGGCTATGAGGTGGAGATCACCAAGGGCGTGGGCGGCGGCACCAGCAACATCCAGCCCGCCATGGAGGCCGGGGAGTTTGACCTGTACCCGGAGTACACCTCCAGCGGCTGGGTGATGGTGCTGGACCACAAGGCCGAGGGCATGGATGACGACGAGATGTTCACCCAGCTCCAGCAGGAATATGAGGAGAACTTCGGCATGACCTGGGTGGGGCTGTACGGCTTCAACAACACCTTCACCGTGGCCGTTCGCGCCGACGTGGCGGAGCAGTACGGCCTGGAGAACACCAGCGACCTGGCCACCGCGGCCGGGGAGCTGACCTTCGGCGGCAATCCGGACTACATCGAGCGGGAGGACGGTTTCGGGATGCTGTGCGAGACCTATGGCCTTACTTTCGGGGATGTGGTGGACATCGGCATCGGCCTGAAATACCAGGCCCTTGCCAGCGGCGACATCGACGTGACCAACGCCTTCACCACCGACGCCCAGCTGGCCAACCCTGACGCTGACCTGGTGACCCTGGCGGACGATAAGCACCTGCAGGTGAACTACTTCTGCTCCACCGTGGTGCGGCAGGACGCCTTGGAGAAGTTCCCCGGTCTGGAGGATATTCTCATGCAGATGGACGGCCTCCTCACCGACCAGGAGATGGCCTCCCTCAACTACCAGGTGGAGGTGGAGGGCCTGGACGAGCAGGACGTGGCCCGGGACTTCCTGGCGGAGAAGGGCCTGCTGGAGGCGTGAGGTCATGGAGCCCATCATTCGCTTTGAGCACGTCTCCAAATCCTTTGGGGACCAGGCGGTCCTGCGGGACCTCTCCCTGGATATCCGCTCCGGCGAGTTTTTGACCATCATTGGCCGCTCCGGCTGCGGCAAGACCACGGCCCTGCGGCTGGTGAACGGCCTGCTGACGCCGGACACCGGCCGGGTGCTGGTCCAGGGGCGGGACGTGGCCAAGGCCGACCCGGTGGCCCTGCGCCGCCGCATCGGCTACGCCATCCAGAGCGTGGGCCTGTTTCCCCACATGACCGTGGAGAAGAACATTGCCTATGTGCCCGCCATCTCCGGCCTGGAGGGATGGAAGGGGAAGCAGCGCGGAGAAAAGGCCGCCGCCCTGCTGAAGCAGGTGGGGCTGGACCCGGCGCTGGCGGGGCGGTATCCCCGCGCCCTCTCCGGCGGGCAGCGCCAGCGGGTGGGCATTGCCCGGGCTCTGGCCGCCGGCCCGGAGCTTCTGCTGATGGACGAGCCCTTCGGCGCGGTGGACGAGATCACCCGGGGCCAGCTGCAGGATGAGATTCTGCGCATCCACCGGGAGAGCGGCATCACCGTCCTGTTTGTGACCCACGACATCGCGGAAGCCCTGAAGCTGGGGACCCGCACGCTGGTGATGGACGCCGGGGAGATCCAGCAGTATGACACGCCCAGCCGCCTCCTGGCGCACCCGGCCACACCCTTTGTGGAGCGGCTGGTCCGCCGCAGCCGGGCGTTTCAGGCCCGGGTGTGACGCCTCCGGCGGCCCGGCCGCCCGCCGGAAATGGGCGGAAGAGAAAAGAGGTCCGAAGGACGTGCGTCCTCCGGACCTCTTCGCTTATGGGGATCAGCTTGCCAGCATGCTGGGCAGCCAGGTGACCAGCGGCGGGAACACCGCGCACAGCGCGGTCACGATGCAGATGATGATAATGAACGGCACAACGCCCTTGTAGACCTCCTGGATTTTGATGTTCGGAGGCAGGATGCCCTTCACATAGAACAGGGCGAAGCCGAAGGGCGGCGTCATGAAGCAGGTCTGCAGCAGCGTGGCGCTGACGGCCACCAGCCACAGCCGGTCGAAGCCGAAGGTGTCCATGATCGGCAGGAAGATGGGGAACACGATCATGACGATGCCCAGCCAGTCGATGAACATGCCCAGGATGAACATGATGACCATCATGATGACGAAGGCGCCCCACTTGCCGATGCCCATGCTCAGGACCCAGTCCGCGATGATCTGGTCACCGTCCAGAGACATGAACACGCCGGTGAAGGCGGCCGCGCCGAAGAGGATGATGAACACCATGGCGGTGGTCTTGGCGGTGTCGATCAGAGACTCATAGAGCATCTTCCAGCTGAACTGCTTGTAGAAGATCGCCAGGATCAGGGAGAACAGGGCGCCGATGCCCGCGGCCTCCGTGGGGGTGGCGATGCCGCCGAAGATGGAGCCCAGCACGCCGAAGATCAGGATCAGCGGCGGGATCAGGTTGATCAGGGAGCCGGTGATGCGCTTCTTCAGGGGCATCTCCGCCAGCTCCTCGGGGCTCATGGCCGGGCCCCAGTCGGGATGGATGTGGCAGACCACCATCAGGTAGATGATGTATCCCAGGGACAGGCTCAGGCCGGGGACGATGGCGGCGAAGAAGATCTTGCCGACGGAGACCTCCGCGTAAGAGCCCATGGAGACCAGCATGATGGAGGGCGGGATCAGAATGCCCAGGGAGCCGCCGGCGCACACCATGCCGCAGGCCAGGGAGGGCTTGTAGCCGCTGCGCAGCAGCACGGGGAGAGACAGCATGCCCATGGTGACGACGGAGGCGCCCACGATGCCGGTGGTGGCGGCGAACACGGTGGACACCAGGATCACGGCCAGGCCCAGACCGCCCTTCAGGGGCCCCAGCAGGTAGCGGATGGACTCAAACAGGCCGTCCGCCACCTTGGAGTGGGTCAGGAAGTTGGCCATCAGCACGAACATGGGGATGGCCACCATGGAGTAGCTTTGCATCTGGTCATAGATCTTTGTCATGGCGATGGTGACGCCGGGGGTGCCCCAGGCCAGCCAGCCGACGATGACGCCGGCGCCGCCCAGCACGAAGGCCAGCTCCTGGCCCAGGACAAGGCCCACGACCATCAGGCCGAACAGACCGAGGATCAGCGCCACGCCGAGCGTGCTGGCGGAGATCCCAGAGGCTGAGACCAGCCCCTGCAGTTGTTCCAAAATCGCAGTCATCCCTGCGCCTCCTTTCCGTTCGCGAAAGCCGTGACGAGTCCTTCCACATGCTTGAGGATCTCAGAGACGGCCTGGATGGCGAGCAGCACCAGCCCCACGAACAGGCAGAGCTTCACCGGCCAGGTGGGCGCGGCCCACACGGAGTAGGTCTGCTCACCGGTGGTATACGCGTTCAGGAAGAAGGTCCAGCTGGCGGGGATCAGGCCCACCAGGAAGGGGACCAGGAAGATCGCGTATGTGACGATGTGCAGGATGTGCTGGACCCGGACAGGGAACATGGCGTAGACCATGTCCACCGCAACGAAGGCCTTTTTCTGCAGGCCGTACGCGCTGATCAGAATGATATAGCAGGCGAACAGCATCACGATCAGGTCCTGGGTCCAGATCTGCGGCCGGTTGAAGATACGGCGCAGGATGACCTCGCACATGATGACGGCAAGGATCGCCAGCGACAGGACGGAGAAGATCCGGCCCAGGAAGTCGTTGAACTTGTCGATGCCGTTGTAGATCGATTTGATGGCTTTCATCAAAAATTCACACCTCTTTCGTAAACTCTCTCATCAGTTGTTGAAGAGGCGTTCATTCGCCGCGGTTGAAGCCGAAACCGTAGTCGCCGGTCCAGTCGCGGTAGTTGTTGGCAGTCTCACGGTAGGCCTGCATGGACTCATAGACCATCTTGAAGTTGGGGTTGATCTCGCACTCCTCCTCGTAGGTCTCGATGCAGGTCTCGCGGATGAGCTGCACGTCCTCGTCGGACAGGCTGGTGACCGTGACACCCTGATCCTCGATCATCTGGTTGGTGACGGTCATATCGTTGTAGATGTAGCGGGAGAGCTGCTCGCCGCAGCAGAGGCGGGCGGCGGTCTCAAAGGCCACCTGATAGGCCTCGGGCAGGCTTTCCCAGGCCTGCTTGTTCACCATGACGCCGTTGACGCCGGCGGACTGATACCAGGCGGGGGCGCACCAGTAGGGGGCGACCTCCTGCAGCTTCAGGGAGTCGTCGGCCTTGGGGCCGGAGAACTCGCCGCCGTCGATCACGCCGCGCTGCAGGGACTCATACAGCTCGGAGGCGGCCACGGTGGTGATGTTGATGCCCAGCTTCTGCGCCGCCTTGCCGGCCATGACGCCGCCCAGGCGGATCTTCATGTGCTGCATATCCTCAATGGAGGTGATGGGGGACACGGAGCGGATGCCGGACTCGGAGGGGTTGGTGACCAGCGGGAAGTACTCCATGTTGTACTGGCCGTACATCTCCTTATAGCAGTCCATGCCGCCGGCCTCGTAGATCCAGGTGTAGTAGTCCAGGGCAGTGAAGTCGTCCATGATGGTGGACAGCAGCTCAAAAGCGGTGTCCTTGCCGGACCAGTAGCCGCCCCAGTCGCCGCCGCACTCCACGGTGCCCTGGCTGACAAAGTCGAACAGCTGGCTGGCGGAGCACAGTTCCCCGTCAGAGTAGTTGGTGATGATGAAGCGGCCGTCGGTCAGCTGGCTCACCAGCTCCGTGAAGCGCTGGTCCACGGTGAAGTGGACGTTGCCGGCGCCCCACACGGAACCCATCTTCCAGGTCACGACAGGCAGGCTGCTGTCGCCGCCTGCGGCGGTGGCGTTCAGATTCGCGGTGTCCATGATGCCGCTGTCGGCAGATGCGCAGCCGGACAGCAGCACGGCGGGCAGCAGCATCGCCATGGTCAGGAACAGTGCAAAAAATCTCTTTTTCATTTCGCTTTCTCCTTGGTCTTTCCTAATTTCACACAGATGCGGGGGAAGTCACACAGTTCCGGGGATCGCCTTCTTTCCGTTGGCCGCGGGGCCGTATTCAAGAAGCCCCCGCCGTTCCGTTGGGGAGCGCGGGAGAACATCTTCCAGATGCTGGGCCGCCCATATTCCGGCGGCGGACATCAAAAGAGCCCGCTCTTTTCAGAGAGTCGGCTCTGCTTGAACGGAGGCCCTTCGCCGCGCTTGCGCAGCTGCCCGCGCAGGCGGCTCAAAGAAACCGGAGACATACACAAAAAGGATGCGATGTGCTTGATGCTGACCACGTCCGCCAGCTCGGGATAGCGGCGGAGGAACCACTGGTACCGCTCCATGGCGGAACTGATGCCCAGCTGGAGCTTCAGCTCCCGTTCCAGCTTCAGCTTGTCCAGCAGATACTGGCTGTACAGCTGCTGCAGCTTTGCGGACTGCTGGAACTGCTCCGCAAGGAGCTGGGTGGGGATGGACAAGAGCACACAGTTCGTCACCGCCTCAAAGTTGATCGGGAAGGGGTCCGTCAAGATGCTGAGGCTGAGCACGGCCTCCCCGGGCCGATAGAGGAAGCAGTCCGTGACATCCCGCCCCTTTTCGTCCGTCAGATATCCTCGAATGACCCCGCTGACCAGGAAGGGAGTCCAATCGCAGGAGTTGGCCGACTTGGCCACGAGCTGTCCCTTTTTGCAGGAGAAAAGCCTTGAAGCGCCCGCAAGACAGGCAGCCAGCTCTGTGTCCTCGAGGTGGAGAATTTCCTCCAAACAATCCTGAATATGCATCGCATCTTCCTTTCTTTCGCCGCAATTATACAAAATTGCAGGGAAGATTGCATTAACACAGGTTAATTTTTGTGACCTCAAATGAAAAAAGTTGATATTTTGTTAAGCTTTTTTGGAGAGGAACAAGGGAAGTTCAACGCTGTTCCCCAGCTGCGGAGCCCTGGGGACCGCCTTTGGAAATGCTCGGGAAGGGAGACAGGATTTCCTCTGAAAATATATTGACATTGTGTCAGAACACGGCTATAATACAGATGCTGACACTATGTCAATAAGGAGACCTGCAATATGAGAGCGAACGTCTATTTCACAAGGGAGACCACACCGGAAAAAGTGGTGGAGCTGTATCGCGCCCTGGGCGTGGAGCTGCCCGGCAAGGTGGCCGTGAAGGTCCACTCCGGGGAGAAGGGCAACCAGAATTTCCTGCGTCCGGAATTCTGGCGTCCCATGGTGGAGGAGGTCCACGGCACCATCGTGGAGTGCAACACCGCCTACGGTGATGCGGCCGGCGGTGTGCGGGACCACACGGAGTCCCACCGGAAGCTGCTGGAGGAGCACGGCTGGACCAAGTACTTCGACGTGGACCTGATGGACGCCGAAGGCCCCGACGTGGTGTGGCCCATCCCCAATGGCAAGGTCCTGAAGGAGAACCACGTGGGCAAACACATCCTGAACTATGACGCCATGCTGGTGCTGGCCCACTTCAAGGGCCACCCCATGGGCGGCTACGGCGGCGCTCTGAAGCAGCTGGCCATCGGCTGCGCCTCCCGGGCGGGCAAGGCGCTGATCCACTCCGCCGGCAAGACCGACGACCGCTTCAAGACCTGGGAGCAGCACGCCAGCGCCGTGGTGTTCCCGGAGGCCATGGCCGACGCCGCCTCCAGCGTGGTGGAGCACTTCCGGGGCAAGATCGCCTTCATCAACGTGATGAAGAACCTGTCCGTGGACTGCGACTGCTGTGAGGTCGCCGAGGACCCCTGCATGAAAGACATCGGTATCCTGGCATCTCTGGACCCGGTGGCCATCGACCAGGCCTGCATCGACCTGGTGCTGGCCTCCGATGACCCGGGCAGGGAACACTTCATGGAGCGGGTGAACAGCCGCAACGGCATCCACACCGTCGAGGCCGCAGCGGATTTGGGCTTCGGCTCCCGGGCGTATGAGCTGATCGAACTGTAAACATCGAAAGGAGAAACCTGCAATGAGCAAGATATTGGTCGCCTATTTTTCCGCCAGCGGCGTCACGGCCCGCACGGCGAAGGAGGTGGCAAAGGCCGCCGGGGCGGATCTGTATGAGATTCGTCCGGCAGAGCCCTATACCGCAGCGGACCTGAACTGGATGGACCAGAAGAGCCGCAGCACGCTGGAGATGAACGATCCAGCCTGCCGCCCCGCCATCGCGGAACCGGCAGCGGATCTGGACCAGTACGACACCGTGTTCGTCGGCTTCCCCATCTGGTGGTATGTGGAGCCCCGTATCGTGGACACCTTCCTGGAGAGATATGATTTTTCCGGCAAGACGGTGATTCCCTTCGCCACCTCCGGCGGCAGCGGGATCGAGAAGGCGGAGCGGAGCCTGAAGGCCCACTGTCCCCAGGCCAACTGGAAGGAGGGCAAGCTGCTCAACCACACGGATGCGGCCGCCTGGACCAAAAGCGTGCTGGATTCGGGGCGCTGAGGCGCCGGAGCCCGCAGGATACCGGCCTTGAACAGGCGTTCCCAATACCCGGCCCATCGGCGGGGTGAGAGCTGTGGGCGGGCGCCCCGCGTTCTATTTGACACAGCGCCGGGAAACCGGTATCATGTGTTTGAACAGCACCGGGACCGTGGACGCGGGATGCGTGCCGGGGGCCCGTGGAAACAAGAGAGGGAACTGCCATGCCGAGAGGATCAGAGGAGCTGACGAACGCGCGGAAGGTGGAGATCGTCAATGCCTGTGCCGCACTCTATGAGACCAAGAGCTTCAAGGAGATCACGCTGAAGGAGATCGGGGAGAAGACCTCCTTCACCAGAACGTCGATCTACAACTATTTCCAGACAAAAGAGTAGATCTTCCTGGCTCTGTTCCAGCGGGAGTACGAGGCGTGGATCGAGGATCTGGACGCCCTGCGCTGCGGACACCGGGAGCTGTCGGTGGACGCTTTCTCCGACGAACTGGCCCGCACGCTGGAGCGGCGGGAGCGGCTGCTGAAGCTGATGGCCATGAATCACTATGATATGGAGGCCAACAGCCGGATCGAAAATCTGGTGGCGTTCAAGAAGGCGTACGGCGGCTCCCTGCTGGCCGTGACCCGCTGCCTGGAGAAGTTTTTCCCCCGGATGACGGATGAGGATGTGCAGGGATTTCTCTATGCTTTTTTCCCGTTCATGTTCGGCATCTACCCGTATACCGCGGTGACGGAGCAGCAGCGCACGGCCATGGAGCTGGCAGGCGTCGGCTATGTCCGGCTCTCCGTCCGGGAGCTGACGCGGTCGTTTACCGCCAAGCTGCTGCAGGGATTCCAAACGTGAGTCGGGAGGAGGTCCGCCGTGCCGGCGTCCCATTCCCCATTTGAATCACAGCCCCGCGCCGGGCCGGCGCGGGGTTGTTTTTTGTTGGATGGAAACGGCGGAAGGCTCGCGGATGCCGCCTGCTTGGCAGGAGCTGCCGGGGAAGGGAGCCGAAATCCCGATGGCCGGTTGGAAGCGCCCGGACGCTGCGGTCCGATGGCCCATGCGCCCGCCTCCAATCAGGCATAGAAGGCCGCCCTTGTGGGCGCCCGGGGCTATTTCCCCAACCGGGAGGGTGCCATGACCCGCCTGGAACCGGAATTTCACCGAAAAAGACTGCGGCTCCCGTATTTTGGGGTTTCCATTTCGGGAAAATTGGGCTATGATGAAACAAATAAGTCCCCATATCAGCACAGGGCAGAAAGGCGCTCCTATGGATATCAAACAGTTGTATTATTTTACAGCAGTCGCACAGGCGGGCAGCTACTCCAAGGCGGCGGAGAGTCTGGCGGTGTCGCAGCCCACGCTGTCCGTCACGGTCAAAAAGCTGGAGGAGGAGCTGGGCGTCCGGCTCTTTTACGCCTTCAACCGGGGGCAGCACCTGACGGACGAGGGACTGCGCCTGTGGACCAAGGCCAAGCAGATCCTGGACCTGTATCAGGAGACGCTGGACGATATGAAGACCACCAACAAAAACAGCTCCGGCAAATTCACACTGGGCCTTTCCCCGCTGTTCGGCGCCTGCTTCTTCGGCGATTTGATCCCCAATTTCTCCATGGAGTATCCCAATATTGAGATCGAGATGATCGAGGACGGCGCCTACCGGATCGACCAGCGGATCGAGCGCGGTGAGGTGGACATCGCCGTTACGCTCAATTCCAAACGCCTGTCCTCCTTTGCCTACTGTCATTTTTCCACCCAGCGGAACGTGGCGCTGCTCCACAAGAGCCACCCGCTGGCCAAGGAGCCCTCCGTCACGGTCTCCCAGCTCCGGGATGACTCCTTTGCCATCTTCAATCAGGACTTCATCCTCCACGAGCAGATCGTCGACGCCTGCCATGCGGCCGGTTTCCGTCCGAAATTCGCCCTGCTCAGTTCCCAGTGGGATTTCATGGTGGAGCTGGTGTCAAAAAACCACGCGGTCTCCATCCTGCCCAAGCCGGTGCTGGACAAGCATCCGGACCCCAACGTGTGCTGCGTACCCATGAGCGACAGCATGAAATACTGGGACATCGTGCTGGCCTGGAACAAGGACAAGTATATGCCGAAAGCCTGTGCGCTGTTTCTGGATTACTGCAAGCACCATCTCCCGCCGGATGACCTTTAAGACTGATAGTGAAATAAATTATTAATTTTCATAATAATAGTTTTGTGATATTATTATCAAATTGGAATTTTACAATAAAAAATATATATAATTTTTGACGAATCAAATTATTGAAAATTATGCTTTCTCCCGCTATGATAAGTGTTGTAAGAGGACTGGCGGTCGGTAGTTTTTCTGCGTGTGAACCATGGAACCGTCTGGAACCGCAGTTCAGACTAGAGCTGCACACTGACAGCGGGAGGAAGTTTTTTTGCCGGGACTGGCTGGCATGATCACCGGCCTTGCGCTGTTGGCCTTTGGCATTCCGGGGGAAATCCCTGCTCTGGGCCGCGATCTCCTGCGTGCTGGTGACTTCACCGGCGGCCCCAGATCGCCTTGGATGCCCTGGCGGATGACTTTATCCAGATGTCCCAGACCTCCGGCATTCCCCTGGCAGTGTTCCATCGGGTGGGCGCCATCGCCTGCGGCGGACTGAACACCATGCCCCACGACGGCGCGGTGGTCACTTATCTGTCCTACTGCAAGATCTCCCACAGGCGCGGATGCTTGGATATGTTCATGGCGGCCGGCCCAATCCCCATCCTGGCCAAGATCGCTGCCACCATTCTGGGTACCACCATCGGCATCGTCTGTCATTTCGGGCGAGATCAACAAAACGGATTGAGGAGGAAATCACCATGACTATGAAATCCGCATTGATTACCGGCGCCGCATCCGGCATCGGCAGGGCCTGCGCCGAGAGAATGGCGCGGGAGGGCTACGGCGTCGTGGTGGCGGACGTGAATCTGCCCGCTGCGGAGGAACTGGCTGCCGAGGTGACGGCAGAGGGCCTCTCCGCCATCGCCGTCCACATGGATGTGGCCGACGAGCAGGAGGTGGAGGCCGGTTTCGACAGGATGATGGAGACCTACGGCTCCTGTGATTTGGTCATGTCCAATGCCGGCGTGCAGATCGTCCACCCCTTTGAGGAGTATCCCTTCGCGGACTGGCGGAAGATGATGGCCATTCACGCAGACGGCGCCTTCCTGGTGTCCCGGGCGGCTTACCGCCGCATGAAGGCCTCCGGCAAGGGCGGCCGGATCGTGTTCACCGGCTCCGTACAGTCCTTTGTGGGCTCCAAGCTGAAAGAGCCCTACAACTTCGCCAAGCACGGCGTGGCCGGTCTGGCAAAGGCCATCGCCCGGGAGGGCGCCGAGTACGGCATCTATACCTACACCATCTGCCCCAGCTTCATCAAGACGCCGCTGGTGGAAAAGCAGATCCCCGAGCAGGCGGCTTCCCTGGGCATCACGGAGGAGGAAGTGGTGAAGAACATCATGCTGCGGGATACCGTGGACGGGGTGTTCACCACGGTGGAGGATGTGGCCAACACGCTGGTCTTCCTGTCCAAGGATCAGGGCGCCCTGACCGGCCAGTCCCTGCGGCTGACCCACGGCTGGGCCATGATGTAATAAAATCATAAAAGGAGACAGCTATGGAACGAATTGCGGTTTACGGAGCGGGCACCATCGGTTCCTGCCAGGCCACGCTCATCATCGGCAACGGCCTGCCCTGCACGGTCATCGGACACTCGGAGCGGGGACTGGAGCGGTGCCGGAAGTCCATTGAGCAGAACTGGGATGATCTGATTGCCGAGGGCCTGGCCACAGAGGGCAACAAGCAGGCTGCCATGGCCCTGGTCACCATCACCAACGACCCTGCCGCCCTGCAGGAGCACACCTTCGTCTTCGAGGCGGTGGCGGAGGGTACTGAGGAGAAGCGGGCCGTCTATGAGACCATCGAGCGGAACGCCGCGCCCAACGTGGTGATCGCCTCCTGCACGTCCTCCATTGATGCGGAGATCCTGGCGGGACTGGTTTCCCACCCGGAGCGCCTTCTGATCGCGCATCCGTTCCAGCCGGTGCACATGCTGCCCCTGGTGGAGGTGGTGCGCCATGAAAAGACGGCGGAGGACACAGTGGCCCGTACGCTGACGCTGCTGGAGACACTGCACCGGCAGGTAGTGGTGCTGAACCGTAGTGTGCCCGGCTTCCTGGTAAACCGTTTTGCCCAGGCGCTGTTCCGGGAGTCCATCTACCTCATTGAGCAGGGAGTCACGACCGCGGCGGACATCGACCGGGCGGTGAAGTACGCCGTGGGAATGCGCTATGCCTCCATCGGCCTGCTGGAGTATTTCGACGCCGTGGGATACGAGCTGGAGAGCGCCATTGCAAAGAACGTCTATCCGGATCTGTGCGGCACCCGGGAGCTCCAGCAGCTGGTGCTGGACGGCCTGGCCTCCGGCAAGACCGGGCAGGCGGCGGGGCAGGGCCTGTACGACTGGTCCCAAAAGGACGCGGACGACTTCCGCCGCCGCAAGCAGAGTCCGTACTTTGCGGGCGTCAAAGAGTGGACCATGCCCGACGTGAAGTGACCGCTCGCGGCTGATTCAAAAGCAGAAGGACCGGCATCCGGAATCTCCGGATGCCGGTCTTTTTGGAAAGAGGGGGCACACTGCGGCGCGCCGGGCCTTTTGCGCACGCACGCTGTCCTGGCTGGAATGATTTTTCGCTTTCCGGATGCGGGACCGCCTGCCTCCACAGGCCGGACGCGGAGAAGTGGGCAATTGTTCCCATAGAAAAACGACAATATTCTTGCATTTCAAATGGTGAAAAGCGAAATCGCCTTACAGAAAATTCGGCCTCCCCCAGCGCGGCGGAGCCGGAGACGGCCCGTTCAGAGCTGCCGCCGGCCCCCGGGCCGAACCGCCAGCAGGACCACGCCGCCTGCCAGCAGGACACACTGGACGAAAAGAACAGCCGCCGGCAGCGTAAACGCCGGGTCCAGCGTCCCCAGGGTCAGGGGGTACTGGGTGAAGAAGCGCCCATTCCACAGCCCCAGCACCTCCGGCAGGGGGAGCGCCAGACAGGCGAGGGGGACCGGCATCCAGACATAGAGCAGCCAGGGCCGGAGCCTCCCCAGCAGCCAGCCGCTGCCCAGTGCGAACACCAGCGGAGGGACCAGTGTGATCAGCGCGGGAAATACCAGGCCGCTCCAGCCGTACCAGCCGAAATAGATCCCATAGAAGCAGGCGGCTTCTGTGATGCAGGCCAGCGCCAGCAGGACGGTGCCGGTCAGGGCGGCGGCGCACCGGGCCAGGGCGTACCGGCGGGGCGGAAGGGGAGCCGCGTCTGTGAGAACCGCCGCCCGCCGGGCTTTTCCCGAGGTGAAGAAGGTCAGGAAAAACAGCGCCCCGATCCACAGCAGCGGGAGCATCCGGCTCAGATAGTCCCCGAAGCTCCAGGGGGAAAAGGGGGCGGTGTGGGACACCCCGAGGATGGTCACGCGGCGCAGCACCTGCCAGCCGTAGAACAGGAGCACCAGCAGAAGCCCGGCAAAAAACTTGTTCCACAGCAGGCGCTTGCACTCATAGAGAAAAATTTTACGCAAGGTTCAGGTCCTCCTCCGTCAGCCCGCAGGCGTTTAAAAAGTCTTGGTAGGTCAGATAGGGATACATGGGATCCAGCTCCCGGTTGAACAGGCCGCGGAGGATCTGGTCCATGGCCTCCTCGCCGCCGGCCAGCTGTTCCGCTTTCAAAATCTTCAGGGGCATTTCGCAGTACTGCCGCACATAGCTGAGGCTGTTGGAGATCTCCAGCCGCTCCTCCTCGGGCAGCATTTCCAAATAGTCCGGATTGCGGACATAGAAGTTCAGGTAATAGTCGTCCACCGCCTGCCGCCACTGGTCCACATAGTGCTCCTGTGCGTAGGACGCGCCGTATAGCTCCTTGACGATGCGGTAGGTGGTGTAGACCGTCAGGCCCTCTGCCGACCAGGGGCTGCTTTCATCCGCCGCATCAAACATGTTTCCGAGGCCCCACCACTGATGGACCAGTTCGTGGATCATGACTTCCCCGGCTCCGCCGCCCTTGCCGGTATTTTTCAGATTGTCGGCGGTGAAGTCCGCCTCGTCCAGCAGGCTGGCGCCGTTTG
>ERZ1643249.2731-NODE-2731-length-16194-cov-47.125844_pt1 | contig 16194 bp, 11 predicted proteins | sample MGYA00579263_ERZ1643249 | MGnify/ENA primary metagenome ERZ1643249 (study PRJEB29033, sample SAMEA4952264) | chicken gut metagenome | biome: Broiler Chicken; feature: Gastrointestinal Tract; material: Caecum | place: Ireland | collected 2018 | study: Broiler...
TCATAATGGCCCCCAAACGCAATAACCCCGGACCCCAACAAGTCAAATATTCACTTCAATGTGGAGGAGTCCGAGCATGTTCCGCTGGAGCGCGATCAGGTGCCGCAGACGTATGAAGCGATGCAGACAGATGACCCGTATGTGGATATGTGGTATCAGGAGTATTGGTACTGACGAGGTCAGCAATCACTGACGCCATCGCGTGTACAGTCAGACAGCAGGAACACAGAACGAAACCGAATCATATCTCAATCGTTTCCTACCAAGTTCTGAATCAGGTGAGGCAGTGACGTGTGATTGAGGGGGATGCCCTACATTCCACCGGGCCTATCGGTCACGATGACATTGGCAGTCTTAGCGTTGGCAAGGAAAGTCAAAAAGTGCTTCACCGTGACTTTCTGCGAAATATCCACCTCAACTTGAGGTATACGCGCGCAGCATGGGCGGCCACCGGGGAAGCATCGCTCTCAGGCATTTGTCGCACATCATGTCCGTCATTTCGCCCACACGCCGCACAGCGGCTCCCACGACCGGTCTGAATACCGGCGCAGACGCGCACGTGCCTTTTGCCGTTCCATCATCATGCCATTCTGCTTGGGCGAGCAGGCGAGAGGCCACACTCCTACCGATTCCAAGTGATTCGCGCATCCGGCCCAAGACGACGCCCTTCTGCTTCTTCAATGCCCTCACGTACTCGCCCCTGAACCGTAAAGCGATTGCCGTTTCATCGTCATGCCGATCTCGTCTTCCATAAGACCAGTCGAACAGACCAGTCCGATTTCGCACTCGTCCCGCTACTATCTACTTCGCGCTCAAAAACGTGAAGCACGTCGAACAACGTAATGACACTTATGTTTGAGCTAGCATGTATACATGTCATGTTCAATTTGTGGAATGGAAGGCCATAATTCGCGTACTTGCCCTGGAGCCCATCAAATATGCCCTAACTGCGGTAAGCCGACTGCGAATATGAATGACTATGCGGAACGCTGGAACAGCGACTATTGTTCGCCCATGACTTCATACTCATGCTGGGGATTGGACAGTACAGATGAAGAATCAGCATAGCCGCTTATATTGTTCGGCTTAAGGCACCGAGCTGGCTGACGGCATTTTCTGTTGCACGACAGTTCGATTGACTTCCACTCTCGTTGGTAGCACCCGATATCTTATGCAAATGCGTTCGAGTCTGTAGTTGAGGTAGATTTAGTCAGTTGTTTGAATGGTGTCACCAAACCAGGATGTGTCGAAGTAGCATCGGGTCAATCATCATCGACAGTGACGTAGAAGATTCTGGCGCAAATCAGCATGAGGGCGCCTCTATAGTCAGAGAACAAGACAACAACACGGGTGAGGCGGCGAGTTTTGCGCTGAGTCGTCCACTCATATTGTTCAACACCGACGCTCCGGGAGATAGTCGTCGAGCAAGTAACTGGTTGGCTTCTTGATGTCCTCTCGTAAGCACAAGGCGGTCTTCAATCTCTTAAGATTCCGCCCTTGTCTAAACGAAAGCGCAGTACCTTGTCTGGAGTCTAGACACTCCCGACCCCAGACAAGGTGCTGCGCCTCCAATGAGAACCCACGGAGTTCCGGTAGTTGCTCTATCATATGTATACGATATATCTTGAATTCAAGAACATATCCAGTCGTTACCAAAGGATGTCATGCCAGTTAATACTCAGTCTTTGGTTTCAGTCATTATCCCCGTCTATAACGCGGAGCAATATCTGCCATACTGCATCGATTCGATTCTGGGACAGTCTTACCCTCATCTTGAGGTAATCCTTGTAGATGATGGCGCAACTGATGCATCGCCCCAAATTTGTGATGAGTATGCCGCCAAGGATCAACGAGTTGAGGTAATACACCAGTGTAACGGTGGCATTGCCAAGGCGCAAAATGCTGGATTGGATGCAGCGCATGGCGAATACATCGCATTTGTAGATAATGACGATATCGTTGACCGGCACAACATTGAGTACCTACTGCATGCGTTAATACACACCGGTGCCGATATGAGTAAGGCACGATGGCAACAGTTCGGATTGTCCCAGCTTGACACCGTAATCAAGCAAGCACAATCCGGGGCCACTGCCCCTACGAAAATCACAGTGTTCCGAGACCCTTTACGCGCATACCAGACTGTATTCTGTAAATCATTGCGCATGTTAGGCACTGCACTAGGACACGACACAGAAGCAAAGTATTTCAATGAAGCGAATTGGTGTCGTCTATATAAACGCGAGCTGTGGGAGCACCTGCGATTCCCGGAAGGCGTGTATGCACAGGACACAGCACTAGCAGGTGATTTGTACGCGCGTATGGACACGGTAGCTGACATCAACGTTTCGCTGTATAACTGGCTACAACGTCCAGAGTCTGTAACGCACAGGATGAGAAGCTCCTCATTTTTCCACGATCATGTACAGGCCGCCGCCCATAACTTCCAACTGTGCACGGAACAGGGGATTACACCGATGCGTAGTTATTACACGCTAACCACGAACCTGCGATTCGAACAGCGTGCTGTAGCCGAGGAACAAGCCGCTCACCCCCATGACGCAGCTTGCAAGCAAACAGCCCACATCCAGGCCACATCCGTAGCCTCGCACATGCAAGACAATCAAGCGGTCCTTGCTGAGGATTGCGCCATGGTCACGGATACGCTGCAGAGCATCACTATGTGGCAACGTCTGCAATGCGAAGCCACGACCTGTATCCGCTTACTTGAGAAACGTGTCTACGACCGGACGATTAAAAGCCTAAACTGACCCGCGAAGCACTCATTTTGTGCTTGCTAACTGTCAAGCACAAAATGAGTGCGAAGTGTTGTACAAAGTGTGACGTTCATAGCATACAACACACCATTACCTAAAGCACGTCCTTCAGCGTACGTTCTGCCGCTCCAACGAGTTGCGTTCAATAGCAGCATCGTCATTGAGATCCACGGCGATGCCGGCGCGTACGCCTTTCCACTTCTCCAACACGAACAACGGATTCAGTGCCAGCCAGTACAGCTTCCGTTTCCACGAATACTGGTGGTCTCGCAGAATAAACAAACTTCCCAAGGTCAGCGCACGGATAAGCTGCTTAATGACGAATGGGACCGAAATTGGGTCCATTGTTTTGCCTATGCGACGCACACCCACAATCTCATCGAACATGCGCTTCTTATAGTCACGCAGTTTAATTTCATTGGTATGCCACACATTAGCTCGCGGCGCGTACGCCTTAACATATCCACGGTTGACAATATCCTCGCCAAGTTTTTGGTCCTCGGCATAAGGTACATCCCGATATGGGATGTCGCCAAGCAACACGGACCGCCGAGCAGCCGAATTCACATCCGAATAGAACGTGACCAGATCAAAAATTTGCTGCGAATCAATAAAACTATCTTTGTAGAACAGCGTGGTACCAAAATCAGGACCAAACTGTCGGAAAGTGCGGATGATTTCCTCTTTCAACAAAGGTAACGCATTAGGCCGCGGATCCTGCTTGCCCATCACACCTGCCACTTGTGGGAAACGCTCCATAGGTTGAATAATCTCATACAACCAATGATTGTGAGCCGGAGTAGCATCCTGCGTTAGATATACCACATATTCACCTTGTGCCAACTGCGCGGCCTGCTGACGTACCCGCCCATGTGAGAATTCGGGCTTAGTGATGGTCTCATAACGAAAATGACGGAATCGCGGCATCCATTCGCGAATAATCTCCGGAGTCCGATCTTTCGAGCTTGTGTCAATGACGAGCACTTCAAATTCGAAGTCTGTCTTCTGGTCGTATAATGCTTGGAACAGTTCCTCCAGATTGTCCTCACCATAATAGGTGGGAATAAATACAGTCGCCTTAATACCACCGCTGGCCGAACTACTGCTTTTCTCTTGCAGACTGTTACTCGTCATACGTATCGGTCACCTCACGTAGAATGATATGTTCGAACTTCTCATAAGAAGCATCCCACGAAGAGCTGGAGGCCATCTGGGAGATCCGCTGGCATCGTTCGTTAATCTGCGGGTCTGTCACCACGGCATCCAATCCTTTGGCTAGCTCAATCGGTGAATTGATGGTGTAGACGATATCGGGATTCTCCCCAATCACCATCCGGTTATTCGGTCCATCATTCATCACCGGCACACAACCAGCGGCGAGCAACTCTAGTGGCAGCAACGAGGCATTGGTTAAAGAAAGCACCAAGCACGCCTGTGAGGCATGATAAATCTCCGCCAATTCAGTCGGATTTACAATGCCCCGGTTTTCATACGGGAAGGGGATGTCGTAATCGGACACATCCCAGCCGAAGAACACAATCCGGTAATCCGGATGCTCCTGATGGAACCGTGCCAACGCCAGCACGCCAATTTCGAAGGCACGACGTTCGGTCACCGGACGAGCATAAAAACAGACCTGCGGCTGTTTCTGCACCGTACCGACCGGTCGATAGATGTCCAGGTCAGCGCCGAAATCGAAGTAATCGGCCGGCATACCGTATTCAGCAACTTTCTGTGTGAGCCACCGTCCAGCAGTGACACCGTAAAAACCAAAACGATACGTATTCTCAGCCAATACCGATTTGGAACCAGTACCGTAAAACAACGGTTCGAAGTCCTGCACAAAATACATCTTGTGAGCCGGAATGCTCATGTTGAAGACAGGATACGCGGTCTCCCACCCGGTAGCGAACATCACGTCACCGTCGAAGTTCTCAGCCTCAGCCATCGGGCGGCATTGAACATCAATGTCGAAATGTTCCTTCAGCAGTTCGTGAGCATAGTCAGCCGGCTGTTGAGCAATGCTCTCATAGATGAAGAACGTCACCTCATGTCCACGTTCTTGCAATGACTTGGCAAAGCGTGCGATGGTGTGTTGCCCGCCGCTACCGATACTGATCGGAGAGAGCACCCAACCGATTTTCAGTCCATGCTTTTGCAACTTGGACGGCACTTGATACGGATGTTCCATAAAATCCGCTTCTAAAACATCATTGACCGAAGTCATTACAGTAATAGGCTTTTTAGACAGGACATCTTTTGAAGCTAATTTTTGTTTAACTTTATGCGAGATATGAAAAAAAGTTTTTCTCATTGCATTCGCAAATCCATTAGATTTCATATAGCAGTAAAAAGTTTTTCCAACATTCATTATAATCATTTCCTTATAAGATAATTATGAATATATCGAATTGGCACCAACATTTTACTCACAATCTTGAATAATATTGAATTTTCAATTCTAGCCAAACGTTCATTAAGATATTTTAAATCACGGCTTGCCTTTTCAATAGATTCAGAATTTTGCTTCAATGTCTGAATTAAAGCAAATAATAAATCTATCTCTGAACTAAAATAGTTAAATTCATCAGGAAAATCAGCATTAAATTTTTGCAGTAAATGATGTCGCACAAGTAACTGTCGCATAATATCTTGTTCTTGAGCATCATTTCTAGACGTCATATCGGCATGCTTGCGATAAAAATATAGCGGCTTGTCGACTCTAACCGCTAAGCAATTATGCAAACATAAATTTAAAGCAAAATCCCAATCTTCATAGCCAAGTTTATCTAAATATTTATCATATGTTACTTTCTTTTCAAGAATACTCTTAACTCGAAAAAGGGAGCTTGCCATAATATAATTCTCATGCTTTAGTTTTTCCAAGCTGTATTCCGGATATATTGAATTAAACTCCGTTCTTCCAATGTAATGCGCTTGACAATATACAATATCAGCGCCTGTACGATTGGCGCACTCCACCATTACTTCAACATATCTCTCATCTAAATAATCATCTGCATCAAGTTGTATCAAATAATCTGCCTCTGAAGCCAACTTTATGGCATTGTTTCGATTATTTATAATACCTTGATTTGACTGCTTGTGGAAAAAAATTTCATCTTGGTATCTTAAGATAATCTCTTCGGACGCATCACTTGACCCATCATCAATCACATGAATCTCCGTATTTGCATACGTCTGATCAAGCGCACTCTCAATAGCACTAGAAACAAATTGTGCATAGTTATAGTTAATGATAACAATCACAACCTTCGGTAGTAATGAACGCTCACTGACCGAATCGTTCTCCATCACACCATCGCACATACCGAACATTCTAACATTTACCATTGAACACACAGCAGTTGCCAGATCTTCCCAGATGACCTCGTAGCGAACCCAGACCATACCATGCCATAGAATTTATCAGCAGCAGTGTTCTGCGACTAACAAGGTTAGGAACAGGTTATGAGAAATGTGATTACAGCGATAGAGAAAAGATATCACTACGGTTTAGTGGTATTCAAGGAACTTGTGAAAACTGATTTTCAGTTGCGTTATCAAGGCTCAATCCTAGGTATGGCATGGTCCGTACTAAAACCATTGATGTTATTCGCAGTGATGTACACCGTATTTGTTCGTTTTCTTAAATTCTCAGACGGCACTCCCACATTCACCATTTCTCTACTATGTGGCACATGTCTTTGGAGTTTCTTTTCCGAAGCAACAACAGTTGGTATGCAATCTATCGTAGGTCGCGGAGATTTACTTCGAAAAGTACATTTTCCCAATTATATTATTGTTGCATCTGCGACGATGGGATCAATGATTTCGCTAGGAATCAATCTAATAGTTGTAATTATTTTTGGTTTCTTCGCCAATGCACAATATACTTGGCACGTTATTCTTGTCCCCTTTAACATACTCCAGCTATATCTTCTTGCTTTGGGATGCGCACTGCTACTTTCTACTTTATATGTGTATTTTCATGATGTTGCACATATCTGGGAAGTTATTCTGCAAGCAATGTTTTATGCTATTCCTATTATTTATCCAATTACAATGGTTTCGAATAGCTATCCAGTAATAGCAAAAATTATGCTGCTTAACCCTGTTGCACAGACAATTATGGATATACGACACAATCTAGTCGCACCAAGCTATGTCCCAACTGTATGGACAATGATTAACACTCCTTTTATTTCTTTGATTCCATATATATTAACATTGTTTATTCTATTGTTTGGCATATATATTTTCAAAAAAAATTGTCGTAAGTTTGCAGAGGTAATGTAATGAATCAAGAATCAAAAATGAACAATCGTCCAGTTGTCTTATCCGTCGAACATGTCTCGAAATCCTTTAGATTACCCACAGAGCAGGCAAATGGCTTAAAGCAAGCTTTCATCAATTGGACAAAAGGTATCAAGGGTTATACCGAGCAACAGGTATTAGATGACATCTCTTTCGAGGTAAGACAAGGTGATTTTTTTGGAATTGTCGGACGTAATGGATCCGGAAAGTCCACTCTTCTAAAGATTATTTCCGGAATATATGTTCCAGAAAAAGGAAATGTCAAAATTAATGGTAAACTTGTACCATTTATCGAACTTGGGGTTGGTTTTAATCCTGAACTCACCGGTCGAGAGAATGTGTATCTAAATGGTGCTCTTCTTGGCTTCACAAATTCTGAAATTGATGCAATGTATGATGATATTGTAGAATTTGCTGAGCTTGAGCCTTTCATGGATCAAAAACTCAAGAATTATTCTTCTGGCATGCAGGTTCGACTTGCATTTTCTGTGGCGATCAAAGCGCAAGGCGATATCCTTGTATTGGATGAAGTTCTTGCCGTAGGCGATGAAGCTTTTCAAACCAAATGCAATAACTTCTTCGAAGAAATTAAAAAAGACTCATCTAAAACTGTCATTTTAGTCACACATGCTATGTCTTCTGTACAAAAATATTGCAATAAAGCTATTCTCATCAAAGACGGGAAGATTATAGTCAATGGGAACAAAGACGATGCAGCAAATCTTTACACTGAAGACAACTTGCGTAGCTTGCAGAAGGAAGCAGACGAAAACAACAATGGATTCCCCACAGGACTCAATGACAGGGTTCCACATCTAAAGTGTATTCCAACTGCAAAAGTTGTACTCTCACATACAGATTCATTTGAATTTGACATTGAATACGAATACACACCCAAGACTGACTTTTACTTAGCTTTCTCATTATTAGACACTCGTAGAGGAGGCATACCTTATGACTCCGGCTCTATTCTTATCGGGCAAGGTGGAAACGGGACGATGCGTACACACTTCTCGATTCCACTAAACATGTTTAATAATGGAACATATAAGATTATTGCTTCATTGAGAAAAGCCGATCCGCAAGATCCCAATCACACTATACGAGAAGGCTTTACGAACGACACTAACTCCTGTGTTTTCTCTATTCAAGAAGATGCTCAAGGAACCGACTACGCACTACTCCGTTATGAAGCCCTCGGCGTAATACAGAATAACCTGTTCTAGATTATTCTTTTATGGTGTGTATCATCGATAATTATTATATCGTGATACACACCATAAAATGGTATATAAAGAATCTTTATAGCTAATTATAGCTATTGCCATCTTTCATTATTTTACCTTCAACGACGTCCTTGAGATGTTGTCCGTACGGGCTTTTGCCATATTTCTCAGCCGATGCGAGCAACTGGTTCTTATCAATCCACCCGTTTTCATACGCGATTTCCTCAGCCACCGCGATAGGTAGCCCCTGCGCCCGCTGAACCGTACGCACGAACTCTCCGGCCTCATACAAGGAATCCATTGTTCCCGTATCCAGCCACGCATATCCGCGTCCCAGCGTCCGAACGTTCAAAGAACCGTCGTCTAAGTACATGCGGTTCAAATCCGTAATCTCCAATTCACCACGAGCCGAAGGCCTTACCAGCTTGGCAAACTCCACCACACGCGAATCATAGAAGTACAGGCCAGTCACCGCATAGTTCGACTTCGGTACAACCGGCTTCTCCTCGATGCTAATCGCCTTGTGATCGGAGTCGAATTCCACGACGCCGTACCGCTCCGGGTCATCCACGTAATATCCGAACACGGTGGCACCGCCCTCCTCGGCCTTCTTGACCGCGCCGCGCAGGGTGCGCGTCAAACCATTGCCGTAGAAGATGTTATCTCCCAACACCAATGCGCACGGTTCCCCATTGATGAACTCCTCCCCCAACAGGAACGCCTGAGCCAGGCCATCTGGAGACGGCTGCACTTTGTATGAGAAGTTCACACCGTATTGGATCCCATCGCCCAGCAGACGCTCAAAATTCGGCAGATCATGCGGCGTGCTGATAATCAGGATATCCCGAATACCCGCCATCATCAGTACACTCAGCGGATAATAGATCATCGGCTTGTCATACACCGGCAGCAGTTGTTTCGATGTCACCGTAGTCAACGGGTACAACCGCGTACCCGAACCACCCGCGAGAATGATGCCTTTCATATTCCGCTACCTCCGGTGCCATTGTGTTACACTGACAGTCTTCACAAAACTATACCTGTGTTTGCGGCAGATGCCGAATCTTAGGGTTGCTGCAATAGTCTGTTACAACTGTGCTTTCGTCGAATCGTCTGCACACGATAAACGAGTTAGGGCAAGGTGTAAAGGCTACTGAAGCAGAACCCTTGCAAAGGGCATCTGCAACAGTAGCCGTGTCAGATTCTCATGTGCAATTACATGTTCAAATACTCGTCTAACTTATCTTCCCAGTTTGCAGGGGCGTATCCGGTATTTTCGATCTTGGTGAGATCGAGTGCGCTGTGTTCGGGGCGGTGGCTGATCGGACCGGTGGCGTTGGCGTAATACTCCTCGGTCGATACGGGTTTGACCTTGTCGCCGTTGCCGTTGGCCAGGTCGAACACCTCCCTGGCGATCTCACACCAGCTGGCCACCCGACCGGAGCCGGTCAGGTTGTACGTGCCGTACGGGGCCTGCGTGTCGAGCAGGTGGAAGATCGCGGCGGCCATGTCCGTGGTGAACGTGAGCCGACCATACTGGTCGTCCACCACCGTCACATGATCCAACGCGTCCTCAAGGTCCGCGACCCGGTCGGACAGCCCCTTCATGGTCCTGACGAAATTACGTCCCTCGCCGATCACCCACGAACTGCGCAGGATGTAATGACGCGGGCAGCCGGCCACCGCGATGTCGCCCGCCGCCTTCGACTGCCCATACACACCCAACGGGGCGAACGCCTCCGCCTCGCCGTGCAACTCGACGGTCCCGTCGAACACGTAATCCGAACTCACGTGCACCAGCGTGATGTTATGCTCCGTGCAGACCTTGGCGAGCAGGGCAGGACCCTGCGCGTTCGCCTTCCACGCCGCCACGCGCCCCTCCCGGGTCTCCGCCCTGTCCACGGCCGTGTACGCGCCCGCGTTGATGACCGTGCCATACAGCGACCAGTCGAACCGGCCGTACTGCTCCGGATCGGAGAAGTCGAACGTGTCGATGTCGTTGAACTCGAAACCCTGAAGGCCGTGCTCCTCCACGTACGCGCGGATCGCGCGGCCCAACTGGCCGTCGCACCCGGTCACCATCGTGCGCCGCGGCGCCATCGGCTTCGCATCCCTGAGCATCGGGTGATGCCTGTCCGCCTCCGACAATCCGCACTCCCCGAGCGGGATCGGCCATTGGATGCCCAAGTCGGGGTCGGCGAGGTTCACGAACGTGTACGTCTTCTTCTGCTCCAACGACCAATGCGCGTTCACCAGATACGTGTACGCCGTGCCGTCCTCCAACGCCTGGAAGCTGTTGCCCACGCCACGCGGCACGAAGATCGCGCGCGACGGGTCCAGACGCGTCGTAAACACCCGTCCGAAGCTCTCGCCCGGACGCAGGTCCACCCATGCGCCGAAGATCTCGCCCGTCGCCACGCTGATGTACTTGTCCCACGGCTCCGCGTGGATGCCACGAGTCACCCCACGCTTCGCGTTGAACGAGATGTTGTTCTGCACCGGACCGAAATCCGGCAGACCCAACCCGGTCATCTTCGCCCGCTGCCAATTCTCCTTGAACCAACCACGACTGTCACCATGCACCGGCAGATCGAACACCAGCAACCCCGGAATATTCGTCTCCGTAACCTTAAGATCCTTCTCAAACTCCATCGTCATGCTCCTCACTGGCCCTGTGCCTTATAACGGGCCTCGGTCTTCGCCTTCACAGGCTCCCACCAGGCACGGTTCTCCATATACCAGTCGATGGTCTGCCGTAACCCGGATTCGAAGTCCGTGTGCGCGGGCATCCAGCCCAGCTCCGTGCGCAGCTTGGTCGCGTCGATCGCGTACCGGCGGTCATGGCCAGGACGATCCCTGACATGGTCGAAATCGTCGGGATCCCGGCCCATCATCCCGAGGATCATGCGCAGCACGGTCAGGTTGTTCCGCTCACCATCCGCGCCGATCAGATACGTCTCGCCGATACGCCCCCGGGTCAGAATCGTCCACACCGCGCTGGAATGGTCCTCCGTGTGGATCCAGTCGCGCACGTTCAACCCCTCCCCGTACAGCTTCGGACGGACGCCCGTCAGGATGTTCGTGATCTGACGCGGGATGAACTTCTCCACATGCTGATACGGGCCGTAATTGTTCGAACAATTGCTGATCGTCGTCCTCAGGCCGTACGTGCGCGTCCACGCGCGCACCAGCAAGTCCGACGCCGCCTTCGTCGACGAATACGGGCTCGACGGACGGTACGGCGTCGACTCGGTGAACCTCGCAGGATCGTCCAACGCCAGGTCGCCGTACACCTCGTCCGTGCTGATGTGGTGATAGCGGATGCCGTACCTGCGGGTCGCCTCCAGCAGACGATACGTGCCCTCCACATTCGTACGAAGGAACGGCTCGGGATCCGCGATCGAATTGTCGTTATGCGACTCCGCCGCGTAATGCACGATCGCGTCGTGGCCCGGCACAATACGGTCCAGCAGATCCGCGTCACAGATGTCGCCATGCACGAACTCCACACGATCCTCCGGCAAACCCGCGATGTTCTCGATGTTGCCCGCATACGTCAACGCATCCAACACCGTCACATGCGTCTCCGGATGATTATCCACCACGTAATGTACGAAATTCGAACCGATGAAACCACAGCCACCGGTCACGATAATGTTCTTAGGAGAGAAATCACTGGTCATATCTCTTAACTATACTGTTTGCCATAGTCGTGTCAGTGATTCCCCGATATGGTTGAATCCACAGTTTTTGTCACTTTGTTTGCTAAAGAACACGCGAACGCAAGCAGTAGTGGCGCACAATACAACAGCGGTAACGCATACCGAATACTTCCATTTATTGGCGACAACACGCATATACCCAATATAAGCAAGGTTGGTAATAGAACCCACAGTTTGGTGTACCGTCGTTTATTTATTATGATCAATGCCGCCAGCAGCATGCACCATACGTATGTTGCTGGAGAGAAAACGGCGTTGACTACCGGCAGTGTGTAAATATCATGAAGGCAGTTCACCAAACCATTCCGCAATGATTCGGTAGCATGCGGATATTCCGGATCAAGCGCGTGGTCGGGAATTTGAAAGTATTGTCGCCAACCATCCTTGATGTCAGGTTGCAACCATTGGAAACTGTCAAACACTGAACCAGCCATTTTTTCGGTAAATGGATAGTAATACCCGGATGAACCGCTTAGAAATGCCTCGATGTAGGTGACCGGATGCAACATCAAGTGTCTGAGCCAAATTTTTATCGTACTTCTACGGGAGTAAAAATCCCAATTAAACAGAAGCTTGACCGCATCAGAATTATCCGGAGAATAGCGCTCCCCGAGCATGGATGGAGCTGCATCCGTCACGAGCATATCGCTAAGCTGCTGCAATTCCTCTTCCGTAAACGATTCAGGATGATCGTTCATCTCACGCGCAATCTGCTGGTTCGGCACCGCAAAAGCTTCAATGCTAGGACCCGGCGTTGCCTCCAAAACACTAGCTGCCACCGAATTCACGCTAAACACCAAAGCAATAGACGCCACACCAGCCACCGTAATGAACCATTTACGCGTGCCATGCAATGCGACAAACATAACAACAGTAATCGCTGCCGCTACGATCCACCCTTCGTTCCGAAAACCCGCAATACCCACCATAGACAAGCAATACAGTACAGAAAATGCGCGAGACGTGACTACGGCTTTTTCAGAAAAGACGCTAATCAGCAGCAGTACTGCGACAGTAATAGATACGGCGTATACCTGATCTTTGAGTATGGACATTGCGTAAATCGGAAACAACGGCACCAAGGCAAAAAACGCCACCGCACAATAGTAGGTACGGCGACAAACGGCTCCCCCAATTCGATTGGACGGTGTAGCGCGATTGTGATTCAAATACTCTGCAGGAGCAAAACAACGCACAATACAAGTGGCAACATAAGCAAGAACACCAGCACAAAGTAAAGTTTGCACCAATGTATAGCACGCGAACATTACCGTATCGCCCCAAAAAGAAAAAAGACCACTGAAAGCGCCCATCACCAGAGTGGCAAACAATGGATGCTGTGTACTATCAGGCGTATAGCCACGAAACTGGCTCAGTTGCCACATGCTGTCGTAGAACCCCAAACCGGGGAATAATGCAACTATAGTGATAAACCATCCGGCGAGAATAACGATAAACGCCGTGAGAAATACACGATGTCGCAGAAAGAAGGAATGGGCTTCGACATCTGCCTCCGAGTCGCATGCATCGACCCCGCATCCCGATACCTGACCGCCTGCGAATATGGCGTGCACTGTCAAGGCAGCCACCGCCCAGTAACCAAGAAACCCGAACAATGCGGAAAGGTGAGCAAGATCGGTGAAAGTTCCGTTGACAGAAAAAATCTCACCCAATGACGCCATAGCCGCGAATAAGCCGGCGCCTACAACGATAAGCACAAAGCGCTCAGGGCGCTTTGCCATAATGCAATATCGGACAGATACCGCAAAAACGACAAGGGTGACGCCGATATTTCCCACACCTAAAAATGACAAGTGGCCACGGTACCAACAAACCGCATAGGCGACCAGTAAGCCCATAATGCAGGCAACAATAAAGCGAGATGGCGCAACACGCAAAGGATTTCTAGTGTTCAAGAGGGCATTCTCCGGTCGGCAGTAAACGACCTGAGGGTTTGCACCTTAATTCAAGGTGCAAACCCTCAATCTACTCACTTTTCTTCGTGGTATCCCTTGTCGGTATTAACCGACCAGACGTTCTTCTTGTCCTTACGGCCGGACTTGATATTCTTCACGGTCTCGAAACTCGTCACCATGGAATGATCCATGTTGTTGTAACGGTGCTGACCGTTACGGCCAACGCAGTACAGGTTGCCAAACGAATCCAACCACGAGACCAAATCATCCAGCTGATACCAAGTATCAAAGTAGGCCGGGTACGCCTTCTTGACACGCTCACGATGGGAATCTTCAATGTCATCCACCGACAGAATGATACCCATCTTCACCAATTCCTTGGCCGCGAAATCGATGCACTCACGGTCGGACATATTCCAGAACTCGTCATCCTCGTTGCAGAAATACTCCAGACCAATCCAGACCTTGTGATCCACATCCTTGACCAGATATGGACTCCAATTGTTGAACACCTGAATACGACCGACCTTTACCGACGTATCCTGAACGTAAATCCAACAATCCGGCACAATCGGCGGGTTACCCAACGTGGGAATATTCGTTTCATTCTTAAGCGTCAGATGATCAACAAGGAAGCCGACAGTCACGAAATCGCGATACGGCAAACCATCAGCGATGGCCTTCATATCCTTCGGCACAGGCTGCGCAGCCTGGTCACCTGCAGCCAAGGAATCAACCAAATCCTTCACCGGCATCGAGGAAATGAATTCGTCGCCGGCGAGTGTATGTTCGTTGCCGGCTTCATCACGATACACGACCGAGGCAATATGCCCGTCCTCAGTCTCGTTGATTTTCACAACCTCGGCGTGCTTGATGATCTTGGCACCGAATTCCTCATCCTTGCGGGCAACGGTCTCCCACAACTGACCGGGACCATACTTCGGATACCAGAACTCCTCAATCAGCGAGGTCTCGCCTTCGCCGGCCTTCTTCTCCTTACCGATCAACTTGTTCCAAGCGTCCTTGAGCACCGCCATAATACTGATGCCCTTCACGCGCTGGGAACCCCAATCGGCGGAAATCACCGACGGATGGCGGCCCCACAGCTTCTCGGTGTATCCCTCAAAGAACATGCCATACAAGGCTTTACCGAATCGGTTGATGTAGAAGTTCTCCAGATTGGTTTCCGGACGCTTGTGAATCAAAGAAGCCAGATACGAGAAACCAACCTTCATGGTTTGCAGGAACCCCATATTCTTAAGAGTCTCCGGTTTCAGGCTCACTGGGTAATCGAAGAATTTGCCATGCCAATAAATGCGCGAAACACGATGACGCTTCAGCATTACCTCATCAGTGGTCTCCGGATCAGGACCACCCGGCTCCAGATCGTGATGACGATGCAACTTCTTATCATCATAAGAAGGCGCACCCTGCAACGGCAAAATGGACTTCCACCAATCCATTACTCGATCATCTTTGGAAAAGAACCGATGGCCACCGATATCCATTCGATTACCATTGTGGCGCACAGTGCGGCTGATACCGCCGAATTCACCCGACGCCTCGAGCACAGTCACATCAAAGTCCTGAGTTCCGTTGTCCTTCAACAACTCATACGCCGCAGTAAGTCCTGCAGGACCACCACCGATAATCACGACAGACCGCTTCGACATGTTGTTTATATCCATTCTTGTAATTACTGTGGTAAAACCAAATTTTATACTATTACCAGCATCAAACAATCATCAATGCGCCTGCAGTGTCCCCCTTTGACAACGCTGTTCCCAAATCCAACCGAGATTGCGTTCGTCCTCCACAGGTCCGCCCAAAACGTCGAAACCACCACGCTCGTAATAGGTATTTCTCAGGTTCAGCAGCACCACGTACTTCTCCGCGGCACCGTTACGCGTCCACACGTCACCATGCTCGAAACGCTGACGCCAATACCCACCGGACAGCGACTCCTCGTTACCCAGCGGAGCACCGAGACGAGAGAAGCCGCCATGCTGGTTGAACGAATCCCTCAAATCCAACAGCACCACATACTTCTCGTCGGTACCGTCCAAACTCCACACATCGCCATTCCGGAACCGCTGACGCCACCAGCCGTCCCCCATGTTCTCCTCATCGGCGACAGGACCACCGATACGGGCGAAATCACCATTCAAGCGATACGAATCCCTCAGGTTCAGCAGCACCACGTACTTCTCCGCGGCACCGTTACGCGTCCACACGT
>ERZ1643249.2732-NODE-2732-length-16192-cov-8.374233_pt1 | contig 16192 bp, 15 predicted proteins | sample MGYA00579263_ERZ1643249 | MGnify/ENA primary metagenome ERZ1643249 (study PRJEB29033, sample SAMEA4952264) | chicken gut metagenome | biome: Broiler Chicken; feature: Gastrointestinal Tract; material: Caecum | place: Ireland | collected 2018 | study: Broiler...
TTTCTAGCCCAACGCAGGAGTTTTATATTTAGAATAAATTGAGGACCCCCGAAAAGCTTCGTAGGCGTCTCCGTCGTGGGCTCAATTTATTATAAATATAAAATCTCCGACGAGATTGGGCGGACTTTATAGTTGTAAGTCTGAATTGTAACAAATTTGGGTCAGCGACATGTACAAAATTACAGTTTGAATTTCTATAGTATTAGCATCGCATCTCCGAAGCTGAAAAATCTGTATTTTTCTTGTACAGCTTTTTCATATGCTTGCATTATAAATTCTTTTCCTGCTAAACTTGAAACTAGCATTATTAGTGTTGATTCTGGTAAATGGAAGTTTGTTATTAAGCTATCAATACATTTAAATTTGTATCCTGGATATATAAATATACCTGTGTCTGCTTCTGTGTCTGCCACTTCTCCATTTTCATTTGCAATTGTTTCTAGTACTCTACAAGATGTTGTACCAACTGCTATTACTCTATGTCCTTCTCTTTTTGCTTTGTTTATTTTGTCTGCATCTTCTTTTTTTATATAAAAATGCTCTGTGTGCATTTTGTGGTCTTCTATATTTTCTACCTTTACTGGTCTAAATGTCCCTATTCCTACATGTAGTGTTACATTTGCTATTTCTATACCTTTTGCTTTTATTTGTCCTAATAGTTCTTTTGTAAAATGTAATCCTGCTGTTGGTGCTGCTGCTGAGCCTTCATATTTTGCATATACTGTTTGATATCTATCTTTTTGTTCTAATTTTTCTGTTATGTATGGTGGTAATGGCATAAGTCCAATTTTATCTAATATTTCATTAAATATTCCTTCATATTCAAAATGAACTTTTCTGTTTCCATTTTCTAATATTTCTAAAATTTCTGCTTTTAATATTCCTTCTCCAAATTCTACTTGTACACCAGTTTTTAGTTTTTTACCTGGTCTTACCATTACTTCCCAATTATCATTTTCTAGTTGTTTTAGTAATAAAAATTCTACTAGTTTTTCTGTTTGTTTTCCAATTATTTTCCCATATAATCTTGCAGGTAATACTTTTGTGTTATTTATAACTAAGCAATCTCCTGGATTTAAGTATTCTATTATATCTCTAAATTTTTTGTGTTCTATCTCCTGTGTATCTCTATGTAGAACCATGAGTCTTGACTCATCTCTTTTTTCTAATGGATGTTGTGCTATTAATTCTTTTGGTAGTTCATAATAAAAATCTGATACTTTCATTTTTTTCCCTTCCTATAAATCTTATTTTTAAAGCTATTTTTAAGCGACCTATGGCCGCTTAAGCTTTTGTTTTATTTTAATTTTTGCTTTATTGAATCAAAAATTGTTAATATTTCTTCAAATATGTTTGCTGGTTCTTCATTAAATTCTATCTCTACTGCATATCTAAAATTTTCACTGTTAGGTGGTTGTGTAGAGTATACAAAATCATTAAGTCCTATATAACTTCCTGTGCTAGAATCTAAAATATTTTTAGACATATAGTCTTCATACCATTGGTTTAGGCCTTGCACAGTTTTTTCTGAATATCCATATTTTTCATAATCATGCAATGCTGGGATTTCATCTCCTCTTTCTACAGAATTTCTCTCTAATGTATGCAAAAATTCATGTAAATAAACTTCCTCTGGTGCTTGATTTGTTATCCCATATTTGTATGTGTAACTATTAGAATTTTTATTTATTCTAATTAATGAATAACCTATTCCGTACATATCCATGCTTCCTAATCCAATCCAGTTTTCATAGATAGGTATGGCAAGATTACCTTCGTCATCTTCCATTCTGCATACTACAAATACATGATCATATTCTTTTTCTTGAACCTTATCATATATTAAATCTTTAACATCTTCATGTGATATATAATATCCATGCTCATCTGAATAAGATATTTCAGTAACAGGTGTGTCTATTTCTGTTATTTCATAATTTACTGTCATTTTTCCTTCTGAAAATTCATAGCAGTCTTCTTTATATCTTTCCATATTTAATCTTACATTTTCAATATCTTCTAAATTAGTTTTAAAATTATATTGCGTGCCATCTATATTTACATCTAGTTCTTTCATTATAAAACAACCTACATTCCATTCTGTATTGGTATTTTCTGTTCCTTTTTCTAACTTAAAATCTGAAAACCATGCTGTTCCTGTACAGTTATTTTCATTTCCCCCTAGTCTAAAACTTATTTTGACTTTTTCTCTATTTTTAGAATTGAACATAAATTCCATTGGTTGCCAATCATTTGTGCCTTCTATTGGAGCTGAATATTCTGTTGTATCTAACAGTCCTATTAATGCTCCTCCTTCTGCATTTTCTAGCTCGCATTGAACATTTTCTGTTTTCACCATGCAAGATATTTTATACGTAGTAAATGGTTCTACATCTATTTCTTTATAAAATGTTGAATCATTATATTCTACATTCTCTATTTTATAGCTATTCATATCAGAATATTTTACTTTGGTATCTCTAGTAAATTTTGTTATTTGTTGTTGTGTTGTTGCTTTTTCAAATCCATTAAAATAATTTTGTCTATAAAAATTAAATGTTATGATTAGGATGATTATAAGCAGTATTGTTGTTATAATTGTACCAAATTTCACACTGCCCTTTTTATTATTCATTTTATTTATCACTCCTCTTTTTTTATAGTACAAATCTTGAATTTTTATGCTAGAATTTTATTTATTCTTTTTGTTATTCTATCTGCACCTAATATTTGCATAATTTCATATAAATCTGGAGTGTTGCATCTTCCTGTTAGTGTAACTCTAATAACTGTACTTATATCTCCAACATGTCCTTTATAGCTCTCTGGATTTTGCTTATATTCTTTTACTTCTCTTGCATATCCTAATTCTTCTGCTAAATCTTTCATTCTATCAAACCAAGTTTGTTTGTCATCATTTATATTAAAATGATTTTCTATATAGCTTTTTAATATCTTTTTTATTTCTTCTTTATCTGCAATTTTTTGGAATTCATAATTTGCAAAATTATCATCATACATATATTCTATTGAATGTTTAATTTCTGACCATTTTGCTATATCTTTTCTAGGTTTGTTGCTTCCTCTTTCTATGTTTAAGATTTTTAGTGCATATTCTTTATCTTGTGTAAGCATTTTTTCTAATTCTTTGTCATATCTTTCTGCCCATTTTAATGTTTCATTATATATTTTTTCTGCTGTAAATTTTGATATAACATTTTTTGAAACATCTAATAGTTTTACCATATCAAATACTGCTCCACTTACACTCATTTTATTTAACTCTAAATTAAATTCACTAATATCTTTATCTTTGTTTGCTCTTCTCCATGGTTCAAAGTTTGAGTTTGCTATATTTAATAGGTATTCTACAACTGCTTCTTGTGGTATTCCTTCTTCATGATAATAGCTTACTGCTGCCTCTGGGTCTTTCCTTTTACTTATTTTTCTTTTATTTCCATTTTCATCTTTCATTATTGTTGCTGTGTGTGCATACTTAGGTGGTTTGAAGCCTAATGATTTAAACAATTCTAGGTGTAATGGTATAGAAGAAACCCACTCATCTCCACGTATTACATGTGTTACTCTCATAAGATGGTCATCAATTGCATGTGCAAAATGATATGTTGGAAGTCCGTCTGCTTTTATAATAACTATATCTTGGTCATTTTCTGGAAATTCTATATTACCTTTTATTATATCTTTGTGTTTAATTTTTCTGTCTTCTCTTCCTTGAGATTTAAATCTAATAATATATTTCTCCCCATTTTTTATTTTTTCTGCTGCTTCATCTATTGGAAAATTTCTATATTTTGCCCATATTCCATAATATCCTGGTCTTATTTTAGCAGCTTCTTGCTTTTCTCTTATTTTTTCTAATTCTTCTGGTGTACAAAAGCATGGGTATGCTAGTCCTCTTTTAATCAATGATTTTGCATATGCCTGATAAATTTCTTTTCTTTGACTTTGTTTATATGGTCCATAGTTTCCTTTTTCTTCATTTTCTCCAATCATTCCCTCATCTGGGTTTATTCCAAAGTCTTTTAAACTATTTACTATTTGAAGTGTTCCATTCTCAATTTCTCTTTTTTGGTCTGTATCTTCTATTCTTAATATAAATACACCTTTTGATTGTTCTGCTAATTTTCTATCTACAATTGCTCCAAAAAGTCCACCTATATGTACAAATCCTGTTGGACTTGGTGCAAAACGTGTTACCATTGCTCCTTCTGGTAAATTTCTTTCTGGGTATTTTTCCTCATAATATTCTATTTCCTTTGCATTTGGAAATATTAGTTCTGCTAATTCATTATAATCCATATTTATTAATCATTCCTTTCATTACTTCTTCATTATTTTCAATTTGCTTAACTATCTCTGTTTGTACTTTTGTTCTTACTAAGTTATGATCTGCTACATCTTCTTTTACTGCAAAGTATGTATCTCCATTTAGATAGTCTGCTAAAAATCTTATTGCATTTTCATATGTCATCATCCAAGCTCCTGTTGGCAATAATTCTAATTCTTCTTTTGTTATTGTTCCTTTCATTTCTTCTAAAAATCCTTTTGTAAAAGCTTCAAATCGTTTCATGTCTACATGTATTTTTGATAAGTCTTGCTCGTCTTCTTTTGCAGTTGTAACTCCTGATCTAATACCTTCCCCAAAATCATAAACTATTGACCCTGGCATAATAGTATCAAAATCTATTATTGTTACATATTTGTTTGTATCTTTATTAAATAGTATGTTACTAAGTTTGGTATCATTATGTGTTACTCTTAGTGGTATAGCATGTGTTTTTAATTTATCTGTTATTGTACTTACTCTTGAAATTCTCTTTTCATCTGTTAGAATTTTTATATATTCTTTTGCTTTTTCAAAACGCTCTTTTCTTTTTTCATTGTTTTCCTTACTATTTATTGCATCATTTAACTGTTTTACTCTATTTGGTGTGTAATGAAATTGTGGAATTGTTTCAAATAATGTTTCTGCATCAAATCCATTTAATTGTTTTTGAAAGTTTCCTACTGCTTTCCCGGCTTCTTGCAATATATCTAAGTTTTCAGTAGATAAATATGTTTTTGTGTTTTCTAAAAACTCTTGTAGTCTCCAATTATTATTGTATATATAATTGGGATTTTCTCCTTTTGTTTTTATAAAATTCAAAGTTACATTATTACCTTTCTTTCTTATATAATTAGTTACTCTATCTACATTGTCCATTAGTTCAAATATTTTAGGGAAAACATTTGTATTTACATATTGAAGTATATATTTTTTTGTATTATCATATTCTACTAAATATGTTTTATTAATATGTCCAACATCTATTGTCTCTATTTTTGTTGGATTTCCTTCAACATTAAATTTTTTTGCTATTTCAAATAACTCATTTTTTTCCATAATTTCCTCCAGCTATATTATTAACTTAGTAATACTAGGAATCCACCTACTATACTTATAACAAAGCCAAATACTTTAAGCCCAAATGTTGCTACATTTTGGTCACTAAAGCTAAATATTTTTTTTGTTATTTGTCTTGCATCATATATTAATATTATTCCTAGCATTATTATTATTGTTCCAATTACTGTCATTAATTCCATATATATTGCTCCTTTTATTTTACCTATAGCATTATATCACATATTTTTTAATTTTTGTATACATTATGTGAATTTTGTTATGCTTTTTGGTTAAACTATTTATAAATTCTTATTTTTGGAGGTTTTATTTTGAGATTTTTATTGTTTTTTATAATAGGTTTTTCTCTTTTATTAACTGGTTGTAGTAATGATAATGCTGAACCTGCGGAAAATTTTTCTGAATACAACACACAAATTTTATCTAGTAATAATAGTTCTAACAATAATTCTATTTCAAATTCAAGCGAAACGCAACATGTTTCTAAACCTGTTGAAGAACCGATGGCTGCTTTTTCTACAAAAGTCTCTCAAAAAGATCCTGATAGACAAACAAATATTACTATTGCATGCCAATCTTTAAATGGCACTATTGTTAAAGCTGGCGAAACTTTTTCTTTTTGTAATACTCTTGGCCCTGCTAAACCAGAAGATGGATATAAAGAAGCAGACACTTTTGATGCAGATGGTAATACTGTTCAAGCATATGGTGGCGGTAAATGTCAGGTAAGTAGTACTTTATATAATGCTGTGCTTAGTGTTCCTTCTTTAACTGTTGTTGAAAGACATGCACATAGTGGTCCTGTATATTATGTAGAAGAAGATAAGGATGCCTGTGTTAGTTATGGTTCTTGTGATTTTAAATTTACTAATACAAATGATTTTGATATTAAAATGTATTTTTCTAACACACCAGATAGTGTGGATGTAAGCATTGTTAAGCTTAATAATGCATAAATTTATAACTCCTTCATAAAATTTAGTAATAAAGTTTTTTGGAGGAGTTTATGAAAAAGAATTTTACATATTTATTAATTTTTATTTTATTATGTTCTTGCTCTTTACCTGTTTTTGCAACAGATAGTCTTTATGTTTGGTCTGATATGTCCGCACCTGATGCCGTTACTACATCTGCTCTAATTGGTGAAAAAGAAGGAAACTTTCTTAATTTAACTTGTGGCAGTGCTATTCTTATTGAACAATCTACAGGCACTGTACTTTATGAGCATAATAGTCATGAACAGCTTAAGCCTGCTAGTGTTACAAAAGTTATGACTATTTTACTTATTATGGAAGCTATTGATAGTGGTCTTATTTCACTCGATGATACTGTTTCTTGTTCTGAAAATGCTATGAATATGGGTGGTTCTCAAATATGGTTGGATCCAACAGATACATTAACTGTAGATGAAATGTTAAAAGCTATCTGCGTAGTTTCTGCCAATGACTGTTGTGTAGCTATGGCTGAGCATATTGCTGGTAGTCAAGAATTATTTGTCGAACAAATGAATAAACGTGCTAAAGAGCTTGGAATGAATGATACCACATTTAAGAATTGCCATGGATTAGATGAAGAAGGTCATGTTACCTCTAGTTATGATATTGCACTTATGTCTCGAGAGCTTATGTTAAATCATCCTTCTATTACAAATTACACTACAATTTGGATGGATACTTTAAGAAATGGTGAATCTCAACTAGTTAATACTAATAAACTCCTTCGAAATTATGAAGGTTGCACCGGTTTAAAAACAGGTTCTACATCAACAGCTCTATTTAATCTTTCCGCAACTGCTACTAGAAATGATTTATCATTAATTGCAGTGATTATGCGTGCTGATACCAGTAGCATTCGTTTTGCTGAGGCTAAAACATTATTAGACTATGGATTTAGCAATTTTGAATATATGAAATATAGTAATAAAGGCGATGTAGCTAAAAATATACTAATTAATAAAGGTACTTCGGATAACTTAGAAGTAATTTTTGAGAGTGATGCAGGTAGTTTAATTCCTAAAGGTCAATCTGCAAATGTTACAACAACAGTTGTGCTACCTGAAATATTAGAAGCACCAATTAATAAAGGAGATAAAGTTGGAGAAGTAATTTTCACTTTAAATGATGAAACCCTTGGCAAAGTTAATTTAGTTGCTAATGATACGGTTAAAAAATTAAATTTCGGTAATATGATTGCTTATGTAGTAGAACATTGGTTTACATTATTGAGGTAAGCTTGAGTATGAAGCTATACAGTATAATAATAGAACCTTACTTGGATAGTTTGATGAACTAAAAATAATAGACTCATTCTTCTTTTAGAAATGAGTCTATTATTTTTAGTTATATAACCTACTTATTCCCCGCTTCCATTTGCTGCTCTATCATTTTATTAATTTCATCTAACCTTTTTTCTTCTAAATTTTCTATTAATTCTATAAATGGTTTTAGATTTCCTGTTGTTGCATATAAATCTAGCACATTATAGTATTCTAATCTATCTTCTACTTTTATACTCACAGGTAAATATCCATTATTCATTAATTGATAGTTCATTATTAATCTTGATGTTCTTCCATTTCCATCTAGGAATGGATGTATTTTTACAAATTCTGCATGTGTCCATGCTGCAAGTTCTATTGGGTTCATTGTTGTTAGGTTTTTCTGCATTTTTTCATAGAAAAATCTTAATTGATTGTACATTTCGTTTGGTGTTGGTGGTGTATGTTTAGCTCCTGTAATCACTACATCTGTACTTCTATAAATTCCACCCTGCATTATATTTTCTGTTAATATTTCATGTATGTCCTTTATTTTATTTTCATCTAATTTTTCTTTCTTGCCTATACATTTTTTTACATAATCAAATGCTTTGTTATGATTTATTACTTCATATATTTCTCTTAGCTCTTTTCCTCCTATTGTTATTTTATCTTCTAGTACAGCTTTTGTTTCTATAAGTGTTAATGTGTTTCCTTCTATTGTTGTTGAATTATATGTAAAGTCTATGTCAAATGCTTTGTCTATTTTTTCGCGTAACTCAACACTTAATATGTTTTTGTTTTCATTATAAAATTCTTTCTTTTTTAACAATTCCACTTTTTCCATACACATTACCTTCCTTTATATATTTAGCTATACTTAAAAATCTAAGCTATATGCATTATAGCACTTTTCTTTCGCGAAATTTGTCGAAACTAGTCGTTTTTTTTATTTTCTTATTGTCAATTTTTTGTTCAGTTAAACTTTACATTTTAAATTAAAAATCTCTGTATTTTCAAGCTTTTTATCGGTATAGTTGTAAAGTTTTACTTATGGTTTTAAGTTGTATTTGTTTCTTAATAGTTTACTTTTTAAATAATTTATTGTATAATTGTTATATATTTTTTTAAGGAGAATTTTTTATGTATGATATTAATAATATAAATATTGGAGAAGCCCTTAGAAGTTTTAGAAAAATTAATCGTTTAACTTTAAGTGAAGTTGGTAAAAAACTTAATAGAACAAAAGCAACTATTTCTAAATACGAAAAAAATGAAATAATACCAGACACAATAACTTTGCTAAAATTATGTAATGCTTTAAATATCAGTCTGTCTGACTTATTTCCTGTAAATGAACATTTTAATAAATTCCCTTTTAGTAATGAATTATATTTATACTATTTGAAAGATGAGGAAATTTTAAGTTCTATAATTAACATATTTATAGATAATTATAAATATAAAGTTACACTATGTAAATATTCTCAAGATAACAATCTTGAATATTGCCTAGATGGAATGCTTGAATATGATGCTCCAATTATATCTATTTCTTTAAAAAATAATGCAATTTCAAATGTTCCTTTAAAATCTATGCAAATTATTACAAATACAGCCTCTGTTAATACGTTAAACTGTTTTAACTGTTTTATTATTGATGTATTTTCTAATTTTGCTCCAACCACAAGAAAAGGGATTATTTCTCAAACCCCTATATCTAATATTAGTGATTATACTGATTTATTAACAATTAAAAAATCAAAATCTAAACAGATTTTTAGTAATAATGAATGGAAATTATAATATACCTATATAAATTCGTAGTCTAATAATTCTATTTCATTTGATATAAATCTTGAATTATTATCTACTGGGTTACTTAAATCTGTTGTTAAATACTTTTTATTATCATCTGGAAATACTGTTACTATATCTTTTGTGTTTTTTGCTTTTGCGAGCACACTTGCAATCATATTTGCTCCTGATGATATTCCTACTCCAATTCCAAGTTCTAATGCTATTTTTCTTGCCATGTTTATACTATCATCATCATTTACCAATATTATTTCATCAATAATATTTCTATCTACTAATTCTGGAATAAAATCATCTCCTATTCCTTCTATTTTATGTGTTCCACCTGCTTTATTTTGAGATAACATTGGCATTTTATCTGGTTCTAAAGCATATATTTTTATATTATTATCTAGTTCTTTTAAACGTTTGCCTACTCCTGTAAGAGTTCCTCCTGTGCCTATTCCTGAAACAAATCCTCCTATTTTTAATCCTAATTTTCTAGTTATTTCTTCTGCTGTAGTTTCATAATGTGCTAATATATTATTCTCATTTGCAAATTGATTTGCTAAAAATCCGCCTTTTTCTTCTGCATATTCCTTTGCCTTTTCAACTGCTTTTTTAAAACCCCCTTTTTCTTTTGAAATTAAAGTTACATCCGCATTGTACATTTTCATTAAGTCTACTCTTTCTTTGCTTACCCAATCTGGCATAAATATATGCACTGGATTTCCAAAGTAGGCTCCCATTGCTGAAAGTGAAATTCCTGTATTTCCACTTGTTGCTTCAACTATAATCTGTCCTTTTTGTAAATCACCATTTTCATACGCTTTTTTTATAATATAATATGCTACTCTATCTTTTATACTTCCTGTTATATTATAAAATTCTAGTTTTGTATAAATATTGTTTTCTTCTCCTTTATACTTATATTTTATTTTTATCATTGGAGTATTTCCTATTTTTAATTCCATAATTATCCCTCGCTCTACCTTAATATATGATATTAATATTTTAAATGATAAAGTAAAAGGATAGGATTATATGAAAATTCCCATCCCTTTATTTTCATTTATCTACTATTTTGTTTTTTAGTTTTCTTTTTTGTTTTAGTTGTAGCTTTTTTTCTTGTTGTTTTCTTTGGTTTATTTTCTGTTCCTGGTTTATTCCAAGATATATAATCACATTTTTCTGGATTATTTTCACATATATAGTAGTTTCTTCTCTTTTTTGTTTTCCTTATTTGCACTTTGCCACCGCATTTTGGGCATGGTTCATCTATTGTTTCTATTAATGGTTTTGCATTTTGACATTCTGGATATCCTGGACATGCTAAAAATTTGCCATATTTACCATATTTTATTACCATCATTCTACCACATTTTTCACATGGTACATCTGATACTTCATATTCTAATTTTACGTGTTCTAGCTCTTTTTCTACTTTTTCTACAACTTGCTCAAATGGGCCATAAAAATCTTTTATAACTTTTTTCCATTCTTCTTTTCCTTCAGCTATCTTATCAAATTGTTCTTCCATTTCTGCTGTAAATTCTACATTAATAACTGCTGGGAAATTTTCTACAAGTAATTTATTTACTATTCTTCCGAGTTCTGTTGGATGAAGTTGTTTTTGTATTTTTTCAATGTATCTTCTTGCAAGTATTGTTGTAATTGTTGGAGAATAAGTACTTGGTCTTCCTATGCCTTTTTCCTCTAATGTTTTAACTAAACTTGCTTCTGTATACCTTGGTGGTGGTTCTGTAAAGCTTTGTTTTGTTTCTAGTTTTTCTTTTTTTAGCTCTTGTCCTTCTACTAATGGTGGAATTTTTTCAAATTCTTCTTTTTCTTCAAAATCTGCTGTTTCTACATATAATGTCATAAATCCTTTAAATTTTATTGATTGTCCATTTGCTCTAAAGTTATAACCCTCTGCTAGTATTTTTACTGCTATTGTATCATATACAGCAGCTGCCATTTGGCTTGCTATAAATCTATTATATATTAATCTATATAGTTTATATTGGTCTGTTGTAAGGCTTGATTTTATTTTTTCTGGTGATAATTCTACATATGTTGGTCTTATTGCTTCATGTGCATCTTGTGCTTCTGATTTTGTTCTATAGTATCTATTTTCATAATATTCTTTCCCATATTCATTTTCTATATACTCTTTTGCCCATTTTCTTGCTTCTTCTGATATTCTTGTTGAGTCTGTTCTCATATAAGTAATTAAACCAACTGTTCCTTTTTCTGGTATTTTTACACCTTCATAAAGTCCTTGTGCTACAGACATCGTTTTTTTAATTGCAAATCCTAATTTTCTTGATGCTTCTTGTTGCATTGTGCTTGTTGTAAATGGTGGTGCAGGTGTCCTTTTCTTTTCTCCTTTTTTTACTTCTTCTACTATATATTTAGCATTTTCTATCTTTTCTAGTATTTCATTTACTTCTTTTTCTGAATGAATATCTACTTTCTTATTATCTTTTCCATAGAATTTTGCTTGGAAAGTTTTTCTGCTTTTTTGGTCTTTTAGATGTGCATATATATTCCAATATTCTTCTGGTACAAAGTTTTCTATTTCTTCTTCTCTTTCTACAATCAATCTTACTGCAACTGATTGAACTCTTCCTGCTGATAATCCTTTTTGTACTTTTTTCCATAATACTGGGCTTATTTTATATCCTACTATTCTATCTAATACTCTTCTTGCTTGCTGTGCATCTGTTAAGTCCATATCTATTTTTCTTGGTTCTTTTATTGCGTTTTTTACCGCTTCTTTTGTAATTTCATTAAATGTTACTCTACAAATTTCATCTGGCTTTATTCCTAGAATATATGCTAAGTGCCACGCAATTGCTTCTCCTTCACGGTCAGGGTCAGTTGCAAGATAAATTTTCTTTGCATTTTTTGCATCTTTTTTTAGGCTCTTTATTAAATCTCCTTTTCCTCTAATATTTATATATTGTGGTTCAAATGTTTTTTCATCTACTCCTAATTTAGATTTTGGTAAGTCTCTAATATGTCCCATTGATGCTACAACTTTTGTATTTCCACCCAAGAATTTTTTTATTGTATTTGCCTTAGCAGGTGATTCTACTATTATTAATTTATCTGTCATATAAAATTTCTTTCCTTTCTGATCTAAATTTAATGTGAATAATTTAAATTCTTAAATGCTTTCACTTTAAATCTTTATCTTATGAATTGTATTATTTGTTTAGCTAGCATTTCTTCTTTTCCTGTATATCCATGGTCTGCACCATCTATATATCCTATATCTAATTTATCGTTTTTTATTTTAGATTTTAGAAAAGAAACTAGTTCATCTAAATTTTGTATTACTAATTCGTGTACATTTCCCCATCTTAAAAATAGTGGAACTTGTATATTGTTTAGTTCTTTAAAATCATAATTTTTGTCACTAAATTTAGCAAAATCTATTTTTTCATTATATTTAAAATATCTTAGATATGTTTTTACACTTATTGGATGGTCAAAACTTCCTAACGGCATTAATTCATCTAACTTTCCTTCTTTTTCTTTTGTTTCTGCATATTCCATCATTTCGTCATATTTATTCCCTAGGTCATATTTTTGGCAGTCTGGAATATCTACTAATGATAATAGAATTATTCCTTTTATATTACTTACATTATTTTCTTGTTTTAATTTATTATATCCATAAACTATTTTTGTACACCCCAAGCTGTGCCCTTGTAAATATATGTCATTAAATCCTAATTCTATCATTTTATTTATTGCACCTTTTATATCATAATAACCATCTAGTACATCTTCATATACTGCTCCCCCGTTTAGTAGCTTTTCCCCGTTAGTCTTTCTAGTATATGTCATTAATTCATGCCCTCTGTTATTAAATGCAAAATATGCAATCCCTGCTTCTGATATTGTTTTTGATAGTATATGTTCTCTAGTTTTTAAACAGTTGCTTTGCATACCATGTATTGATATTACAACTTTATTAGTAGGATTATTTGGTGTTTCTAATAACCCTACTAATTCTATATCATCTTCTGTATTAAAATAAATTCTTTCTAACATACTTCCTCCTATTTTTGGCGACGCAAAATCCAATTAGTTTTAGCTTCTACAGGTATATGTAATTTAACTTTTTGTCCTTCTTTTCCTGGATTTACAAAATCAATTTCTTCATTAGTATCTGCATCCCATAATTTATCTATAGTAAATCTATGTGGTGTCACTTTATTTGGTATTATTAGTTCTAGAACATCTCCTACTTGTAATCTGTTCTTTATTTCTATTATACTCTTTTCTTTGTTATATTCCTGCACTTTTCCACCAAATTCATAATTTGGATTATATTGTTTTCCCTCATATTCTTGAAAGTCTTTATTGTTTTTGTCATTAAAATAAAATGTTGTTAATCCTCTTGTTTTGGTCTTTTCTAATTCATTTAAATATTTTGTATAATCATATTTTTCTGGATTTGAAATATAATCATCTATTGCTACTCTATATGTATTGATGATTGTTGCTAAATAATATTCTGTTTTTAATCTGCCTTCTATTTTTAGGCTATCTACACCCATATCGATTATTTCTGGCAATTCTTTTATTAAACACATATCTTTTGAAGATAAAATATATGTTCCCTGTTCATCTTGTTCTACTGGCATCATATTTCCTGGATTATTTTTTTCTTCTAAATATAGATTATATGCCCACCTACAACTTTGTGCACAATCACCTAAGTTTGCTCCTCTGCTCGCCAAAAAATCACTTAAATGGCATCTTCCTGAATATGCATAGCAAATAGCCCCATGAATAAACATTTCTATCTCTAATTCTTCTGGTTTGTTTTTCATTATTTCTTTTATTTCTTCTTTGTTTAATTCTCTAGCTAGTATTATTCTTTTTGCACCATTATTATACCAGAATTTGCTTGTATGGTAACTTACTGTATTTGCTTGTGTACTTATATGTATTGGTAATTCTGGTGCTACTTTTTTTACTGATTCTACCACTCCACCATCTGATACAATAATTCCATCTGCTTTTAGTTCGTTTAACATTTTTATTTGTTCTATTACATCTTCATACATATAGTCTCTTGCGTATATATTTAATGGCACATGTACTTTTTTATTTAAACTATGTGCATATTCTATTATTTTTTTTAGCTCATTATCATCTATTTCTACTCTTGACCTTAATGATAATTTTGATGTTCCACAATATATGGCATCTGCTCCGTATTCAAATGCCACTTTTGCTTTTTCAAATGAACCTGCTGGTGCTAATAATTCTGGTTTTTTCATCTTTCATCCCTTTCTTCTTTATTTTTTAGTTTTAAAAATGGATATAATGCTTTAACAGTTTCTTGCTTACTTAGTATTCTAATTCTATGGTTTTCTACAGTATACATTATTGGCAAATTATGTTCATTAAATTCATTTCTATCATACATCTCTTGAATATCTTCTTTTGTTTCTCCTTTATATTCCCAATGGTTTGCTGGACCAGAAACTGAATTTTCTTTTACTGCAAATGTTTTGAATTGAAATTCTACAACAGGGAATTCTTCATATGGTATGCCCGTATTCCCTAGTTCTTCCCACATTTTTCTTTTTAAGTCCATTGTTTTATGTAGTGCTTCATAACCATTCTTTTTATTATGTCTATGTTCTTTAGTTACACTTAGCACTTGTTGTAATGCTTCCACTATTTTTCTTAATGCTTCCTTATTTCCGGCTAGTATTTCTATTCCAAATACGTCATCTAAAGTTTTATTATCTATATCATCATTTTTCAATGCAGATTCTGCTGATTTTATTCTTGCATTTATTTTTACATATTCTGTAAGTTCACCTTCTTCTTGTAGTTTTGTTATGCATTTATCAACTAATTTTATTATCTCTACAAAGCCTCGTTTTTGATTTGTTGTATAATCGCTATACAATGAATATTTTTCCATCTCATTTGGTGGAGTTTCTCTTAAACTTAATCTCCATGCACTTTGTTTACTATTCATATTTATCACCACTTTTTATATTTTTTTACTAATAGCAATTCCATCTCCAATGTTTAAGATTTCTGTTTTTAAGTTTTCATTTCCTTCAAGCTTTTTCAAGAACTCTCTTAGTCCACGTACTGCTGTTCTTTGTTTATGTTTGTTATAATCACTCATTACATAACCTTTATATAAAACATTATCTGCTATTATTATACCATTATTTTCCAACATTCGCAAAGCTTGTTCTAAAAAAATAGGATATTTTCCTTTTGCTGCATCAATAAATACTATATCATATGTTCCTTGCATAGTTGGTAATATTTCTAAAGCATCACCTACAAATACATGTATTTGCTCTTCTAGTTTTAAGTCTTTTATATTTTTAACAGCTTCCTTTGCTCTTTCTTCATCTCTCTCAATAGTATCAATTATTCCGTCCTTTTGTAAATATTCTGAAAATCTTATTGCTGAATATCCTATTGCTGTTCCTATTTCAAGAATTCTTTTTGGTTTTGCTTGTTCTAATATTTTAGCTACTACTCCTAATGTATCGTCCATTATTATTGGTATATGTTCTTCTATTGCTTTTGCTTTTATTGCTTCAATTTTATTTTTTTCCATCTGTAAATCAATCCTTCCTAGTAATGCTCTTTTTTTTACATATTTAATTATACTATATAATTATGTTTTTTTAAAGCTATATTAAAATAAATCT
>ERZ1643249.2736-NODE-2736-length-16178-cov-18.543137_pt1 | contig 16178 bp, 14 predicted proteins | sample MGYA00579263_ERZ1643249 | MGnify/ENA primary metagenome ERZ1643249 (study PRJEB29033, sample SAMEA4952264) | chicken gut metagenome | biome: Broiler Chicken; feature: Gastrointestinal Tract; material: Caecum | place: Ireland | collected 2018 | study: Broiler...
GTAAGCGCCGGGGGATTTCTTATTTTGTCAAGGTACGGATGATTACCTACTTACGGATATCCAGCTGCGGGCGGATGGGTATGAGACACAATGGTACCGCAAGGACTAAGTCTCGACTAAAGCCAAATTTCAAAATTCGTATTTAGTCAACGAGGACCCCGGAAATACAGGCTATTCCAGTATCCTCGTTGACTTCATGATCATTTTCTTTGACTAATTCCTTGACTAAAAACCGACTTTCTTGACTAAATCTACTCTACAAGAAACCATTCTGCGTGAACCGCACTGCCACGGACATCGATAATTCCTTCCTTTTTCATTTTTTGTAGGAGATTGGAAAGCTTCTTGTATTGCTTCTCTTCTGTTAAAACATCAGAGAATGCATGTTTCACCGATTCATAAATATCAGCTTTCTTTTGAGGTCCGTTTTTCAATGCAGAAATAATAAGCTCTTTCAATATTTTCTCATCTAAGCCCTTATTTCTAACATACCCCGCCTTATCTCCAACGGCTTCTGCTATCTTATATGAAACATATAATGCCGGATATCTTCCCTCAACAAGTCCGCTTTTCCTAAGTGACTTATAATCGTCTTTGGAGATAGTCTTTCTCTTCTGTACCTGGTCAAGCAAAAATACTGTCTTTAAATCCAAATCTCCATTGGAATGAAGCAATCGTGTATAGTTCTTATCAAGAACCTTGCCATAAACCGTAACACTCACTCTGTTCACAACATCCAGATCATACGAAGGAAGCGGGAAACATCTTGCCTTTTGAATATTGTAGATCATCGGAATACCCATTGAATTCGTATCAATCATATACATGTTGACCATTGCATTGCAGAGAAAAGCATTCCGATAATACGGCGGTTTATAGCCCGGCTCCAGTGCTTTCTCTATGGTCTCCGGAATGAAAGAGCCCTCATTTATGAAAACAAGATGATCCTCAAATTCCTCAATATTAATCTTTCCATGCCGCCTGTAATCTGAATGAGCGATACAATTGTTGATAATTTCTTTGACAAGGTCAGCGTCATATTGCTGCACTTCTTCCGGGAAGAGCGTCTGCTGTTCAGCGATATATCTGTACTTCTCGTTTCTGATCTTTGCATAAACCTTGTCTACAGCAAGCAGGAACGGCATATCGAAATGCTCATATGCTTTAACCGTCTTGTCAGCATTATAAAGCGTCCAGGTTATTCTCGGAGTAAAGCCATCAAAATAGAATGCTGACTCTTTCTTCCCCAGCAAAAGAAGAGCGGTTCTTGTAATCTGACCTTTGAAACAAATACCTGCTTTGTTCAGGACATCTATATCAGATAAGCCGGATAATATTTCTTTGGCCTGCTTCCTGTTCTCCTGTTTCTGCGAAAACATCTTTCTTGCATATGCTACAGCTTCAGGATCCAGATCATCGAGGGTAGCATCTTTCACTATCTCTTTTGACCAGTCCAACCCAACCTGACTACGTATCAAATCTACCTTGTTCATGGGAAGAGGAGCCAGAGATTCATGCTCTCTTGACCATGCAGCCCCGTTCCATGTTGTCGGAATTCCGGGAATTGCCGGAGGAATCTGAAATACCACAATCCGGCATTTTTCCATAGTCAGTTCATAGATATCCAGAAATGTCAGTCTTTCGTTAGTTCCTGAAGTTATTTCTTTTTTCAGCGACTGAAGGTTCCCACTTTTGCGATAATCGGATCCCTTGAATTCGCCTTTATTGGTGATGCCAAATATCAGCCAGCCTTCCGACTTGCCTCTGATATTAGCTTCATTTCCAAGAGCGGAGAAATACTTCCCGATATCTTTGAAGGAATAGTTATTGTTCGCCTCTTTGAATTCGACAACTTCCGTTTCAAAGTCCTTTAGCATCTCATAGATTTTTTCTTTTAGTTCAGCGTCTGTGTATATCAAAGATGATCACCTCCAAACATCAACGGTTATTTCTTCTTATCATATAAGTCCAGATAATACTCATTATTCAGAATCTTCACCTGGATATCTTTTCCCTTACTTGTCGAAAGTATATTTTTGCTGATAACTGTCCTATCAACCTCTTTACCATCAGCATTCATTAGACTGCAGTCATACATTCTATAGTGCATGAGTTCCAGTATGATATTCACGCTAAAATTATTGTGGCGGATGCACAAATAACCAAAAATGATGAAGAAGAGCAAAAACTTAATCACTTCATCCCATTGCGTAAAATCGAATGTAAATAATGGAAGAATGTATGAAAGCAAAAACTCCGCCGTTACAGTCTTGCTTTCCTTCGCCTCTTGTATTGTAAGCGTGTACTTCTCATCATCTGTTACAAAGAATTTAGCGAAGAGTATAATCGCTGAGATCAACAGTCCCCAAAGGATTCCTGTGATACCGATTATCTCCGTCCATTTGTCGCCGCCACCATCCACCAGGCTCTTGATATCAATGAACAAAACAGTAATCCACAATGGTACAAACGACAGGAAGTACATGCTAAAAGAAACAAAAACCGACATTTCCTATCTCCTTCAACTTACCCAGTCTTTCGATCCGTCAACCTCCACCGGAACTTCTTCTAGGACATCCCACATAGCTTTACCACAAAGAACCTTTACAAGATTTTCGGCATCAACCTTCTGGGATGTATCAAACTGCTTATCTTCCGTCAATGGAATCTTAAAGTATTTTGCAGCTTTCTCTCGATTTCTCTTTTTTGTTAAAAGTTGTAGCTTTGATTTACTGAAAGCCGCAAAACGTCTTGGATTCTGTCCGGAAGAAGCAGTGCTACGGAATACATCTGGATCAGAAATGATTCTCAACCCTTCTATCTCATCGATAGTTTCACTGCACTTAAGCTTGTAGGCGCGTTCCATATTAAACAATGTTTCTCCAGACATATCCAAAAAATAAACTTTCCGGTCATATATGATGACGTTCATGGAGGTACGAAGGTTTAAAACCTTATCAGGGATCTCCCAAAACTTACCTTTATCATGCCAAAACCGATTCTTTAACGTTGTGATCGGAGTATTCATTGATATCAGTTTAATCTGATGGTCTTCATCATCACGTCTCATATTCCCACAAAGAACATATGCCTGAGCTTTCATGCCAAACGGGTCAGCTTCCGAATCAGAATCTGCAATTCCCTGAAGCAAGGCCTCCAAATCAATTTCTATGTCCGGATTATTTTCACTTATCCTATAAACAGTTGTGGTATTGCATGTACCATCGTACTCTCGGACATCTGCATACTTTTTCAGCTTATTCTTCCCTTCACCGACATATCCTGCGGCAATGTCTCGAATAAGGGCACTCAGCCTCTCAGAAGGCTCTAATTCTATTCTTCTGCAATTATATGTCGTTCCATGGCGTTTCGAATGTGTAAAGCTGAGCAAATGAGCATGCCATTCCTTACAGTCAGGCAACGCACTAAAAATCTCCTTTACCAAATCTAATGACATAAACTCATCTCTCCTTCACATAATATTGTTTCTACAGCGTCAGTAAGATTCCTTCCTTCTTTATACCAACCCTCTGAATTTTTCAAAGTAAGCCATGAGTCTTCTGATCAACGCTTCTTTCCTCTTAGCCCTTCCGGATCCGCCAAATCGGGATACCGGCGGCATAATCTTATCAATATCTGTTCCTATCGTCTTTAGTTCATCGTCGCGGAAAGACTTTTCCATAAACTCTTTAGTTTCATCCGGCTTCAAGCGTTCTTCCTCGATGATGATAACCAGATCCTTGTCCTTCATCTCAATTACATAGTCATGCCATACATCCATGACATCATCAATGTCATTTACACCGGCAATGAAGGATTCTATCAGAGCCTTCTTACTACGTAGCTCCGGACTGGCATCCACTGCCTTCTTGATAGTAACAAGGATTTCCTTATCCTCACCATGGCTGTCATGATACTTCTTAACTAGCATCAGAATGTAATCAATATTGATCTCTATCTGCTTGATAAGCTCTATCTCGAAAACGATGTCGTCTGTAATGTCCGTGCTTTCGCTGTTTTCACGCTTGCGCTTCCATTCATCCCTGAGATCCTGATACCTTCCAAGATAATCCTGAAGGTCACGTTCCGTAAGCAATTCCTTGTCCATGAACTCATCGAAGGAAACAAGCAGGTTTCTCATACGAAGAATTGCACCAAATAGAGCGATAAAGTCCTTCTGATTCTGTTCGCCGATAATCTGCGGCTCTGTAAGCGGGAACTTTGTAGTCAGATCCTCAATCATCTCCACATAACCCGGCATTGGCCTGCCATCCACGGACTCATAGCCGTAGTAATAGTCCTTAAAGCTCTGCATAAGCACGATGCCCCCCGCATTCTTATCCCCAAATAGGGAAATGGCTGCATCAACACGCTTCTGCAAGTTACGGAAGCAGACAATGTTTCCGAATGTCTTGATGCTGTTAAGAATACGATTGGTACGGCTGAATGCCTGGATCAACCCGTGCATCTTCAGATTCTTATCCACCCACAGCGTATTCAGTGTCGTCGCATCAAAACCGGTCAGGAACATATTCACCACTATCAATAGATCCAGTTCCTTATTCTTCATTCGGAGTGATACATCCTTATAATAGTTCTGGAACTTATCGCTAGATGTGTCATAATTTGTATGGAACATTCGATTATAATCCTGTATAGCAGATTCCAGGAAATCTCTGGAATTCTGATCAAGTGCGGAAGTATCTTCCGGGTTTTCCTCATCAAGGATCCCATCAATCTCTTCCTCATTTGCAGCGTAGCTATAAATAACTACAATCTTCAGATCCTTCGTCGGATCATTTTTGATGATCTTGCGGAACTCATCATAATACAACTTTGCCATCGGCACAGAAGAAACAGCAAAGATGGAATTGAATCCGGAAATTCTCTGCTTCTGTTTGATTTCCTCGACCTTTCCACGGTCAGCCGACGCAACCTCAGCTATATTCGTCAGTGTGTTGAAAACATAGCTCTTATCACCACGATAAGTCTTCTGATCAAAGTGGTTGAGAATATAATTTGCCACAAGAGAAATACGCTCCGGTGCCTCAAAAGCTTTCTTCCTATCGATATCCCAAACCTCTTCATCGTCAATGTCTGCATCCGTATCCATGGTCTTGATATAATCTACACGAAACGGCAGAACATTCTTATCGTTGATGGCATCAACAATGGTATATGCGTGAAGCTGATCACCAAAGGTCTGCTCTGTCGTAAAGTACTTCGGATTCACCCGTGCCCCTGCATTTGCCGGAAAAATAGGTGTCCCGGTAAAGCCAAACATATAATACTGCTTGAAACTCTTTACAATGGCATCATGCATATCGCCAAACTGGCTGCGGTGGCATTCATCAAAGATAATGACAATCTGTCTCTTATAAATCTCATGCTTTTTATTCTTCTTGATAAAGGTAGAAAGTTTCTGAATCGTAGTGATAATAATGTGAGCCTTTGGATCACGAAGCTGCCGTTCCAAAATCGCCGTTGAGGAATTACTGTTAGCAGCACCCTTTTCGAAACGGTCATATTCCTTCATAGTCTGATAGTCCAGATCCTTACGGTCAACGACAAAAAGCACCTTATCAATAAACGGAAGTTTTGTAGCTAGCCTTGCTGTCTTGAAAGATGTAAGCGTCTTACCAGAACCTGTAGTGTGCCAGATGTATCCACCGGCAGCAATGTCGCCATATTTCTTATAATTGTGAGCAATCTCGATTCTGTTCAGTATGCGCTCTGTCGCTGTAATCTGATACGGACGCATTACCATCAGCATATTCTCAGATGTAAATACGCAATATTTAGTCAAAATATTCAGCAAGGTATGCTTTGCAAAGAATGTCTTTGTAAAATCAATCAGATCCGTGATGACACGGTTATTAGAGTCAGCCCAGAAAGATGTGAACTCAAAGCTGTTACTCGTCTTTCCCTTCTTAGCATTACGTGATCCGGCATCCTTAATGGCATTGCTACGGGTAGAATTTGAGTAATACTTTGTATTCGTACCATTGGAGATAACGAATATTTGCACGTACTCAAATAGACCGCTGCCTGCCCAGAAAGAATCTCTCTGATATCTCTCAATCTGATTAAATGCCTCACGAATCGGAACGCCACGGCGCTTTAGCTCCACATGCACAAGAGGAAGACCATTTACAAGAATCGTCACATCATAACGGTTATCATAAGCTGCGCCATTCTCTTTACCAAGAACATACTGGTTAATAACCTGCAGGCGGTTATTATGAATATTATTTCTGTCTATGAGCGTGATGTTCTTTGTCATAGAGTCATCACGTTTCAGCACCTGGACATAATCCTCCTGAATCTTTGCAGTCTTCTCCACAATATGATCATTCGGATTAGCAATACAGGAATTGAAGAATCGCTCCCACTCCGTATCAGAGAACTGGTACTTATTCAATTCTTCCAATCGTTCCCGAAGATTGGCGATCAGATCTGCCTCTGAATGGATCGGCAAATACTGATACCCTTGTTCCCCAAGAAGCCGGATGAATTCCTTTTCCAACGCAGCTTCGGACTCATAACTATCAGAACGGGATTTGACTGGCTCGTATTTCGTCACCACTGTATTTTGATTTGTCTCTGCGACTATGTTAAAATACGGCACTAAACATTCACCTCCCGTACCCCAATTGGTGCTTCATTTTTTACGAACATAACTGCTGTTCGCGTTGTCTTAATGACATCATCCACCTTCTTTCCTGTCTTTGAAATAACAAGTGAAGCGGCTTCTTCATCAGTAATTGGACAAATTTTCTCAAGCTTAAACCACTGTCTGGCCGCACTTGAGAAATAGAACTCTTCATCGGTTCCATTAAGGATTTCATGATAGTATGTAGGATAGGTTTCGTCTGCAGGAACCTTATCCCCTACTTCTGAGAATTTTGCCAAAAAACTATTTCCTCCATCTGCCTTCGGAGCACGTAAGATCATCCATCCGCCAGAATCCATAATATCCTTAATCTTATTTTTATTGGACTGCCTACCTAATTTCAACATCCATACATGTCCTGTATTTTTGATTACAGACACATGTTCCTGCAAGAATGAAAATCTCTTGTAATTACTGAACCGAAATAGTAGCATTTCAGAATTCTTATCAATGATCATGCAGTTGCCTCCTTTTCTTCAAAGGTAAGCAACTTATCCCGATAATAAGTATATTGTTTCTCTCTGGACTCAATTTCAGCAGGAAGCCCATTTGTGATGCTGTAGCACAAAGTGTCAAAACGATCAAGAATTTCTACTGCTCTTCTCTGTTCTTCAATACTTGGAACCGGTATTGTCATTGTGTGCAAAGTACTTCCCTTGATTCCCTTTACAGTTCCGCCAGTAGATGCTTTTTCAAGTTTGTCTTGGAACTCTTTTCCCAAAAGGATATACTTAAAAAAAGCACTATCAAGTTGTTCGCTGTCCTTCGGACGGTACTTAATGACTCTTTGTGCCAGTGCGATATCCTCTCTATCTACCTGAGCAACAAAGCCACACGGTGCTTCAGTGGTAATTAGTACATCCCCAATCTTAGGAAGGCCTCTGCGCATAACCTCATCATATGTTTCAGTCGGAATATACTCTTTCGACTTTTCATAATCAATATATCCTTGCCGAATGTTTTTTGCTGTTACAAGAAAGATTCCTTCATCAGATTTTTTAGGTGTCTTTCCTCTATAATCCACAATATCGCATAAATCTCCTAATGAACAATACTGCGCATCGGGAAATTCGAGTATTCTGTTAGAATAGTAATCATACTGCTGTTTTCTCGCTGTAAGCTCCGCTGTAAGCTCCGCTGTAAGCTCCGCTGTAAGCTCCGTGAAATTGTCCAGCACACGGACAATTTCACGTTGTACCTCCAAAGGAGGTACAGGGATCTTCACCCTATTCAGTACGGTTTGCGTGAGACTTGGAACTCCTCCTGCAGTATTCAGTCTCTCAAGATGCTCCCGTAACAAACAATGATACACATATCGCGGAACAACAATGTCCGTGTTGATTTCCGTATAAAAAATGGTATCAACATTCCAAAACGGTTTATCTACATAATACAACTTGTCAATCGAGCCTTTTCGTGGGATAAGCACAGATGGCTTATCATAGGCGAAACGATCAATGTAAGCCATCACACCACCCGAGCCATAAACAGGAATATCACCCTCACCAAATGCTTTATAATCACTGCCATTCTTGATTTTTAAAACAGCACGAAGTTCCTTAAACTCCACCCCGTCTGGGCAAAGTTCTGCAATCAATTCTTCAAGTTTTGTCATGCATTCTGTCCTCCCTCAATCTCTGCGATAATCTTATCAATTTCATCGCGGAGAATCTGCTCACGAACAACAATTTCTTTTATTTCAGCATTGAGTTTTACAATATCAATCTTTTCTCGTGTGTCTTCTGGCTCTACATATGTACTAACAGAAAGATTGTAGTTCTGCTCCTTAACCTCATCGTAATCTACCAAACGGCAAAGATACTCAACATCCTCACGCTTTGAGAAAGCGTCCACGATAGTATCAATATGCTCCGGCAACAACTTGTTATTATTCGTAACCTTCACACACTGGTTCGTAGCATCAATGAAGAGGATCCTACTGTCCTGCTTACCGCGCTTCATAACCATGATGCATGTCGCAATCGATGTGCCAAAGAACAAGTTACTCGGGAGCTGAATGATACAGTCCACAAAGTTGTTATCCACCAAATATTTTCTGATCTTCTGTTCCGCGCCGCCTCTATACATAACACCGGGGAAGCAGACAATGGCTGCCGTTCCATTCGGGGCCAGCCATGAAAGCGAATGCATGATAAATGCCAGGTCTGCCTTGCTCTTAGGCGCCAGCACACCAGCAGGTGAAAAGCGTGGATCATTTATAAGCAACGGATTCTCATCCCCAGCCCATTTGATAGAATATGGTGGATTTGAAACGATCAGTTCAAACGGTTCATCATCCCAGTGCTGCGGATTGATAAGAGTATCTTCGCACTCGATGTCAAACTTATCAAATCCGATATCATGCAGAAACATATTGATACGGCAGAGATTATATGTCGTAATATTGATTTCCTGTCCAAAGAAACCAGTCTGCACAGCATCCTTTCCTAGGATTTTCTCCACCTTCAAAAGTAGAGAACCGGATCCGCAGGCCGGATCATAAACTTTATTAATTTTCGTCTTACCGACCGTTCCAAGGCGAGTAAGCAGCACAGACACATCTGCAGGTGTAAAGAACTCGCCACCAGATTTTCCGGCATTGGACGCATACATTGTCATAAGATACTCATAGGCATCTCCGAAAGTATCAATCTCATGATCCTTAACGGATCCCAGATTCATTGCCGCCACACCATTCAGAAGCTTTGTCAGACGCTCATTACGTTTGTTTACCGTGCTACCCAGCTTATTGCTGTTTACATCAAAATCATCAAACAGACCTGCAAAGCTTCTCTCTGAAATGCTTCCCTTTGCAGATTCTTCGATATGACGGAATACCTCTTCAAGCTTTTCGTTTAAGAGCATATCCGCACCGTTAGGATACTTCCAAATCTCTCCCCGGTCAGCTTTGATCCTCACATTACAGAAAAGCTCACTCGGAAGGATAAAGAATCCCTTTTCTTCAACAAGACCTTCTCGTGCCTCTTCAGCATCGGCATCCGACATCTTGGCATAATCAAAATCCGTATTGCCTGCTGCCTCTTCACCGCTATTGATATAGATAGTCAGATTCTCGGAGATATAGCGATAAAACATCGTGCCCAGTACATAGTTCTTGAAATCCCATCCGTCCACAGCACCTCTCAGCTCATCAGCGATAGCCCATATAGCGCGATGAAGTTCTTCCCGTTCCTGTTCTTTTTTGTTATCGATTGCCATCGTTATTCCTCCTCGGTTTGTTTATCTGCATCCGCGCTTTCGCCGCTCTCAACCCAGGCATCCACCTCGGATACCCGGAACTTATACTGTCTGCCTACTTTGTGAAACGGAATCGTACCCTTCTTTATCCATGCCCTTATAGTGTCCTTACTGACATCCAGATGGGCTGCAATATCTTCAAGGCTTACCCAACGTTCGACTTCACTCATTACTTACCTCCGTTACCTGAAATTATTGGTTTTCTGCAGTTCTATCAGTTTCCTGTAATATTCTTTTATTTTCTCGTATAATTGATCAAGTTTGGCCGTAGTGCACAACTCCATAAAAAGACCTTTTTTATCCGGATCGTCCACCAGTGACATTGGATCCACAATATAATCATAACCAAAGCATACTGCCTGTCCAGTATTATCTGTAACCGGCATCGGCATATATTCCGGGTTTTGAAAATATTGCTTATCCCCTATGTGTCTTACATCATACTTCATCCCCCGGAGCCATATCTTTTCTCCACCTTCAGGCACATCTAAATCGCTCACCTTGTCATAGAAACCTGAAAGAAAATGTATCGCACCATCCTGCTCAACCTCCGGTTCCATTGATCCTATAACGAAAGTATTTGGTATTCCCAGAAGGTCACATATCAACCCATAAATGACGTTCTTTGTGAAGTTTGTCTCCGGTACAAAATCGAACTTCTCAGCCTTCAGAGGCTTATTCATATATTCATCAATCAATGGCTTATTAAGCAGTGTATATTTCACTTCACCAAAGCCGTTTGCAAGGAATCTCAGGAAAGCCTCCGCATCCTCTTTGCCCCGGAATATATTCTCCAGGTATGGCTGTATGATACAGACATTCACCTTGTCCGGAGCAATCTCATAAAGCATCTTCAGTGCGTCAAGATTCCTAAATGAGTCAATCTTCCTATCCCATAGTGCACGTCCCATTTCCTTTGTCGGATCTGTTTCCTCAAAGTAATAGAACTCTGCAAAGAAGTAATCCTGAAAGCCCGGATCAATATAGAAGATACCGGATTCCTGCTCATACATCATACAAGCGGTCGCGCATACATCGTGCTCAAAAGCACTGAGCGTAAACTTCTTTGGATTATTCAGTTCATTCTTACTCTTAAGTTTCTTATAGAACTTCTCAAAGGATCTGTGGTCAAAAATATATATGCCTTCCATATAAGCCAGAGTGCAGAATTCGCGGAATACCTGCGTAAACTCATCACTGCTACCTACACTATGGAAGAATCTATCGAATGATTCCTTAGCTTCGTCATGCCCTCTGATCAGCGCATCGTACATCACTTCATAGAAGCCTGTCTTGCGCTCGCCTTCATCACGAAATCTCTCGTAGTTCCTGACCATGATCGTGAGCAGCAGAGGATTCGTTGCTACGAATTCATTTCTCCTCACATATCCCTTACTGGCATCCATGAAGGACAGAACAGTGTTCTTAGCCGTATCGTCTTCCACATCCTTCAGCAGTTTATCAATAAGGATAATTACCTGGTCATCATCAAGTGGCTGAATATACAGCTTAGTAAAGCCCCTTACGCCGCTTATAGCGGAACACTGCCTGGATGAGATAACCACCTGGTTGTTGGGATACTGATGGATCAGTTCCTGCAGCCTGCGCTGGAATGCATTCGTTTCCTTTGGATCCATCTCATCGAGCCCATCCAGCAGGATCTCTGCCTGCCCACGCTCAAGAAGATCCTCCATCTTTTCCCTGGAAAATGAACGGTCAAATTCCTGAGCCGTTTCTGCAAGGAACGACACAAGGTCTCCCTTCTCTGACAGATAGTTCCTAAGTTCAGCAAACAGCGGCAATAATCCGGTATCCGACACATGATCCGCAGCTTCAAGGAACAGATGTTGAAGCATCATCGTTTTCCCATAACCACATGCTCCAATCAGAATGATATTGCGCGTCTCCCCACGCCTGTCAAAATTCCGCAAAACAGGCAATGTGGCGTTCTCAATATAGTTACCTCTTACCCTGTTCGGAAACGCAGCTGATGACGTACCTATGTGATTACAGACAAAGTATTCCCCCAGTCGGCTCTCTCCTTCACCTGGCAGCTTCATTGCACCGAATTTTCTCTTAGCCTCCCGTATGTAGACACCAAAGCCTTTCAATTCCAGAGGCTTTTTATATTCTGTTGGAACGATATTTGCTGCTACACCGCCACCATTAGCGATAGCCCTGAACTGTTCCACCACAGCTCTGGCAAACAGCAACTTGTCCGGATTTTCGCCCACTTCAAAGACGATGCCAAAGCTCTCCATTACTTTCCTCAGATTCTTATCCGAGAGCGATGCAAGCAAGGCTTTCTGAAGCTTTATATCATTGAAGTAATCTATCGTCTCTGCCCATACTGAACTGTCCGGTTTACGGGTACCGGTCAACCATTTCTCATATGTACTGTCAGACGGGCAGATGGTACTTTCATCGTAGCCCTCATCAAGTACATTATCGAAAAAGAACATGGGCACCTTCTTCTTCGCTTTATAATTCGAAATTCCGCCTCCGTCATCCGGCAGGTAGAACCTCTGTAAAAACTCACTGAATTCCAAATTTATCATCCTCGATTCAAAAAAATCGCTTTGTCCGTGTCTGTCTGTGAAATGTCCGTACCTGTCCACACAATGTCTATTTCTGCGTCAGCGAGAAAATGCTTCATCTCATCTATACTTAAATCATAAAAGCTGAACGCATTGCTACTCATCCTGAATAACAACCGATTTGAGTAAATCATAGTCATTCACACTTGAGTATACATCAAAGTGCAAATTATCTCAAGAATTATTCAGAGGATTGTATGCAGCTATGTTCACCTTTATCCATCAGAAAGTGAGCTGATCCTGATCAAGTCAGCGCCCGAAAGCCAACTGATTGGAGTAACTAGCAAACAGGTCCAGTCTATAGGGCAACTGGCCATTCAAGAAAACTAGGAGGAACTCCTATGAATGGCCTTTTGAAGACACAACTTAACAAATACCATGCGGATTTCCTCCGCGCCAATCCAAGGAGGAAATTCAAATGGCAAGAAATGCAGATTACAGTAACACGCAGAAGTACAGCAACCGCAAATCCTTTGACGGTCATCCTGTTCCAGACAGCAAGGTTTTAGTTCCCTTCCTCAAAGAGAAGTTCGGCTTGCAGAAAGGCGACTACATCCAGGACAACTTCACTACCATGAGTCTCGGAGAGTTTTCCTTTGAAATCGGATTCATGGCCATCAGTGAAGAACAGTACGCTTCCTACATGAAAAATTTCTGGGCTGAGCTCAACAAAGATATGGAGCAGCGCCGCGAGGGTCGCTGCATCATCGGCAAGAACCCGGACGGCACTAAAAAGCTCTGTCCTTCCACCAGACGCTGCACAGGATGTCCGAACAAGGGGCTTTTGGAACGCCACAACCCGAAGCGTGTGGAGATTCTGTCTCTCGATTACGAATATGACGGCGAAACCTTTGAAATCGAAGACACATCACAGCCGTCCGTAGAGGATCAGGTTTTGGACAAGCTCTGCCCGGAACCCACAGAAGAAGAACTGCAGATCCAGCTTCTGGCACACTTCGATCGGGAGAACCCCCGCTATGCCAGGATCATTCGTCTGAGCCTGCAGGGGCTGTCCACTGATGATATCTGCATCGAAATCGGTCTGAAGTCCAGCCGTGGCCGTCAGGAAATCAACAATGCTCACGATGCTGTTTGTGAGTATCTGAGACTTCGCCATCACAAGAAAAACGGAAAATAATATAAGCCAACAGGAGCGGAAGCACCCATCACCGGATGCTTCCGCTCCCTCTTTTATCCTCTATAAACTGGCTTCCTTCCATTCATCTGAAACAGATCATGCTTCTTAATATCCCGTATGGCTTGCTTCATCGTCCGGCTCCTTCCGTGTGCATGATAAGGATCCGAAACCTGATGTTTATGAAGAATTATCGTTACCTCTCCATCTGACAGCTCCACGTTCCGAAGATACCAGACGTGCCGAGTATTTCGTGACATTAAAATCACATCGTATTCATCCGCTATGATCACTCCAAAATATCTCCGATCTATTTCCTCCAGTTCCTGCCGTGTGTACATATCTCACTCTCCCTTCGCTATAAAGTAAAGCCCAAGTGCTTCTACCAGAATTTTCTGAACCTCTCTGTCATCCACCTCTGAGAAATATCTATGATAGACATCCGCCGGAACCTTCACATTGATAGAGCTTTTTTTCTTGACCTCTGTAACGCTTTTATCCAACGCCAGTATTGATTGTACCGTTTTTTCTGTAATGGTTCCCGCTGCCGCTTTAAGCTTCTTTGCAATAGTTCCTTTGACTCTGATCCCATTCTGCTCCAATGCCTTGTTGACAAGCACTTGTTCTTCCTCAGATAAGAACGAAAGCTCCACCCCTGATACCAGTGTGAGAGATCCATCATCCAGCATTTCCTTGAATGCCGGGATCAGCTGATTGCAGCGAACATACCTTGCAATATTACGGCCGGTCATACCATATTCCTGCCCGATTAGCTCCCTGGACTTTGCCTGCTGGTGGACATCATGTCCACCAGCACCATTCAGTCTGCGAAGCTCTTTTATGATCTCCTCCCGTTTCTTTGTACCACAGACCTTATCATATCTGGCAGCCAGTACTGCAATTCTCTCCGTAACGGTTAGATCGCTGAAGGATCTCTGGATCACATTAGTCTCCAGCACATAAACCCAGGCTTCTTCATCCTTCAAATCTTCTTTCACAATTGCCGGAATCTCTTTAAGCCCCGCAATTCTTGCCGCATTCTGCCTGTTATGCCCAGCCAGCATCTCATATCCAGAACTGAGCTTCCGAACGATCACCGGCGCCAGGATGCCGTGCTCCCGAATGCTATCCACCATATCATCCAGCCGCTCCCCCTGATATAGCTTAAATGGATGCCCATGGAAAGGCTTTATCTGATCTACCGGGATCACCTGAATCCCGCTGTCGGGAGCATCACCGGTCAGCAGATCAACAGCGTCATTGAACAATTTTCTCTTAGGCTGGTTAGCCTTCATATCCCATCAGCTCCTTCCCAAAGTCCAGATACGCCTTGCTCACCTTTGCCTGCGGTGCATATTCCAGAAGAGGTTCACAGTAATAGATACTCTCGCCGACCTTTACAGTACTGGGAATCCTGCTCTCAAAGATCCGGATCCTTCCTTCAAACGCCTCCGCCACCTGCTCTGAAATCACCTTGCAGAGATTTGTTCTCATATCACACATGGTAAGCAGGATCCCTTCCACCTCCAGCTTCGGATTGATGCGCTTTTTGATCTTCTGAATGGTTTTCAAAAAATCCTGCAGTCCCTTCATCGCCAGTAACTGGGGATTTACCGTAATCACAACTCCGTCAGCCGCTGCCAGTGCATTAATGGTAAGTGTTCCCAGCGCCGGACAGGTGTCAACGATCAGATAATCATACCTGTCTCTTAACGGCTCCAGGATGTTTGCCAGCATCTTCTCGGCACCCATCTCCATCCGAAGCTTCGCATCAACCGTAGACAGAATCATTGATGAAGGAATAAAATCCACTCCATTCCGACTCATAATGTACTCTTTCAGATCCGGAAGCTCTTCATCATCAAGCTGCAGCATCATCAGATGCCCGATCGTAGTCGAAATCGCCCACGTATCTTCAACGCCAAAACAGGTGGTCAGGTTGGCCTGGCTGTCAAAATCAACAGCCAGAACCTTTTTCCCCATGCTTGCAAGAGAATATGCCAGATTGTACGTGCTCACCGTCTTGCCTACTCCGCCTTTCGTAGCTCCAATCAAAATGATTCTTCCCATATTTGCCTCCTATTCATCTGTACGGGTACCGTACTCAATCTGACTCTCAGCCACTCGCCGCTCAAGCAGCTCTCTTCTTCTTTCTTTTACCCTCTTCTTCATTGCCTTTTTCTCATTCTCCATGATTTCGGCTTCAGCCTTCTCCAGCTCTGCTCTTTCTATATCCGGAGTAATGATCAGTTTACCGTCCTTGCAAACAACAGAGATGTAATCTCCAATTTCAAACCCCAGCTCCTTCAGCCACATTCCCTTCAGCATGATTGTCGGCGTTTCCTGATATTTATAGCCGCTCTGCCCATAAACCTTAATACTTCTTCTCTTTGCCATAGATTGCCTCCATTTCGTGATTGTCATTGATTATCCATTGATACTCTTCTTCACTTCTACAGGTCAAAGTTAGCAACCCCCATTTCAAATGGGGGTTTAACTCTGACCCCTCCGGGGT
>ERZ1643249.2738-NODE-2738-length-16167-cov-4.302818_pt1 | contig 16167 bp, 12 predicted proteins | sample MGYA00579263_ERZ1643249 | MGnify/ENA primary metagenome ERZ1643249 (study PRJEB29033, sample SAMEA4952264) | chicken gut metagenome | biome: Broiler Chicken; feature: Gastrointestinal Tract; material: Caecum | place: Ireland | collected 2018 | study: Broiler...
GCGGAAAACAAGAACAAAACCGGCAAGGACCATCTGATTTCCAAGGGCAAAACCGAGGTTTGGGTCATCCCCACCGACGAGGAAATGACCATCGCCCGGGATACCAAGGAACTGGTGGAAAAAGCGCAGAAATAATTTCCCGGATATTGTCAAGGACGCTCCCTGTGGGCGTCCTTTCGTTTTTTCGTTAACATTCCAACCTAGGTTGTAGGGGACGGGTTTCCCGTCCCGCATTTTTTTCGAAACGTCCCAGGGCTATATGCGGGCCGGGCGACCCGGCCCCTACAGCCGGCGAATCGTCACCCTGTTATTACTGACAAAGAAGGGGGACCCTCTCAAAACGGCGAATTTATTTCGCCGTCCAGCGTTTTTTTAGACGTATGAGGCCGCGTCGAAATGGCGGCCCGGTCTCCGGAAACGAGCTGAAAACCCGTTGACAAATCGGTCTAACTGTGTTAGACTAAAGGCGTAGTCGAATGACACTAGACCATAGGAGGGTGCAACATGGAAAATTTGTCCTTAGGGGAAATGGAAGAAAAATTCGCGGAGCTCATCTGGCAAAACGAGCCGGTGCCTTCCGGCCAGCTGGTAAAACTCTGCGAAGAGGCCTTCCACTGGAAAAAATCTACCACCTACACCATGCTCAAACGCCTGTGCCAGCGGAATATTTTCGCAAATAACGGCGGCATTGTGACGGCCCTTCTTAAGCGGGAGGATTTTCACGCCATGCAGGGGGCGGAGGTCATTGACCGGGGTTTCGGCGGCTCCCTGCCCCAGTTTTTGGCGGCCTTTACCCGGCGGCAAAAGCTTAAGGCCGAGGAAGTGGCGGAGCTGCAAAAGCTCATTGACGAGTACAAGGAGGGATGAAGCATGACGGCTGTTTTTCGGGAGATTCTCAGTATGAGCTTCACCGCCGGTTTCTGCGTTTTGGCAGTGGCGCTGGCGCGGCTGTTTCTCAAAAAAACGCCCCGGGTGTTTTCCTATGCCCTGTGGGCGGTAGTGCTGTTCCGGCTCCTGTGCCCCTTTTCCTTTGAAAGCGTCGTGAGCCTCATTCCCAGCACCCAGGCGGTGCAGCCCACCGGCCAGACTGGCCTGCCCTTTGAGGCTGCCACCAATATTCCCGTCATTGACCAGCCGGTGAATGAATACCTGGGGAGCCATTATTACGAGGGGGTCACCGTCCCGGACGGTTTTTCCGTGGATTTCATGACGGTTTTATCTATTATCTGGCTGGCCGGGTGCCTTATTCTGCTTGGAATCAGCCTTATTTCCCTGATCCGGCTCAAAATGCGGCTTCGAAACGCCGTTTTGGAGGAAGGCAGGATTTATCACGCCAAGGGGCTGGAAACCGCCTTTGTTCTGGGGGTTTTCCGGCCGAAAATCTACCTGCCGGAGGGGCTGTCCCATAAGGAGCGGGAATACATCCTCCTCCACGAGCAGACCCACATACGCCGGGGGGACCACATTGTCCGGATTCTGGCTTTCGCGGCCCTCTGCCTCCACTGGTTTAACCCCCTAGTCTGGCTGGCCTTTTTCTTAAGCGGCCGGGACATGGAAATGTCCTGCGACGAGGCGGTTTTAAAAAAGCTGGGCAACGGGGTGAAAAAGGATTACTCGGCTTCCCTGCTCTCCCTGGCGTCTGGCCGGAAATGGCTGGGGGGCGCGCCTTTGGCCTTTGGGGAGGGGGACACCAAAAGCCGCATCAAAAACGTCCTTTCCTACCGGAAACCGGCTTTCTGGGTGCTGATTGCGGCGGTCATCGGGGTGGCGGCGGCCATTTTCCTGCTGGCGGCCAACCCTTTGGAAAAGCGGGACTCCATGAAATGGCTGAACAGCCTGGATGCGGCGGACGTCCGGCAGATCGAGCTGGTGGTCATGCCCTCCGATGAAAATGAGCGGTACGCCCTTTACACCGAAGAATCCGACATTTCCTCCATTGTTTCCCTTCTGCGGGAAGGGAAAGGGCGGTATGTAAAGGACCCGGAATCTCTCGCGGGCGGCGGTATCTCCTTTTATATCACCATGGCGGACGGCTCCCGGCATCATGTCGGCAACAACGCTCACACCTATCTAACCATTGACGGGGATTCCTTCGACGCGGGCCATGACTGGCTTTCCGGTTGGGAGAAGGATTACGGCCGGGGCAACGCCCCCTTGCCGGAAGGGTTCTCCTTTGACACCGCCGCTTCCCTCTTTGGGCAGGAATTTGGGGTGGAAGCCATCGAATACCGCGCGCCGGAATACTCCCTGGATATTTCCCCGGGCGGCGCGCCCCGCTACCGGTTCACCCAGGATGGGCGGCTGCTGGAATCAAACGGCTGGGTTTTGGACGGCGGCAGCGGCGACTGGACTGACTGCGGGCAATTGGAAGAAATCACCCTGACCCAGGAAAATTTTGACAGCCTGTTTACCATCCAGGACGAGGGGTTCTGGAACAACTCCCTTTCCCCGGAAGTCCTCCGGGAGGATACCCAGGCAGCCTGGAGAACGGTGCGGGAAAACGGAGACGCCTCTGTTTTGTACTATGTCTTGCTGCAAAGAAACGGCACGGTTTTCCTCACCTACGGCTATGAACAGCGCGGCGGGCTGCAAGATTCCAATATCCGCTGGGTATTCCAGCTGTCCTCGGAAGAGGTTCTGGCCAAAGCCGAAGCGGAAGCCCTCTTTGCCCTGCGGACGGACTTTGTGGGGAGCAGTTCCGACGTGGGAGCACTGCTGGAAAAGCTGGGGTTCCCTGAGACACGGGATTACTTTTCCCTGCAAACCAGCACGGAGCCTTACGGCGTAACGGTGAATTTCACCGGGGACGCCGCCGACCTGCTGCCCTATGAGAAAAATGCCGTCCTGCTCCTGGCCCTCATCAGCAACGCCGACGTGATTACCTACCGGTTCCCCTCGGACACTGTTTCCTACGACCGGCAGTGGGCGGAGGAATGGACGGGGCTTTCGGATGTGTGGGTGGACTCCGTTGAGGAACTTTTCTCCCTGCTGAACTTCTTGAACGGGATTGTGGACAGCGAATCCGTCGCCCAGTCCCACCCGGAATGGGAGGGCTACGCCTACACGGGAGAGGTGCGCATATCCACAGGCGACCGGACGTTCACCCTGGAGGATGTGCCGGAAAATCCCGCCGAGGAGGCCGCCGCCAATTCTTACGCCTTTGACATTGCCGAAAATTACCAGGGGCTGGCGGAGCTTTACAGCGAAAGCGAATCCCTGCTGATTTCCGCTGAAAATGATGCGGAAAGCTGGGAAACCGGGGCCTATACCCAAACCTACACCATTCACGGGCTGGAAACCCTGCCCCAAGGCCAAATCCCTGCCCAGATTGTTGACCAGGCGGAAGCCTTTGGACTGGGACGGTATGTCGTTGTCCGGGCAGATGTGGATTGGACCTATTCCGACCAAAAACTTGCCCAAGGCCCGCAGCTGGGAGAAGGGCGGTATTCCCGGCTGTTCCTCTGCGGGGAAAAGGACGGGCAATGGAAAATTTATGAGGTTTACTGGGAGGAAATGATGGGCGGCAGTTCCACCGCCGACGCCCAGATTTCAGAGGCAGATTATTTACAAATGGTATTAAACAATATCGAATTTACAGAAAACGGAATGAAATTGACCCTTCCTGATGGGATGCCCATGGAACATCCGCTGGCTATCCATGCTACCAAGGGAAGTACCCATGATGATGGAAGTTTTTACAGCCAGGACTTAATTGATAGCCAAAATGTTTATCCGGAAGGCGGCTTGCGTCCCAAGGTCGGCTGGGACATTGATATTGACAGCTGGAAAGAAGGGGACGATGTTTCCATCTACCTGCGCTTTTACGAACAGGTGGACGACAACTCCATTCATGAAACAGCGAGATGGTACGCCAGCTGGATTTATGAGGACAGCCAAATGGTGCGCCAGCCCTGGAGGAAAGAAACCGTGGGGCTGCCGGAGCAGCACGGGCAGGACCTGACTGTCCACTTTGAGAACCCCCACAGCGCTCCCTTCCTGGCCAGCATGACCCTTCCCCAAGGGTGGACGGCCGCGCCCGGCGGAGATTACGGGTTAGTGCTCCTGACCGATGAATCCGGGCAGGTTGCGGGCCGGATTCAGTGCGATAAGGTGGAATACCACCCGGAAGCCGCCGGGGAAAACTTCCCGGTTTCCGTTTACAGCGATCTGATGCTGGGTTCCGCCGTCAACTGGAACAATGAATACACCCCGGTGAAGCAGGGGCCGGAAAACGCCGACGGCGTCCCGGTGACGGAAACCGCCATAGTCCGGATTCTGCAAACGGAAAACGGCGCGGCCGGGCCGGTGACGGAATCCCCGGGCATCCTCTCCTACAATCTGGACATCCTGCGCTATATCTCCATTTCCTTTGGGGAAAACATACCGCAGGAAACGGCAAAATCTATTGCGGAAAGTATAATTTTGTCAGAATAGCACGTTTTGTATCAAAATTTTCCAAACTCCGGTTGTATTTCTGCCCAAAATATGCTATACTTTGTTCCATATTCTGGTACGGGTGCGGAGGGGTTCAGATGAATTATCTTGGTATTGACATTGGCGGGACCAAGTGCGCCGTTTCCGTTGGGACAGACGGCGGGCAGATTTTGGAAAAGGTAAAATTCCCGTCGGAAACGGAACAAGGAAAAGACGCAGCCCTTTATGGGATTTTGGAGGAAACGGGGAAAATGCTGGCCCGTTATCCGGAGGTACAGGCTGTGGGGGTCAGCTGCGGCGGCCCTCTGGACAGCCGGAAGGGGCTGATCCTTTCCCCGCCCAATCTGCCCGGCTGGGACGAAGTGCCCATTGTCCGGATGCTGGAGGAGCGGTTTTCTCTTCCGGCCTTCCTGCAAAACGACGCGGACGCCTGCGCCATTGCGGAATGGAAATTCGGCGCCGGGAAAGGGTATGACAACCTGGTGTTTCTGACCTTTGGCACCGGCTTTGGGGCGGGGCTTATCCTAAACGGCCAGCTGTACACCGGAGGCTGCAACATGGCCGGGGAAATCGGGCACATCCGCTTAAAAGAAGGCGGCCATGTGGGCTACGGCAAAGCCGGCTCCTATGAGGGGTATTGCAGCGGCGGCGGCATCCGCCAATACGGCCTTGGAACGGCGGAGGAGCTGGGGAAAAAGGCGGCTGACGGCGACCCGGAAGCCATTGGGATTTTTGAGGAAGTGGGCCGGAACCTGGGAAAAGGGCTGGCTATCCTGACAGACCTGTTAAATCCTGACGCTATTATCATCGGCAGCATCTACGTCCGGCAGCAGAAGCTGCTGGAGCCGGAGCTTCTGCGGGTTCTGGAGGAAGAAACCCTTCCCCAAAGCTTTGCCCACGTCCGGGTGCTGCCCGCCGCGCTGGGCGAAAGCCTGGGGGACATGGCGGCGGTCTGCGCCGCAGTTTACGGCATGAGCCGCGCCTGACAAAAAAACGCACACAGCTTTCCAAAAAAGGGCTGTGTGCGTTTTTATGTACGAACTTATACTTGGGCTGGAGGGCAGCGCCGGACGATGGTTTCAAAAACACGGTTGGCGATGAGCTGGTGTCCCAAATCGTTGGGGTGGCAGTGGTCCGGGCATACCAGCCAGTCCACGCCCTGCTGGGCGGCGTAAACGTCGGCGTACCAAAGGCCGTTCTGCTCCGCCAGCTGCCGGATCACCAGGTTGTATTCCTCCGTCAGCTGGTAGTCGCTTTTGTCCCAGTGCTCACAGTCCTTGTAAAACTCCCGGTGCATGTAGTACAGGTTCAGGCAGACAATGGCCGGATTCAGCTTTGCCCGAATCTGGTCAATCATTTTCTGGTAATCCCGGCGGAAAACCAGCGGGGAAGTCCCGCCCCGGGAATCATTGAGGCCGTAGGCTATCAGCACCAAATCCGGTTCCTGGCTGATGACGTCCCCTTCCAGCCGTTCCAGGCCGCAGGGATTGGCGGCAAATTCATAGGCCGGGGTTTCCCGGCAGAGGATGCTGGCGCTGACCCCTTTGTTTATCAGTTCAATAGGGCCGCCCTTCCATTTTTCCAGCATCTGGGCGGTAAGGCTGGCCCAGCACCGATCCGGCGAGGATGCGCTTAAGCCAAAGGTCACGCTGTCCCCAAAGGCCACCACCCGGCGGATGTCCGCCAGGGTTTTGATTTTTCCATTCATGTGTTTCTCTCCTTATCCATATTTTTGAAAACCCGTTTCCCCTCCTTGACGGTTTCCAGCACCCGGATGTTTTTCAGCCGGTCCGGCTCCACCTCCAGGGGATTCTGGTCCAGAATCACCAAATCCGCGTATTTTCCGGGTTCCAGGCTGCCTTTCAAATCCTCCTCAAAGTATTGGAAGGCCCCGTTGATGGTGACGGCCCGGATGGCGTCCATGACGGAAATCCGCTGGTCCTCCCCCAGCACCCTGCCTTTTTGGGTTTTCCGGTTCACCGCGTTGTGGATAGCCAGAATGGGGTCGGGCATTTTTACCGGCGGGTCCTGGTGCAGGGTAAACACAATCCCCCGCTTCAGGGCGGAAGCGGCCGGAGAAATCCGGCTGGCCCTTTCCGGCCCCAGCACGGATTCAAAATGGTAATCCCCCCAATACCAGATATGGTCTAAGAAAAAGGTGGGGATCACCCCCAGGGCCTTCATTTCATCCAGCTGGTCCTCCCGGACAGTCTGGGCGTGGACCATGACCGGGCGGGTTTCTTTGGAAGGTTTCACCCTTTCCATGGTCCTTTTCAAACACCGCAGGAACTGGTCCGCCGCCGCATCCCCGTTGACATGGGCGTTCAGCTGGACATTCCGCTCCAAACAGCCTGCCATAAATTCGGTTACCTCCCCGTCGGACTGGGTTCCGTAGCCCCGGTAATCCGGGCTTTCCCCTTCCGGCGGCTCAAGATACGGCTGGGTCAGCCAGGCGGTTTTCCCCTGGGGCGAGCCGTCCAGCCAGGTTTTGCCTCCCAGCAGCTTATAATGGCCCGTGTATTCCCGCTTTGGGGTCCCCTCGTCTTTTAACAGGGCAAAGGCGTCCTGCTGCACCGCGTGCCCCACAATATCCAAAGTCAGCTTCCCGGCTTCCGCCGCGGCCAGCAGAAGGCTGTGCAAATTCCGGTCGATGCTGGCGTCCTGGGCAGTGGTGACGCCGCAGGAGGCGTATAATTCCTGGGCCTTGCCCAAAGCTTCCAGGAAGCGTTCCGGGGACGGGCCGGGGATCAGCGCCTTTTTTTCCGGGGCCAGGCAGGCGTTTTCCTCCAAAATCCCGTTAGGCTCCCGGGAACCGGGGGATACCGTCCGGACAGCGCCGCCCTCCGGCACCGTGTAATTTTCCCCGGTGTAGCCCAGCTTTTCCAGAGCCGCCGTATTGGCCGCCGCCAGATGCCCCGAAGCGTGGGTAATGAGGATGGGAATTCGGCAGGAAATGGGGTCCAGGTCAAACTTGGTGGGATGGGCCTGGCCTGCAAAACGGGTATTGTCGTACCCAAAGCCCAGCACCCACTCCCCTTCTTTGGGCGGGTCGTCCCGGAGCTTTTGGCGGATTACCTCCTGAACCTCCCCAATGGAGCCGCAGCCGCTGAAATCCAAAAGCAGCATGGTCTGGGCCACGGCGGTGATATGGCCGTGAGGATCAATGAACCCCGGCAGCATGGTTTTCCCTTCCAGGTCTATGAGTTCCGTGTCCCCATCCGCCAGGGACAGGATTTCCTCCCGGCCGCCCACAGCCAGAATTCGGCCGTCCCGGACAAAAAGCCCGTCGGCCACCCGGTTATCCGGGGCTGCGGTAATGATATTGCCGTGAAAATAAGCGGTTTTGGACATGGCCTTCCCTTCCTTTCCTCGCCTTTATTTTTCGCGGCAAGCCGCCATTCTATACGCCTTGAAAACCCTTACTGATGGAGCGCCGCCTGGATGGTTTGTCCTTCCCCATCCCACAGTTCCCGTTTTGCATCGTCCCAGGAGAGATTTTTCACCGTATAGCCGCCGGTTTCATAGCCGTAGCCGTCCCCATCGTCGCTGTACAGCTGGAATTCCGCGTCTGCGCCGGGATACACATGGTATTCCACTTCCGTCTCCGCAAGCTCCCCGGTATGCTGAAGGGGCCGCGCCATGGGCAGAATGCTGCCCGCTTTTACAAAAAGCGGGATCCGGTCCAGGCCCGCTTGGGCGAACACCGTCTGGCCGCCCCGGTATTTTTCATCGGTATAAAAATCGTACCAGTCGCAGCCCGCAGGCAGATAAACCAGCCGACCCTTTTTCTCCACGTTTAACGGCACGGAATGGGCGCCGTAATACATAGGCTCCGTAATGGGGCAGACTAAGATACTGCTCCCGAACATGTACTGGTCTTTGATGTCCAAAGCCTTTTCATCCTGGGGAAAATCAAAGGCCAGCATCCGCATCATGGTGCTGTCATCCTTCCACACCTTCCCGGCCCAGGAATAAATGTAGGGCAGCAGCCGGTAACGGAGCTGGACGGCGGCCTTCAATGCCTCATAAAAAGGTTCGCCTTCCTCCCCGAACTGCCAGATTTCCCGGCGGAAATCGGTGCCGTGGCTGCGGAAAACCGGCAGGAAAACCCCGTACTGGAACCAGCGGGTAAACAGCTCCCGGTAGCCCAGATCCGCCGTTCCTTGGTTATAATCCCCGTTCCAGAACCACTGGGTCCCTTTTCGGACGAAAAACGCGCCGATGTCCAGGGTCCAGTAGGGGAAACCGGAAGCACAGAAATTCAAGCCCGCCGGGATCTGCCGCTTTAAGGTTTCCCAGGAAGCATAGGTGTCCCCGGACCACAGAAGCACGCCGTACCGCTGGCCGCCGGTATAGGTATTGCGGGTCAGGTTGACGACCCGCTTGCCGCTTCCCGTGCCCCGCTGGCCCTCATACACAGCCTGGGCATGGGCCAGGCCGTAGGCGTTCATCCGGTCCTGGGGCAGATATTTGGAGGCGGTGTCCGCAAATTCGTGGTACATGGCGGAAGGCTCCGGCTTCATCTGCCGGCCCCATTCCGGGGTGAAAGGCTCGCAGGAATCGCACCACCAGGCATCAACGCCCTTGTCAAAAAGCCCTTCCCTGGCCTGCTTCCAGTAAAGCTCCCGGGCTTTGGGGTTGAAGGCGTCATAAATCTCGCTGGCCGGGAGCAGGAGCTGCTGTTCGGAAAATTCCCGGTAATTGTCCGTCCCCTCCCGCATATTGGGCCAAATGGAGATCATGAAATGGGCGTTATTCTCATGGAGCTTGTCCGTCATTTCCTTGGGATTGGGGAACCGTTCCGGGTCAAAGGTTTTCTGCCCCCACTGGTCCCCGGTCCAGGAGCGCCAGTCCAGCACAATGCCGGCCAAGCCGATGCCCCTGCGCCGGTATTCCGCCACAATATTCAAAATTTCCTCCTGGGTTTCGTACCGTTCCTGGGACTGGATAAACCCGAAGGCCCACCGGGGAAGCATGGACGCTTTGCCGGTCAAAAGCCGGTACCCCTTGACAACGCCGTCCAGATTGTCCCCCCGGATAAAGTAAAAATCCATCTGCCGGTCCGCTTCCGTGTAAAAATAGGAGCCATACTGGGTGTCGCTGAACACGGCGGGGCTGCCGGTGGCGAACAACAGCCCGTAATTCTTGCTGGAAACGAAAAACGGGATGGCAATTTTTAAGTTGGCCTGATGCAGGTACTGGGTGGAACCCCGCAGGTTCAAAAGTCCCTCTTCCGCCTGGCCCAGGCCGTAAATCCGCTCGTCCGGCTGGAACTCCAGGGAAAGCCTAGTGTGGTAGAGCTTTTTATCGAATACGGAAGAAACCTCCTTGATGACCCTTTTGACGCCGTCCGGCGTGTCAATTTCCTGGTACTTGGTGTTTTCATCTACCACGGACCGGTAAGCGTCAAATTCATCCAGCGCCTTGCTTTCGCTCCCGGCTTCCGCCAGAAGGAGCCGGCCGGTTTCATCCCGGTAGGTAAAAGAGCCGGTCTTTTTGCTGATTTCCACTGTGAGCTTGGGCAGGGTTACTTGAATCAAATCGCCGGTATCTTCATAGCTCCATTCCGCAAACTGGCCCTGAAAAAGGATTCCCTCCCCCGGCTCCGCCGCCAGTTCTTTTCCCTGCTCCACGCAGCTGACGCGGACAATGGATTCCGTCTGGGGCGCTAAACGGGTAACACCCCAATCCGAATACAGAAACAGCGCGTTTTCCCTCCGTTCCGCGCCGGTAATGGCCTGGGATTTTCGCAATTCCGGATTCATCATGGCTAACATCTCCTTTTGCTTTTTCCCGCATAGGAAAATTACTCCTCCGGCATTTCGCCGGGATGATTTCAGTATAATACAGAACCCGCTGCAAATCAACGCCGTTTTCAATAAAATTTCATATAGTTGCATGCAAAAAAAGCCTGTTCCGGCACAATTGTCAGAACAGACTTTAGAAACAGGTTTCCTGATTCTGCGGCGCTTTCACCGTCAGGAATTGAATTTCTTTTTGATCTGGACAAAGATTCGCTCAATCAGATAGGCAATGGCAAAAACAAGGAGAATGGCGGTGCCGGCGGTGCCGTAATCATAGCCCTGCAGGCTGCTGGAGATGACGAAGCCGACGCCGCCTGCGCCTACCATACCCAGGATGGCGCATTCGGAAAAGTTGGTTTCCAGCCGCATCCCCACCCAGGCAACAATCTGGGACAGGGACCCCGGCAGAATGGCGTTGCAGAAAATGCTCAGCCGGGTAGTGCCGGTAGCTTCCAGGGCCTCAATGGTTTCCTCGGGGATGCTTTCAAAGCTTTGGGCAAAGGAACGGGTAAAAAAGGCGGTGGTGTGGACGCAAAGCCCCGCCACGCCGGCTTCCGGGCCCATTCCCAGGCAGACCAGCATGAGCAGCACCCAGATGGGGGTGGGCACTGCCCGCAGGAAGGTGAAAAAGGACTGGACAATGGTGGATAACAGCGGTTTCCGGAACACGTTTTTGGCCGCCAGCATCCCAAAAAGGATGCCTAAGACCAGGCTGTACAGCAAAGACAGCACAGCAATGGAAACGGTTTCCAAAAGGGAGCTGCCGATTAAATCCATTTTGGAGAAATCCAGGTGGGCCAGCTTCCAGAACACGGTGCCAATGTCCGGCACCCGGGAAAGGAGCTTTCCCCAGTCGATTTGCAGGTAGAGAAGGCTTAAGACAGTCAGAACGGCGGTGCCGAGCAAAAACCAGGCGAGGGTCCGGTTCTTATCCTTGCAGGCAACGGGGATCCGTTTGGTTTTTCCGGAAACTCCTGCCGCCATGCGGCTGTTTTCCAGGGACAAATCGTTCATTTTCCAAGCTCCTTTCGCAGTTTGGCGGTAATCTGGTCCACCACAATAACCATGACGGCAATTAACAGGATAATGCTCAGGGCAATGTCATACTGAAAGCTCTTGATGTAGGAAAAGAGGGTCAAGCCCACACCGCCGCCGCCCACCATGCCTACGATGGTGGAGGCCCGGATGTTCACCTCGATGCAGTACAGAAACCAGGAAAGGAACCCGCTCAGGCAGGAGGGCAGGATGGCCTGGGACACCCGCTGGGGAAAGGTTGCCCCTACGGCGCTGAGGCTTTCGATGCAGTCCTGGGACACATCCTCCATGGTTTCCACAAAGGCCCGCACCATAAAGGCAAAGCTGGTGATGCACAGGGCCACAAACCCGACGCCGGTGCCGATGCCCAAAGAGGAAAACAGGATAAACGCCCAAACAAGGGCCGGGATATTCCGCAGGAAGGTGGCAAAGCCCCGGACAACCTTTGCGAATTTGGGAAAAGGAGAGATTTTTTCACTGCCGAACAGCGAAACCAAAAACGCAAAGATTGCCGCGATGGCTGTGGAGGACATGGCCAGGGCCAAAGTCACTGCCACGCTGGAAAAAATGCCGGGGATTTTTTCACCGGCAGGCAGGGCCGGCGGGAAAAAGTCCTCCGTAAGGAAGCTCCAGAAGGCCTCCCCGTTGGCCAGCAGGCTTAAGGGGTTAAACTGGGTAAAAACGGTGGCGGCGGCAAACAGCGCCACGGCGATGACCAAAAACCAGGTGTACAGTTTTTTCTGCTCACGCGCAATCAAGGGAATCCTGTTTGCTTTCATCCGCCGCACCTCCAATCATCAGGTTTTCACAGCCGGTGCCGTAAATCTTCTCAATCTCTTTCTGGGTCAGCTCCTGAGGCGGGCCGTCAAAGACGATTTCCCCCTTGGACAGGCCGATAATCCGGGTGGAATACTTTAAGGCCACATCCAGCTGGTGCAGGTTGACAATGCAGGCGATATTGCGCTTGCGGGTCATGTCGTGGAGCAGGTCCATAATGGTTTTGGCGCTGGAGGGGTCCAGGGACGCAATAGGCTCGTCGCAGAGGAGCAGCTTGGGGTTCTGGTTAATGGCCCGGGCAATGCCCACCCGCTGCTTCTGGCCGCCGGAAAGGTCGGAGGCCCGGTTGTAGCTGTACTGCTTCATGCCCATTTCCTCCAAAAGGTCCAGGGCGGCCTGCTTATCCTGCTCGCTGTACAGGCCGAAAATCCCTTTGGGGCCGGACATATAGCCCAAACGCCCGTGGAGCACGTTTTGCAGGACGGAAAGGCTGTAGACCAGGTTGTAATTCTGGAAGATCATCCCCACCTTGTGGCGCATGTCCCGCAGGGCCTTGCCCCGCAGCTGGCTCACCGCCTGGCCGTCCAGGTAAACGTCCCCCTTGGAAATGGGGATCAGCCGGTTAATGGCCCGCAGCAGGGTGGATTTGCCCGAACCGGAGGGGCCGATGACGGAGATAAACTCCCCTTCCTCCACGGTGAAGGATACATTTTGCAGCGCATGAACGCCGTTTGGATAGTTTTTCGTCACATTCCGAAATCGTAAAATTGGTTCCATAGACAAATCCTCCGCCGCCCTTTCTTATTCTTCGCCGTTAATGATCTGGTTCAATTCAATGACCGGCTCGTAGTCGCTGATGTCGCAGGCCACAAAGCGCGCGCCTTCATTTTTAATTACTTCGGTAAAATAGGTTTCGTTGTCGTAAGAAACCAGGAAGTCCTGGAGTTTCCGGCGGGTTTCCTCATCCACATGCTTGCCCACAACCATGGCCTCCGAAGGGATGGCGTCGGACTCATGGATGATTTTTACATCGTCGGCGGAAGCGTTGCCGGCGGCAATTTCCGATTCCAGGATCTGGTCGGAAATGGGGGCCACGTCCACGTCCCCTTTGATGACCGCCTGCAAACCGGCCTGGTGCTTGCCGGAATAGCTTACCGCTTCAAAAAATTCCCCGTTGGTGTGGAGCATATCCGAGTTCAAATTCTCATCCGGGAAGGCCTTGATGATTTCCGATGTGGGGAACAGGTTGCCGGAGGTGGAGTTGGGGTCCACAAAGGCGATGGTTTTCCCCTTAATATCGGTGATGGAATTGATGTCGTCGTTTTGGCTGCTGGTAATCAGCAGGGAATGGTAAACGGCTTTGTCCGGATCGCCGTCGTCCGCTTTCATGACAATAGGCTCAATTCCGGCGCGCTCTACGCCTAAGGCCAGGTTCAGGCCCCCGAGATAGGCCATATCCGCTTTCCCGGTCCGCAGGGCCTCAATAATGGCGTTGTAATCGCTGGCCTGGATTTCCTCCACTTCGCAGCCCAGCACTTCGCCCAGGTCATCAGCCAAGCCGTTGCGGGCGTCGGCACTCTGTTCGGTGGATTCGTTGGGCGCGTAGGCGATGGTAAAGACGTCCTCGTCGCTGGAGCCGCAGGCGGTCATCATCCCGGCGGACAAAATACCGGCCAGGGCAAGGCTTATGAGTTTTCCAATCTGTTTCATATCGCTTTACTCCTATATAAATCAATAGATGGAACGAAGGATTTCCAAAATAATCTGCTCATTGAGTTCATGGGGGTTGTTGTCGGCTCGGCCCTTGGTCATGCCAAGCTTTGCCAGCTCCGGAAGATCCTCCTCTTTTGCGCCCCATTCCCCCAAAGAGGAGGGAAGGCCGGCTTTTTTGAGAAGCTCCCGGACCCGGGGGCCGACATCATCCAAACTGTCCAGGCGCAGGGCGTGGAGCAGGGCCGGAAGGTCCTCAATCATAGGGGCGTTAAGCCGCATAACAGGCGCAAGCAGCATGCTGACGGCTGCGCCGTGGGGGATATTGTACCGCATGGTCAGGGGATAGGAAATGGAGTGGCAGGCGGTGGTTTTGGTGTTGCTGAAGGCCATCCCCGCCAGCATGCTCCCCTGTGCCATGCTCAGATGGGCCTCCGGGCAGCCGTCAACCAGCCGGTCCATATCTTTCATAATAATGTCCACCGCCCGGAGGGCCAGCCCTTTGGAAACGGTGTTGGAGGCTTTGGCCCAGTAGCTTTCCACAGCGTGGGCCACCGCGTCCAGGCCGGAGGAAACCGCCAGGGAAACCGGCATCCCCGCCGCCAAAGATGGGTCTACCAGGGCCGCATAGGCGTAGTTCTCCTTGGATTCCACCGAGAGCTTGGCGTTTTTGTCCGGGTCCCAGATGGTGGCCCAGCAGGTCACCTCGCTGCCGGTCCCGGCGGTGGTGGGAATGCCGATCCAGCGGGCGGCAGGGGATGGCAGTGTTTTTTCCCGGATGGCGGCGCGAAGCTCCTCTTCGGAGGGAATGTCCGCCCCGGAAAGGCAGCAGAGGGATTTCCCCACGTCCAGGATGCTGCCGCCTCCGACTGCCACCACAGCCGCAGGCTTTAGCTCCCGGGTCTGCCGGTAGGTTTCAAAAAGCTGCCCCACGGTGGGATTGGAAGCCTGGAAACAGTAAGGCGTCGCCTGAAAATCCCGGCTGGAAAGCAAGCCCGCAAATTCCTCCCGTTCCAGCAAAGCGTTATTCCAAACCAGCAGCAGGACGTTTTTGCCCTGGGCCCCCATTTGCCGCAGCACATCGGCGGTTTCCGCCGCCGCGCCGTCTCCAACAACGGTATGTACCGGATTCCAAAACTGATCCATCAGCGAACCTCCTCTGCCAGACGGCGGTTAAGCTCCTCAATTGCCGCGGGAAGCTCGGAAATGCTGTCAATGACCAGGTCCGCGCCGGCTTCCAGGTATTTGGCCCTCACTTCCTGCTTGCGCTTTTCCAGCTCCCCGGCAGGCATGGCTTTGTATTCCTCCTCCGTCAGACCCAGCAGGTTGGAGCCGGTCAGGATGCCGATGCTCCAGGCTCCGGCGTTGACGCCCTCTTTCATATCAATAATGGTGTCGCCCACCTTGACCACATGCTTGGGCGGGTAAACGTTCAGCTGGCGCATGCATTCAAAAAGCATAAAGGGGGTGGGGCGGGCGGCTCCCGTAACATCCGGGGTCACCACGCAGTCGGGAGAATAGCCGCCTTCTTTTGCCGCCGGGATCACCCGCTCCATCATCTGGCTGGTGTAGCCGGTGGTAGAACCGATTTTGATCCCCATTTCCCGCAGCTTGGCGACTGCCTCCACCGTTCCCGGAATCGGCGCGCTGTATTCCGCAACCACGTCAAAAAGGTTCGCTTCAAAAGCTTCATAGAGACGTTCCACATCCGCTTCGTCCCATTCCCGGCCCATGACAGCCTTCCACCGGGCTGTGCCGCTTTCCGTGGAAAGGAGGGAGCGGATGTGTCCTTTTTTCTCCATGCCCATAAAGGCGTTGATCTCCTGTCTGGTAAAATGGATCCCTTCCCGGGCGAAGGTCCGTTCAAATACGACGGCGGGCGCGGAAGAACCGTAATCCACGGTGGTGCCTGCCCAGTCGAATACCGCTAATTCTATCTGTTTCTGACTCATACTGCATACCTCGCTTATATTTGCGTTTTTTTCTTTCTTTTTGCCGTTTACAATATCATTATACAGCAAATAACAGCATTCAAAAGCAACTGCAAGTAATATTGATGCAAAATTCTTGTGAAGCAAACGGGCGTTTCCCTCACAAAAGCTTTACAAAACAAAAAAAGCGCGGGATGCCAAAGCATCCCGCGCCAGCGCAGCTCTATTCAATTGAAATCCCGCATTTCCGGTACCGTTCCCGGGTTTCCGGGGATACATGCCCATCCATTACCAGCCGGTGGACCTGCCCCGGGGACAGGACCGCTTTTTTGGAACGCTTGCCCAGCTTGCTGGAATCCATGACCGCGATGACCTGGGTGGAACAGGCGGCCAGGGTTTGGATGACGCCGATTTCCCACAGGCGGAAATCCGTATAGCCGTCCAATTCATTCACTGCGTTAATGGACAGGAAACAG
>ERZ1643249.2741-NODE-2741-length-16157-cov-9.589616_pt1 | contig 16157 bp, 16 predicted proteins | sample MGYA00579263_ERZ1643249 | MGnify/ENA primary metagenome ERZ1643249 (study PRJEB29033, sample SAMEA4952264) | chicken gut metagenome | biome: Broiler Chicken; feature: Gastrointestinal Tract; material: Caecum | place: Ireland | collected 2018 | study: Broiler...
TAATGCAATTCCAAACAATTATATTAATGCTTATGAGAATTGAAAGAGTAAATGTAGAAATGATTCTAGAATGGTTAGAAAGATATGCAAATATATTTAAAGAGCCAATAGGAAAATGTCTTAACAACTATGAAGCTGGAGCATGGGAAGCTTTAGAAGAAATGAAAGAACAAATAAGCTATATGCCTTTAGTAAGAATTGTAGAAAGTATGCAAGCAGCAGTTGAAAAAATACCAATTAAAGATGCATTTGATGAATTAGAATCAGAAAGAGATTATTACCAAGAAAAAAGAAAGGAATCAAATGATAGATTAATAAAAAGAAAAGGTATGATAGGAAAAGCTATAGGATTTGCACCAATGGTATGTATGTTTGTAGGATATCTAATTATACCATTAGTATTTATAGGATTAACAAGTATGTCAAGCTCATTTAGTACTATGACATCTCAAACATCATAAGATAAAGGAGGAGAATAAATGGAAAATGCATCAAAAGCCTTAATTATAGCTGCAAGTGTTTTGATATCAATTGTTATCATTTCAGCCTTTATCTTAATGATGAGTAATTTGACAGATTATCAAATGAAATCAAATAAAGAAGCAGCAGATCAACAAACAACAGAATTTAATAATCAATATGATACTTATAATCGAAAAGATATAAGAGGTAGTGACATGATATCACTTATGAGTAGAGTTGTTGATTATAATACTAGAAAAACAGCAGAAGGATATACAGAAATGGGGATAGAAGTAACTATTGATAGTTCAACCAGAAAAAAATTAACTTTTGATCAAACAACAAATAGATTAATACTAAAAGATAGTTATACTCAAGATACTATTAGTGAAATAGTAGGACAACCTTCTTCAATAAGTAGTGAAATTACAACTGGAGAAATAAGTAGAATACAAAATAAATATCAATCAAAATATGCAAATCAATTAGTAGCACAAATCTCTAATATTGAATCTATAATAGAGGATGGAAACTTAAATTCAAATACAAAAAAAGAGGAAGAATTTAATAGTAAAAAATGGTTACCAAAAGAAGCATCTTATTATGGAGGAATAGACGAGATTTTTGACGATACATTAATATATTATGAGTATGTACAATTTAAAAGAGCATATTTTGACTGTAAAGATGTAGAGTATGATAGAAATACAGGAAGAATAATAAATATGAAATTTGAATGTACAGGAATAGGAGTTTAAAATGGAGAATGCATCAAAAGCTTTATTGATGGCGGCTGGAGTTCTAATTGGAATACTTATAATTTCATTAGGTGTATATCTATTTGCAAACTTTGGTGGAACTTCTAGTCAAATACATGCAAATATAGAACAAAATCAAATAGAACAATTTAATAGCCAATTTGCAACATATGTAGGAAAAGACAATGTAACAATACATGATGTTATTTCTATGGCAAACTTGGCTACACAAAATAATCAAAATTATGAATTTACAAAACAAGATTCAACAGGAAATAATAATTACATAGCAGTATTATTAAATGGTACATCAATAGAATATGGCTATGGAACAGCTACAAGTATAATAGAGGAAAAATATAATCAAATGATTTCACAACAAGTAAACAGCATAAATAGTACAACAGGTATAACATATTATAATGTACAAGTAGAAACAAGTACTGTAACTCAAAGAGTTTATAGAGTTATATGTAATACAAAATAATAAAAGGTGAAAAATGAAAAAGATAATCATATTTTTAATAATTATATTAATCATTGTTGCGACAATATCATATATGTATTTAAATTATAAAGCAATGTATAATGAGGCAAAAATAAAAAATGCCCAATATGAAAGTTATAATGGACAAGAACTATATGGAACAGATTTAGCAACATTAATTAATAAAGCAGTAGATGATAATAAAAAAAATGACATTCAGAAGGATGATCAGGGATTATATGTAGACAATGGAGAAAATTCAATAAGAATAGACATAAAATTCACTGATGATGACAGTATTCATACCATGGAAGAAATTGATAATAGTGGGACAGATACTTTTATGCAATATTATAATCAAATAAAGTTTAAATGTACCAAAATAGAACATCATAGTAAGACAAACATGGTAAGTTATTTGTTCTTTGAACAAATAGAAAATTAAATTTAGTTATTAAAGTTACTAATTTAAAAATTAGTAAAAAATATATATAAATTTATTATAATAAAAAGGGAGGAATTTATTATGGAGAACGCTTCAAAAGCTTTAATTATCGCAGGAGCTATATTACTTGCAATCTTAATTATTTCATTAGGAATTTTAATTTATAACCAAGCATCAGGTGTTGTAAATAATAATGCTATGAGTGAGGTAGAAATGCAAAATTTCAACCAAAAATTCACACAATATGAAGGATCACAAAGAGGAACAACTATAAGAGCTTTATTACAAGCTGTTTTATCAAACAATTTATCAGTTGATGATGATGATAGAAAAGTTTCTGTAGATGGTGATATAACTATGGATTCAAGTGCTACTTCTGCACCAACAGATTCAGTTGCAACAGGAGCAACTTACACAGTTAAATGTAACTATTCTCAAGGTGGTGGAAACCAAGGTTTAGTTAACAGTATAACAATAACAAAAGAATAATATTGAAATACTAAGAAAGGGTGATATATTATGGAAAATGCAGTAGATGCTTTAAAAATGGCTGCGGCTGTTTTAACATTTGTAATGGCTTTGGGAATAAGTATATCAACTCTTTCTCAAGCTAAACAAACAGCACAGGTATTAATTAATTATACTGACAGAGAATATGAGACACAATATGTTGATGACACAGGTGAAAGAGTAAGAACAGTAGGAAAAGAAACAATAGTACCAACTATATATAGAGCATATAAAGAAAACTATAAAATATTATTTTATGATAGAAATGGTAATCCAATTACATTATATACAAAAAAAGAAAAGGCTACATATGTTAATGTAAATTATATAGATTTGAAAAAAGAGGTATTAGGTGATGATAGGCAAAAAGATAATTTTATAATAGCATTATTATATGGTAATAAAGCAGAAGGATTAAAAAACAGTAATGGTGAAGGGATAACATTTGATGAGTTTAAAAAAGAATTACAACAAAATAATTCTCAAATAAACTTGAATTCAGAAGGAATTTATGATACAATATTAAATGATAGTACATTTATAGAGAAGTTTGGCGTATATTATGATGAAGATTATAATGAAAACTTAAATCTTGATACAGATATAAGTGATGAATATGAAGAAACAGTAACACCAGATATAAATAAAATGAAAAAAAGAGTTATATCATATTATCAACAATAATGATTATTATAATGTAATAATGGTATTATAAGGAGGAAGTTATGGGAGATTCATTAATAACAATAGTTGCAATTGTTTTAGCAGCAATATTGATGTTTGTTTTTCCGTTAATGACTATGTCAGATAGGTCAGACGACATATCACAATTAACTGTTGAAACAGCTACAACAGAGTTTGTAGACAATGTTAGAACAACAGGAAGATTATCATTGGCAGATTATTCAGCTTATGAACAAAGAATTTCAGCAACAGGAAATTCTTATGACATAGAATTAGAAGCACAAATATTAGACGAAAATCCAGGAAAGAAAACAACACAAGCTAATTCTACAAAAATAGGTGAAAATGTTTACTATTCAATGTATACATCACAAATCTTAGATACAATATCTTCTGATACAACAAGTACATTAGCATTTAAAGAAGGGGATATATTTTCAGCAAGTGCTAAGAATAAAAGTACAACATTATCACAACAATTTAAGAATTTCTTTTATTCAGTAACTGGAAATGATATTTATACAATAGCAGCTGAGCATGCAGGATATGTAACAGCAAATGGAAGCGGAAATTAATAAAAACATAAATTATATTTAAGGTAGCCTGTAATTTAAATTTACAGGCTATTTGAAAATGGAAAGTACAAAGGAAAGATGAGTTTATGAAAATTCAATATTTAGCTGTTGTTTTTATAATAATAATGTTACCTATATCATTGGTATATTCAGAATATGTGAAGGCACAAGTAGAAACTTTGCAATTACAAATATCTTATGACACAAAATTAGATAATGCAACATCAGACGCTATTAAAGCTTTTCAATTAAATACAATAAATAGTAGTACATCAGATTTATCTAATTCTAAAATAAGAGACATAGAAGCTGCTGCTAATAGTTTTTTTACATCAGTAGCAACATTATTTAATATGTCTGGATATAATAGTGATGTTTTAAAAGAATATGTTCCAGCACTAGTTTTTACATTATATGATGGTTTTTATATTTATTCACCTTTTGAGAATACACTAGATGAAGAAACAATAAATGGAATAAAACCAGGTTCAACTTATACTGGTGTGCCAGGGGAAGAAGTAACAGGACTAAAACCATATATTTATTATAGTTGTAGATATGTAAAAGGTTCAACTGATGTTGTAATTACGTATTCTCTAGATAATTATATAATGATACAGGGGACTTCAAATGGTCATACAATAAGTGATGCTGGGTATTTATTAGATAATGTATCATATAATGAAGCGACAGGTTCTGTAAGATATAGAGGTATAGAAATAACTACAGAGCCACAATTAAGTGAATATATTAGTGGAACAAAATATAATTATATAAAAATAAATGGTGTAAAATATTATCTTGATAGTGATGGTACATGGTTTAATATACTAAATGGGAAAAAAAGTATAGGACAAGGTCCTTTTAGAGATGAAGATAATGATATGGCTTATAGGTATTATAAAGAGGCTTATGAATTTAAACAAAGATTACAAAGTTATGGAATTACAAATCTAACATCAGCAGATGCAGTAAATCAAAATGGAGAACATTTAAGTGCACTTACAGATGAAGATGGTAATGTAATTTATGATTTTGTAAATGGAAATTATAAAATATTTAATTTTGATGGAATTGAAGAGCCAGATTCAGATTTTAATCAACATAGATTATCTGTAATAAGATATGTTATAGAAAGCAATTTATCAGTTGCATTAGCAAACTATAATAACTATGGTACAGGAAGTTATGAATTTAGAATGCCAAAATTAGCAGAAGAAGATTGGGATAGAATATTAAACAATGTATCATTAATAAGCTTTTTACAAGGGTTAAGTATTGGTGGAAAAATATATAATGGATATTCAGTTATAAATAACAATAAAAATGAAGAAGTTGTAACAGAAGATTCTATATATATTGTTCCTGATATCAATAATGATAATGATTCATATCATAGAGTTACAGATAAAGATTTAACAGTAAATTCGAACTCTAGAGGAGTATTTAATATTGATTTCGAAAGAAAATCTATAGCAACTGATTCATCTGAAACGACATATTATTATTATCCTCATAGACAACTTGGATGCTATAATTGCTATGTTGCACAAACTAATGTCGTAACTGTTTCAAATATTTATCAATATTTGGATAGTCATTCGGATATTGCAAAAGTGTATTATACAGCTTTAGGACGAGAAAGATATAGCATGTATAAGTCCTTTAGAAATCCAGAGGAACATTTGAATCAATTTAAGTAAATATATATATATAATTATTAATTGCAACAATTAATATAATAACAAAATTGCACAGAAAAATTGCTGTGCAATTTTTTGTTAAATAGTAAAAATCAAGTTTTTTCTATCCAATAAAAAATAATGTTGCATAAAAAAATTATGCAACAATTTTTCGCGTCGGCAAATCTTTAATAAAATAAATGTATATAAAAATTTAAAAAGTTAATAATATTATTAAAGAAAGTAGGAGAATTATGTATAAAAAATTATTTAGAAGAATAATATTATTATTTGCTTTATTTATAATATATATTTATGTTTTAGTAATAAATTATTTACCAGATAAAATTACAATATTTGAGGGAGAAAATATATCATTAAGAACATTTTTTGGAATTACTTTAGATTCACAAGATAAAGTTCTAAGTGTTTCAGCAGATACAGGAGAGAAAACAATAAATAAAATAGGAAGTGAAAATTTGTCAGTAAGTTTATTTGATAAAATGTTTTTGAAAAATATAGAAGTATCTGTACTTCCAAGAACAACAGTTATACCTGTAGGTAATATAGCAGGAGTAAAGCTTTATACAAGTGGGGTTTTAGTTGTTGGAATGTCTGAAATAGAAGGAGAAGATAATAAAACATATAAACCATACCAAGATACAGGAATAGAAGAAGGGGATACAATCGTTAAGATAAATGATAATATAATAAGCTCAACTGATGACTTAATAGAAAATGTAAATATGTCAAATGGAGAAAAATTAGAAGTAGAATATGTTCATGATGAAAAAACAAAAGAATGTAGTATTACTCCAATAAAAACAGCCACTGATGAATATAAATTAGGATTATGGGTAAGAGATAGTGCAGCAGGAGTAGGGACAGTTACTTTTTATGAACCATCTACTCAAAAGTTTGGTGCTTTAGGACATGGCATTACAGATATAGATACAGGAGAATTATTAAATATAGCATCAGGAGAATTTGTTACAGCAAAAGTTTTAAATATAAAAAAAGGAGAGGATGGTAATCCAGGAAAAATTCAAGGAACAGTAGAAGAACAAGAAACAATAGGAGAGATTGCTAAAAACACTGAATTTGGAATATATGGAAAAATAAAAGATATGTCTAGTTTAAATATAGATATGAGCAAAGAAATGGAAGTTGCACTAAGAGATGAAATAGAGTTAGGAAAAGCAACTATTCTATGTAGTTTAGATAATCAGACAATAGGAGAATATGAAATTGAAATAACGAAGGTTTATAAAGACAATAATTATAATAATAAAAGTATGGAAATAAAAGTAACTGATGAAAGGTTAATAGAAAAAACAGGAGGAATAATACAAGGAATGAGTGGTTCTCCTATAATACAAAATGGAAAATTCATAGGAGCAGTTACACACGTTTTAGTAAATTCATCTACAGAAGGATATGCTATATTTGGTGACTTGATGATAAAACAATCGAAAGAAGTCGAATAGGGACGTGCCAAAATGGACAATTTTTGTTCAAAAGGGACAGACCTTCTTTTTCAAAAAAACAATAAACTAAAAAATATAGAATAGAAAGTCATTACACAATTTTGTATAAATTAAATTGTTTCATTTTTTCTATTCTATATTTTTTAGATTACTCATTCAGAAAAAGAAGGGTAAGGTCTGTCCCTTTTGAACAAAAATTGTCCATTTTGGCACGTCCCTAACATATCAACATTGGACCTATATTAGTAACTGTTCCAGCTCCTAATGTAAGTACAATATCATTTTTATGAACATGTTCTTTTACATAATTTACACATTCCTCAAAATCAGGAATATATAAAGCTTTTTTTCCTAAAGAATTAAGTTTATCAACCAAATCTTTTGAAGAAATATTATATGTATTAGCTTCTCTTGCAGCATATATATCAAGAATAATAACATTGTCGAAATTCATTAAAGAATTTGCAAAATCATCTAATAAATTTTTGGTTCTACTATATGTATGTGGTTGAAAAATAACCCATGATTCATTATATTTTTTATTCTTTAAAGAATTTGCTGTTGCTGTAATTTCTGTAGGATGATGTCCATAATCATCATAAACACTAGCAATGCCATTAATTTTACCTTTATATTCAAATCTTCTATGAGCACCTGTGAATTCTAATAATGCTGATTTGATTGTATTAGTATTAATTTTATACTCTGTACATATAGAAATACAAGCAAGAGCATTTAATACATTATGTTTTCCAGGTATTGATAATTCAAATGTATCCAAAAATTTATTGTTATGATAAACATCAAATTTTGCAAACCCATCATCATTAAAAACTATATTTGAAGCATAAAAGTCTACATTTTTATTATTAATACCATATGTAAGAACTTTGGCATTTGTATAAGCTTTCAAATCTAAACAATTTTTATCATCACCATTTATAGTTAAAATACCATCATCAGGTAATAATTTTACATATTTAATAAAAGCATTTTTTATATTTTCAAAAGTTTTAAAATAATCTAAATGGTCATTATCAATATTTAATATAATTTCAGCTTTAGGTCTAAATTTTAAAAAGCTTTCAACATATTCACAAGCTTCTATAATAAAATGATCACTATTACCAACTCTATAATTTCCATCTAATTGCTTTAAAAAAGCACCAACTTGAATACTAGGATCATTCAAAGATTTGATAAAACAAAGAGAAATCATAGAAGTAGTAGTTGTTTTTCCATGTGTTCCAGAAATACAAATAGTATCTTTAAAACATTTGGTGATTTCTCCTAAAAAATCAGCTCTTTCAATAGTAGGAATATTTAGTTTTTTGGCTTCTACCATTTCTGGATCATCTTGTTTTATAGCTGCAGAATATACGATAACGTCTGCGTTTCTAGCATCTTCTAAATTATGACCGATTGTAACTTTAATACCTCTTTTTATTAAAGTTTGTACAGCTTCAGAATCAGCCCAATCAGAACCAGTAATATTAAATCCCCAATTGTGAAGAATTTCAGCGATACCGCTCATACTTACTCCACCAATTCCAATCATATGAATATTTTTATATTTTTTTAAGTTATCTATATTAGGCATTAAAATTACACTCCCTTTTTATATCTATATTTAAATTGTAAAATTTCAAGCTAAATTATATAATTATATTGCTAAAAATTCAAGAGTTTTAACAAATTTTATCTGTTTTTTAGTAACTATTCAATGTTCAAAATGTTGAAAGTTAGGTGAGTTATTGTATATTTATTTTAAATAAGTGACGAATGTGATTGGAGAATTGTTAGAAACTCTTGGATAATTTTATGGAAAATGTTCGCGTCGAGCTATAGCGAGGACTAAGTGAAATGGTGCCATAAAATTATTTTAGAGTTTCTTATAATTTGTATTGAGCCGAGGAATTTATGAAAAATAAATATACAATAACTCATCTTCTCAGGTTTTTAACATTATAAGAATAACATTTAATATATATTAGTATATATAATAAAAAGTGTTACAAAAAATTTTATAAACATATTTTCTAATTTTTTAAGTTATAGGAAATATAATTTTATATAACTTAAAAAAAATGTAAAAAAAAGAAGGAAAAAAATTTTTTATGAAGAATAATATAATTGTACATAAGAATAAAGCTATGTACAAAATATTTAAAAACTTAAGGAAGGTAGGTGCACTACAAATGCAAATAACAGATGTACGTTTAAGAAAAGTAAATTCAGAGAACAGAATGAAAGCTGTTGCTTCTGTAACATTCGATAACGAATTTGTAATTCACGATATTAAAGTTATCGAAAGTCAAAATGGATTATTTATAGCTATGCCAAGTAGAAAAACTCCAAACGGAGAATTCAAAGATATAGCTCATCCAATCAATGCTGAAACTAGAGAGAAAATTCAAAAAGCTATATTAGATGCTTATGAAGCTCCAGAAACAGAGGAATCAGCAGAATAATTATAAATTAAAAAAGCACGCTAAGTGCTTTTTTTTTGATTGTAGACCTTGAAAAATAAGTAAAAACAATGTAAAATAATAAAGATATATATAGCACATTATCCAGTAATAGCTGTGAACTGTAACTATAATTTAAACTAGTTATCAAAAGTAAGGAGAAAAGAGGAAAATAATGTTTTTAATAGTAGGATTGGGAAATCCAGAAGAAGAATATTCTAATACAAGGCATAATATGGGATTTGATACTGTGAATAAGTTAGCAGAACAATATAAAATAGAAATAAATAAACATAAATTTAAAGGAATATATGGTTCTGGAATAATAGAAGGTGAAAAAGTAATAATATTAAAACCACAGACATATATGAACTTAAGTGGTGAAAGTATAATAGAAATTATTAATTTTTATAAAATAAAATTAGAAGAATTAATAATTATATATGATGATATTGATGTAGAACCAGGAAAGATAAAAATAAGAAAAAAAGGTGGAGCAGGTTCTCATAACGGAATGAAATCAGTAATAAAAAATTTAAAATCAGAAGAATTTACAAGAATAAGAGTAGGAATAGGAACACCTGAATATAAAAATGACATGATAAATTATGTAATAGGTAAAATATCATCGGAAGAGGAAAAAGAAAAATTAGGAATAGGAACTGATACAGCGAAAGAGGCCATAATAGAAATTTTAAAAAATGGTGTAGATATTGCAATGAATAAGTTTAATTAAACAAAGAAGGGGTAGACAAAGATATGTTAGAATTGTTAATAAAAAGGGTAGAAGAAGAAAGAAAAATAGCACTAGTAGAAGATGGAAAAATAGTAGAATATTATGAAGAAACAGAAGAAGAAAATAGAAATGAAGGAAATATCTATTTAGGAACAGTAAAAGATATAGTAAAAGGAATGCAAGCAGCTTTTGTAGATATAGGACTAGAAAAAAATAGTTTAATACATTTAAAAGATATTTTAGAAAAGAAAGATGAAAAAGTAGAAAAAGTTAACTTAAATCAGGATATAAACAAAGTAATAAAACCAAATCAAAAGTTACTAGTTCAAATTAAAAAAGATAGTAATGAAAAAAAAGGAGCTAGAATATCAACACATATTAATTTGCCAGGTAAGTATATAGTGCTTATGCCAAATACAAATATAATCACAGTTTCACAAAAAATAGAAAATAAAGAGGAACGTGACAGATTAATAAAGATTGTAGAACAAAATATATCAAAAGGAAATGGTGCAGTTATTAGAACTTCAGCAGAAGGAAAAGACCAAGAGATTATAGAAGAAATAAAAAAGATAGAAAGTAAATGGAATGAAATATTGGAAGATAGCAATGACAAAACAAAAAAAGTGCCAAGATTGATATATAAAAGTCAAGATATTATTGAAAAAATGTTAATGGATTTAGCAGACAAAAATTTAACTAAAGTTATTGTAAATGATAGTACAGATTATAATCAAATAAATAATATAAAAAATGAGAATAAAGAATATTCAAATTTACAAATATCAGTAAAAGGTGAAAATTCTATATTTGAAATTTATGATTTAGAAAATCAAATAAATAAAATGAATAATAGAAAAATTTGGCTAAAATGTGGAGGCTTTATCACAATAGACAAAACAGAAGCTTTGACAGCAATAGATGTAAATACTGGAAAATATACAGGAAATAAAACTATGGAAGATACAGTATTTAAAGTAAATAAAGAAGCAACAATTGAAATAGCTAAACAACTTAGACTTAGAGATATAGGTGGAATAATAATAATAGATTATATAGATATGCAAAAAGAAGAAGATAAAAAAGAGATAGAACAATTGCTAGAAAAAGAATTGAAAAAAGACAGAAGTAAAACACAAATAGAAGGATTTACAAAATTAGATTTAATTGAGATGACAAGAAAACATATATGTAGTCATAAAGATTAAGGAGTTATAAAAATGAATGTAGGATTTATATCACTAGGATGTAGTAAAAATTTAATAGATACCGAAAGTTTAATAGGTATGTTTAAAAATAATAGATACAATATAGTAAATGAAGAAGAAAAAGCAGACATATTAGTAATAAATACATGTGGGTTTATTGAATCAGCAAAAGAAGAGGCAATAAATACTATATTAGAAATGGCAGAATACAAGAAAAAAAGATGTAAATATTTAATAGTAATGGGATGTTTAGTTCAAAGATATTATAATGACTTGGTAAAAGCATTACCAGAAGTCGATTTATTTATAAAAATAGAAGATTATGACAAATTATGGGATAAAATTGATGACTTAATAAAAAGAGGTATTGTTGAAAAAGAAAAGAAAAAATCTAGTAAGAAAATAAGTGAAATACCACCAATGCCTATGCTAAAGCAAGAAGAATTTTTAAATAGAATAATAACAACAGGAAAAAATTATGTATATATAAAAATAGGAGAAGGATGTAGTAACAAATGTACATATTGTGCAATTCCATATATAAGAGGGCCATTTGTTAGCAGAAAAATTGAAGATATATTAGAAGAAGCAAATATGCTAGCCAAAAAAGGAATAAAAGAATTAATTGTTATAGCACAAGATACTACTAAATATGGTGTTGATATATATGGTGAATCAAAATTAGCCGAATTATTACAAAAATTAAGTGAAATAGAAGGAATAAAATGGATTAGATTTTTGTATTCATATCCAGAAGGAATAACAGAAGAACTAATTAATGTAGTTGCTAAAAATGAAAAAATTGCTAAATACTTTGATATTCCGATTCAACATATTTCTAACAAAGTATTAAAAAGGATGAATAGAAGAACAAATAAAGAGCAAATAGAAAATTTACTAAAGACAATTAGAGAAAAAATACCTAATATAACATTAAGAACAAGTTTAATAGTAGGATTTCCAGGAGAAACCAAAGAAAATTTTGAAGAATTAAATGAATTTATAAAACAAACTAAATTTGATAAATTAGGAACATTTATGTATTCAAAAGAAGATGGAACTCCAGCAGAAAAGCTTCCAAATCAAATACATGGAAATACAAAAAAAGCAAGATATAACAGGATAATGAAAGCACAACAAGAAATCTCTAAAAAACTTCAAAATAATAAAATAGGAAAAACATATGAAGTATTAGTAGAAGATATGTCATTTGATGGAAAATATTATATAGGTAGAACAATGCAAGATGTACCAGAAATAGATGGAATAGTTTATATAAAAAATCAAACAAAAAAGAGAGAAGAAGATATATTAAATCATTTTATAAATTGTAAGGTAATAGATGTAAATGATTATGATTTAATTGCTGAATTTTTGGAACATTAGAGGTTACAATTTACAGCTATTACTAAATAATGTGATATATATCACAAAGTTTTAGATGTTTTTAGACCGTAAATAGTAACCATTAGAGGCAGGCAAAAATGCAACATTGCACGGAAAATTGACATTATGTAAAGAAAAGAGTATAATTAAATTATCTGGAAAAAGTTCTGGATAAAATTTATAAAGAAAAGGAGAAGGAAATGGACGAAAGAAAATTACAGGATGGAGTTGTTGAAATTGAGAATTTCGAACAAGAGCGGAAGAAACAAGAAGAAAAACAAATGAGAGTAGCAATTATACTCAATCAATTAAGGATACCACTTGCAGATCAATCTGCATATCGAAACCTTCAAGACGGAATTATCGCTGCTATAGAAGATAGAGAATATATCTATGATAGTGATATAGAGTTTCGCGTAGAAAAAATAATACGTGAAGCTGTAAAAAGATGTAAACAGGATGCTACTTCAAAGAAGCTACTGGAAGAAATTTTCCACAACTCCAAAGAGGAAGAGATTGTTTCTGTAAAGAAATTTATAGAAGCAGTTGCAAAATTTGTTGTAAAAGACAAAAAAATTTGAATCTCCCCAAACCCACGTCCGATTATTGGACGTGGGTTTGGCATATGTTTTTGTTGCTTCACTCTGATGGTTGCAAGTACTTGAAAAATAGCATATAATCTAGTATAATAGTTGTATTAAAAAGAGAAGGAGACTAAATTATGAAAAAAAGAATATTAACAGGAGATAGACCAACAGGAAAGTTACATATAGGACATTATTTTGGTTCATTAAAAAAGAGAGTAGAAATGCAAAATAGTGGAGACTATGATATGTATATATTAATAGCAGATGTTCAAGCTTTAACAGATAATTTTAATAATCCAGAGAAAGTAAGAAATAATGTAAGAGAGCTAGCAATGGACTATTTATCATGTGGAATAGATCCAGAGAAAACAACAATATATATACAATCAATGATACCAGAAACAGCAGAATTAACTGTATATTATTCAAATTTAGTAACAATAGCAAGACTTCAAAGAAATCCAACAGTAAAAACAGAAATAGCACAAAAAAAAGAAATTTTTGGTGAAAGTGTAACATATGGATTTTTAGGATATCCAGTAAGTCAAGCAGCAGATATAACAACTTTTGAAGGAGAGTTAGTACCAGCAGGAGAAGATCAAGAACCACTAGTAGAGCAATGCAGAGAGATTGTAAGAAAGTTTAATAGTATATATGGAGATGTTTTAGTAGAACCTAAGATTGTTTTATCAGAAGGAAAAAGAATCAAAGGTCTAGATGGAAATGAAAAAATGGGAAAATCTCTTGGAAATGCTATATATTTATCTGATTCAGAAGAAGAGATAACAAAAAAAGTAATGAGTGCTATAACTGATCCAAATAGAATAAAAAAAGATGATTTAGGAAATCCTGATATATGTATGGTTTCATATTATCACAAATTATTCTCTACAAAAGAAGAGATAGACACTGTATGTTCTGAATGTAGAGCAGGAAAAAGAGGTTGTGTTGCTTGTAAGAAACAATTGGCTAAAAATATAATTGAATACTTAAGACCAATTAGAGAAAAAAGAAAATATTATGAAGAAAATCCTGAATTAGTAGATAAAATATTAAAAGAAGGAACAGAAAAAGCAAGAGAGACAGCAAAAGAAACAATGAAAAAGGTAAAAAAAGCAATGAAACTAGATTATTTTGAGTAATTATATTAAATTTAGAAGAGGAGATAAAAATGTTTAAAGATTACACAAAAATCATAATAAAATCAGGAGATGGCGGAAATGGTGCAGTATCATTTAGACGTGAAAAATATGTAGCAGCTGGCGGACCTGATGGTGGAGATGGAGGAAAAGGCGGAGATGTCTATTTCCAAGTCGACAAAGACAAAAACACATTAATTGATTTTAGATATAACAAAAAGTTTAATGCAGGTAATGGTGAAAATGGTAGAGGAAGTAATTGCAATGGAAAATATGGAAAGGACTTATATATAAAAGTACCAATAGGAACAGTGATAAAAGATGCTGAAACAGGGAAAGTTGTAGCAGATTTATCAAAACCAGAGCAAACAGAACTAATATTAAAAGGTGGAAGAGGTGGAAGAGGAAACTCTCATTTTGCAACTTCTACAAGACAAGCTCCAAGATTTTCAGAAGATGGAGATAGAGGAGAAGAAAAAGAAGTTATATTAGAATTAAAATTACTTGCAGATGTTGGATTATTAGGATTCCCTAATGTTGGAAAATCAACATTCTTATCAATGGTTACAGATGCAAAACCTAAAATAGCAAATTATCATTTTACTACTTTACAACCAAACTTAGGAGTTGTAAAAATGAAAAATGGAGATGGATTTGTAATAGCAGATATACCAGGAATTATTGAAGGGGCAAGTGAAGGAGTAGGCCTTGGAATACAGTTTTTAAGACATGTAGAAAGAACTAGATTGTTACTACATTTCTTAGATATATCAGGTCAAGAAGGAAGAAATCCAGTAGAAGATTTTTATAAAATAAATAAAGAATTAAAAAATTATAGTGAAAAATTAAGTAATAGAAAACAAATAATTGTAGCAAATAAATTAGATGTTCAAAATGAAGAATTAGTAAAAGAAGTAGAAAAATTGGCACAAAAAGAAGGATTAGAGCTATATAAAATATCAGCAGCTACAAAGCAAGGTGTACAAGAATTAATTGACCATGTATCAGAAGTATTGAAAACATTACCAAAAGAAGACTTAATAGAGTTTGAAGAGAAAAAGGTATATACATTAGAAGAAAAAGACGATGATTGGACAATAAAAGAAGAAGATGGTGTGTTTATTGTGTCAGGAAGAGCAGTACAAAGATTAATGGGTAGAGTTAATATAGAAGATAATGAGTCAATGTATTATTTACAAAAATGTTTGAAAAACATGGGAATTGATGATAAGTTAAGAGAGATGGGAGTTTGTGAAGGAGATACAGTTATATTAGATGACTGGGAGCTAGAATGGTATGATTAAAATTTGTTACAGTTCACGGTTGGAAATATTCTAAAAGATGTTGATATATTAATATTGATTAAATTTTGAATGTGATTGGAGGAAATTTAGAATTTCTTAAGTGATTTTATGGAAAATGTTCGCGTCGAGCGTAGCGAGGACTAAGTGAAAGGGTGCCATAAAATTGCTTTAGAAATTCTTAACTTTCCGTATTGAGCCGAAAAATTTATGAAATATTAATATATCAACATCTTATATAT
>ERZ1643249.2742-NODE-2742-length-16156-cov-5.367368_pt1 | contig 16156 bp, 13 predicted proteins | sample MGYA00579263_ERZ1643249 | MGnify/ENA primary metagenome ERZ1643249 (study PRJEB29033, sample SAMEA4952264) | chicken gut metagenome | biome: Broiler Chicken; feature: Gastrointestinal Tract; material: Caecum | place: Ireland | collected 2018 | study: Broiler...
ACTCCGATCAGAATAACCTGTATATCCTGCTCCTGCGCCAGCCGTCCCAGAAGTTCATAATCCACCCAGCTTGCCAGCGCTCCATAATAGCCGACATGGATTTTCCCCGGATCTAACCAATCTAAATACTGCTTATCCCCGGTTGTACTCCCCGGTACAAATTTCGCACATTCTGCACCATTTGAGATCTGTACCGCTTTAGCTTTTCCTCCATGAGCCTGCACATTTTGATACAGTTTGTCCGCCGTTGTCACAGCCAGAACTCTCTTGTCTTTCAAAAGAGCACTGTGCCTCTTAAGAATCTCATCAATCTTATTGGGCGCGATCAGATCAGGGTTAATATCGTCAACATATTCATATATCACCTTAAAACCCAGGGCAAGATAACCTTCAATACGCCGCTGCGGCACTGTATCCGTAGAATACACCATCAGATATCGGTTCTTTATACCCTTAACCGCTTTAAGAAGATACTCCCGATAATAATACATATCCAATACATATGCCGATCTTCCGATCTGTGTAATACGCCCCCGCCCTTCATAATCCACATCATAATATGAATTATATAATACAAGCGTCTCATCATCTCCCATATTCCTGAGAAGATGCTGGGGACGCTGCATCATAATATTTTTATATCCGAAGTGATTCTCAAAGACGACTATTCTCTTATACCCTTTCCTGAGTATACGGTCTGCGACTGCCCTACGCCCGGGCGCCGTCGGAAATACGAAATCTGTCTCCAGCTTCTTCCACTTTACAGCCCCCATTCTGATTGTACCGCGTATTCCCAAATTACATGCTTTTTCAAACAGCCTTTCCGCTCCCATGCTTTTCCTTCCTCAATTCAAACAAAAACTTGATATTACTGTCCCAGAATCTTTTTATCCTTTTAGGCTCTTTTGTAATCCTGTACAGCCACTCTATATTGTGCCGGATAAAAAAAGAAGGCGCGCGCTGCTTTAGACCACTTAGAACGTCAAAACTTCCGCCCACTCCTATATAGATTCCCTTATTAACTGCGGCAAAATGTCTCTGGATAAGAAGTTCCTGCTGAGGCGTTCCCAGAGCTACCATGACAATATCCGGCTCAAGGCCGATAATCTCTTTAAAAACCTCGTCCTTTCCGCCGACATATCCATCTGAATATCCTTTCACCATGATCCCTCTGTACTCACGTCTGATCCGGGAAACCAGTGCCTCGACAACTTCTCTCCTGGCGCCAAAAAGATAGACCGATTTCTTTGTATCATCAGCATAGGCGAGAAGCTCCTCGCAGATCTCCACGCCGGGGATCCTCTCTTCGAATCTGACTCCAAGCTGAGCGCCGCCTTTTATTACACCGATCCCGTCCGGCACAAGTAATGTGTCTTTGCTCATGAGCGCCTTATCCATCTCAGGAAGCCTCTTCCCCATCATAAGGATCTCCGGATTGGCCGTAATCACAAAGCAGCCCTCGTCAGCTTCCAGCTTTGCTTTTATAATATCCATGCAGCTTTTTTTACTTCCCTTATAAAACTTTTTATAATACTGCTTTATCGACATTTACCTCTTATCCTCAAAACCTTCCGTACTTTCTTTTACAAAAATAATCTTTACCGTCATTATCATAAGCTTTAGATCTAACAGGAAAGAATAATTCTGGATATACATAAGATCAAGTTTCAGCTTGTCATACGCAGTTGTATTATACTTTCCGTAAACCTGGGCATAGCCTGTCAGGCCGCCTTTGACTTTCAGGCGATAGGCAAACTCCGGAACCTCCTTGGTATACTGTTCCACATGTTCGACACGCTCCGGCCGGGGCCCTACAACACTCATATTTCCCATCAATATGTCAATAAACTGAGGAAGCTCATCAATCCGGGTCTTGCGTATTATCCTCCCCACAGGCGTGATCCGTTCATCGTCGTCAGCGGCCGGGATCACTTCCCCGTCTTTTTCCGCACCTTCCACCATACTTCGGAACTTGTGGATCATAAATACCTGTCCGCCGATCGTACACCTTTCCTGACAGAAAAATACTGAGCCTCCGTCATACAGTTTGATCGCCGCTGCCACAACAAACATGATCGGCGAAGTGACCAGCAGCATAATGATAGAAATAATAATATCCATGATCCGTTTTACAAATTTTTGTTCAATACTAAACCCGTTGTTCCGTGAAAGTAAAAGCGGAGTGTCAAACAAATGCATGCTCTCTGAGCTTCGGATGATAATGTCAGAGATTTTAGGAGTGATATAAGACCGGATCCCGTTGGCATAACAAAATTTTACAAGCTGGTTGCGCAGCGGGGAGTGGATATCGCAAAGAAAGACCGCATCAAACTGAAGCATCGCGCGGGTAATCTCCTCCCAGCCCCGGTCAACATTCATTGAAGCTTTGATATCGAATCTGTCCCGCCTCGTTTTGATCTTTTTCATAAAATCTGACGGGTCATATTCCTGAAAAAGGACAAGAATATCCCTTGGGGGAAACAACTTTCTAAATATCGCATTTACAAGGAAAGTCCAGACCAATATCACTCCGATATCGATCGCGGTCAACTGTATCATCGGGATCATATTCACAAATCTTGCTGACAAAAGAACCGTCTCCAGATAGATTGAAAAATTAGCCGCCAATACAGCTAATGTCTGAGAAAGCATCAAACTGGTGCTTTTCAGATAACCGATCTTCATTCCGCCAAGAATATATGAGAAAATCACAAAAAAGAATGCATAAAAGGCGCCTATCAGCCAAAAGCCTTTATAAAAGAAAGGGAAGACAATCCCGTCATTATAATTATTGTCCCAGATCTTGATGAAAAAAACCATCAGACATCCGAGCAGCAATATATTAAATGCAAAACGAATTAATCGCTTATACTGTTCTAAACCACCAGTATTCATCAATATTATGCTCCTTTTTCTTTTGCACTATATTGTATCCGCTAAATTATATTATACATCTTATCTTTTTTCAAGGCTTCTGAACAGCAAAGGGGTATGCGGGGCCGCACACCGCACATATGAAAGCTATGCTCCGCCTATCGCGGCGATAAACTCTGCCAGCGTCTGGCTCCCCGTCATTCTGACACGTGGAAGCAGATACGGATTATCTCCGGGATAACACTTATTGTTCTCTGTCGTCACGGCACAGAGAAGCCCTGATTCTTCAAGCGCAGCGCATCCTTCTGCTGTATAATCCCCAAAGGGGTATGCAAAAGCATCGCTGTTTCCGCAGATCTCAAAAGAGGCCCGCAGGTCTGAAAGCACTTCTTCTCTGGACATCGCTGTATAGATACCGCCATGTCCGATATTTCCGCCTCCCTGATGCATCTTATACGAATGTGACTGGAACGTCAGATAGTCGCTGGCATAGCCGTATAGCATCTCTTTGCTGTCCCAGTAGCCGGCAATCACAAAAGAAGTGGCCGGAGTCCGGTACTGCTCAAGAATTGGGGTTCCAAGATACATATAGTTTGGTCCATCGTCGAATGTAAGCACAATGCTTTTCTCCGGAAGAAGTAATTTCCCGTCTACATAATCCCTGACCTCCTGCCACGTTGGAAAATAATATCCATTGTCATGCAGATACTGCATCTCCTCTGCAAGGGCGGTGGTAGAAATAAAATTACTGTCAGAACTCTCCGGCGGTTCTGCCGGATCATATACATAATGATACATACAGATCGGAAGTCCCGGCGACTCATACTCCGTATTCGGAAGAACCTCAACCTGCCGTACTGCCTCTGCTGTCACGCCGTTGTTTCCCCGGACAGTATAGACGACCTGCTGCTCTCCGGCCCGGTTAAGCCCGCTCATATCCACTCGGACAGAAGAAGTAAGATCAGTGCCGTCCTCGTCTACCGCTGTATATCCCAGCTCTGTAAAGGCCTCACCTAATTTTATCTGCAAATGAGAAGTTTCCTCCAAAGTAATCGATGCAGAACTTTTTTGAGATTTTTCATTGTCCGTTTTATTCTGATCCGATAATACGTTTCCTGTTTCAGCATGATCAGACCCCGGCTCTTTTTTATCCCTGCCCACAAAAAAATTCCATAGTAATATTGTGGCAATTATTGTTATAACAAAAATAACTGCTCCCGCAGCAGAACGTACAAATAATTGTTTCTTACGATAATTATTACGTTTTCTTCCGGCCGGTTTCAGTTTCTTTTTCTTATGATTTACGCTTTTATAATCATTCATTTCCACACTATTTTTCTATAAATAATTTTCTGGTGACAAAATTATATACCATCACGATGGCTGTCGCTATAATTTTCGACAACATATAATAGATGTGGAATATATCCACAAACAGCCACATCAAAAGCTGATTTAATCCCAGGCCTATGACGCTAAGACCGATAAAGACTGCTAACTCCTGTACTTTATTAACGTCCTTTTTCGCATCAAAAACCCATTTGATGCTCAACATATAATTGTAAATCACAGAAGCCGTAAAAGATATGGCTCCTGAGAGCAGATAATGTATCCCGCAGAATTCTGTCAGTAAAAAGAGAATCCCCGCATCAATCACAAAAGAAGTTCCGCCGACGAAGCCGAATTTAATAATCTGTGCAAATAATTTATTATTCATGCTTATCTTCTCTGCCCTTATGGATAATCTGAAGCTTAAATTCAAAATCCTGCCTGTCCTTCTCAGCAAGCGTCGTGAGAATCAGCCCCGCGAAAAATGACTGGATAGCAGCTAAAGCAATAAACCCGCTCACAATCAGGGTCGGAAAGTTCGGGACAAGACCTGTACGGATATAAGTAGCCAGGACAGGCACAAACATGACCACTGAGACAATGAACAGCAGCAGCGCCAACATTCCAAAAAAGCGGAAGGGTTTATAATTCTTATATAATCTGGCGATCGTCGCCAGAACTCTCATCCCGTCAGAATACGTGTTCAGCTTTGACTCACTGCCCTCCGGCCTGTCCCTGTACTCTATGATCACGTTTTCAACAAGCATATTCTTTTCAACTGCATGAATACTCATTTCGGTCTCGATTTCAAACCCCTTTGACAATACGGGAAATGTCTTGGCAAACTGATAGCTGAACGCCCTGTATCCCGTCATGATATCCCGGATATTACTCTTAAACAGGCGGTTGATCGTTCCCCGGACGAGGCTGTTTCCAAAGTTATGGAAAGGACGTTTATTCTCCTCAAAGTATGTGGAAGAAAGCCTGTCCCCGACAACCATGTCTACACCGCGATCCAGTACCTTTGACACCATCTCCCGTCCGAACTCCGCCGGGTACGTATCGTCGCCGTCAATCATAACGTAACATTCCGCATCAATCTCGCGGAACATTCTCCTGATCACATTTCCTTTCCCCTGCTGATACTCATACCTGACTACCGCGCCGGCATTTCCTGCGCTGTATCGTCCGAGGAATTATTGTCATACACATAGATCGTTGCTTCGGGAAGCGCCCTCTTCCAGTCCTCCACGACCTTTCCGACAGTCTGGCTCTCATTATAACAGGGAATTAATACTGCTATTTTATCCATCATTTGTACCCTTTCTTTTTATTGCTATTTATATTTTTACCATAAAAAAGCATTGCCGTCAAAAATGGTATCGCTATATAGAGAGAAAATACATACCGGAATTCACCGCTGTTAGGCGCTGCTATCATCACAGTTCCCCATAAAGCTATACACGGAACCAACGCCATAATATAACGTCCTCTTCTTTTCACCAGAAGGACCACTAAACATCCGGCCGCAAGCCAGGCCGGAAATGCTGTGCAGAAGAACAGGCTCACTACCGGCAGGTTCATATAAATCTGTGGCAGATCATGTTCAATAATATGTCTGACGTTCTTTCCTGTTATTTCCTCCAGAATATTTCTGTCCTCAACATGTATCCAGTGTTCATCGGGTCCGTAACAATACGTATATCCTATTGTATCCATCTGCCAGTATCCCATTGTATGCATACAGTACGCCTTCACATATTTAGCCGGATTTTTCAAAAGAATTTCAGCCCATACTTTTAAGAATTCCCCCTTATTTTCCTCCAGAAATTCATTGTTGAAATCAGCGTGAAATTTCACTCCATTTGCCGACGTCGGGTTGTACGCCTCCTTCATGTCTTCTTCCGGAAGGATCTTATTTAAGAACTCCCTTTGCTCTTCCGTTATATTCCCGCCGTATTTGACCGTATAGCTGATCTGCTGCAGCGGAACTCCAAGCGATTCCGCCAGGTTTCCTTTTTTGATATTCAGCATATCATACCCCGGTCCCTGAATCAGGACGATCACCAGAACAGCCGCTGAGAAGACAGGGGCAAGTTTCTTCCAGCTCTTCCTGTATACGGCCAGAACTACTGCCAGCACCGCAATGACAATATACAGACCATTATTTCGTCCGAACGCGGTCAGAAAGCTTAAAACGACCAGGCGGACTATGTCCCCTTTATCCGGCTGTGCCTGTCTGTCGGCCATTTCAAAAAGCTGGATTCCCAGAAGAAGTATCCAGCAGGAAAACAGAATATCCTTCCACATTGTAAATGAATACAAAGCGGTCAGCGGACTGAAGGCGAAGAACAGAAACGAGCAGATCCTGATGACCGGACGCACCTCTTTTGTGCGCATCCATTCAAGGCAGAAATTTAATGTAAGCGCAAAGGCCGCCATCTGAATAATGGAAAAGACGGCTATTCCTGCCTCCATCCCTCCGAACAGACTGCCTACGGCCAGACAGATTTTTACAAACGCAGTAAACATTACCGGGTGATGGTTACTCAGCATCTCTGTTCCCATCGCCTGCGAAATGCTGGCATAAGAATCAATGGACAGATTGCCCGGATAATATGAGAGGAAATACGGAAGCCAGCATAAAAAAGTCAGCAGTGCTCCGATCAGCCAGCATTTTTTACTGAAAGCACGATCCTCTTTCTTTTCCTTTCCAAAGCCTGTTACGATCTCAACAATATTATAAAAGATGACAAAGCACAGAGCGCCTGTTATTATAATTTTTATCAGGTCAAGCCCGCCAAAATTGGTCACAAACACCCAATTATACCTGTCGATCTTATGCGATATGACAACCGCAGTTCCCCAGAGCAGACTAAGCACTCCGACACTGCACACTTTTACCCTGTCGTCAAACCTGATATTTCCCAAAAATTTATACAATACTCCTGTAAAAACAACGGTCAAAATTATGCCGGCGCCGTTAAGTTCCGCCGAAACATACCCGCAGGCCACAATCGCCAGCCCCAGGGCGGACACTCCTTTGATTATGGTTTCCCATTTACGGCGATTTACGCTCAAAAGGCAGGAACGAATATGCCCCGGATGAAAGACAGCCGTTCGGTCATTGATCCTGACAAGATTACGGATACAGAAAAAAAGCCCAAGCATCAGCATGCCATATACAGGCATATTTTCTCTTGTAATCTGCGCGCCGGACCATAAAAACAACACCCATGAGCCTATATATGCCAGAAGGATGCCCACTGCTGTCTCTGCGATTTTCTTTTGGTTCATAATTCTTTTGTCCTCTCTGCATTTAACCGTAGCCGTCTTGGCACAGGCACACTTATTATAAACATCTTTCCAAAAAAATGCAACAAATGCCGTGTTTTGCAGAAAAATCCTTTTAGTTTCTGCCTTTCCCCTGATTTGACTATTAGAATAAAATCCTTTATACTTGGTTTACTTTAAATCATTAAGGAGGCATGCCATGAAATATCTGAAAGAACATCCACGGATCTCTATAACAACAATTATCTTGTTTTTTATATGCGCGCTGCTTGCTCCTGTATATTTCACAAAAGTTTCCAGCCCATATTATCCTGAGATAATCCTCTCAAATATTCTCTTTATCGTATGCGCCATTGTATTATTTTTTACCACTGATAAAAAAAGCGAAAATAAAATTTTTATATGGCTTATCTTTTCATTTCTGGTTTTATACGACTTGTTTTTTATTTTTTATATCACAAGAACCGGGCAATGGTCGTATGAAGCTTTGAATGTAACGGCTGCGTTTTTAGCATTTATTATACTTCTGTCCCTTGATACAGAAACACTTTTCAAGAAATATTATATCGCCGAGATTTTGATTATCACTATTCTGGTATCTGTGATTATCAGCATAGCAGTATACCATCTTGGCTATACATCTGTTTCATTTTTAAATGGAAATGTGACGTTTACTCCTCATGATCCTAATTACTATGAAACAAGATTCAGCTGGTTTTTCTTTCACAAAAGTCAGTATTGCTTTTTTCTTCTCTTATCTATTTCACTTTTTGTGAGATATAAAGACGTGTTTAAAAACAAAATCCTTTTTTGCTTATCTCTGGCAGTACTGTTGTATGGGATATATATATCCCATACTTATACCGCTTTGTTTGCCTCACTTTTTATTTTTGGTGGCGCCGCGGCAGATTATCTTCTTCCGCGCCTGTCCAAGATCAGGAAACAGTACTTTCTGTTTCTCATCCCCCCGGCATGCATTGCCCTGTACTTTCTCTATCGTATGAGCGAAGAGCGCAATATATGGAACCTTGGCGGCAGGCTAAACATATGGAAGGAAAGTATTAATCAGATTCTTCAATACAACGAAGGCATCGGCGATCTTTTCGGCGGACTGGCGTTTCCTGTTCCCGGACTGACTTTTGAAGTATATAACTGTCATAATTATTTTTTGAATATTATGTACCGCTTTTCTCTTCCCGCCGGGTTATTCTTTGCGCTGATTTTTCTCACAATTATAGTTTTTTCTCTGAAAAACCATTTTTCTTTTTTTACGATCGGCATATGGACAGCTCTTCTTATTTCATTGGGAATGGATTATGCTCTGCTGACAACAGATCTTCCCATTACATTATTAATGCTGTACTGCCTCTTCTTTTCAAGAAGAAGGGCAGCACAGCATTAAATTTACAATCCAAAGTTTATACTTATCCGGTTTTTAAAATCATATCAATGAATTTATCTGTTTTCTGTCTTTCATTTTCAAGTATTTTATTTATCGCTTCATAATCAATTTTATTCTTTGGCAGTTCCGTCCGGTTATTTTCCATCACGTGCCTGTCTTTCAATTTCAATATTGACAGAAGATTTTCAATTCTTTCCGAAAACCTGGGCGGATAGATATTTACGAATTCTTTTTGAAAAAGCAGCGAGAAAACAGTTCCATGGAAAGAATCTGTAATCACGTAATCTGCATAATAAAAAAGAGAGATCCACTCCTCAACTGATGGAATCAAAACAGCTCTTCCCTTCTTTACAATCTGATCGTACCTCGTGCAGATACGCACCAGCTTCTTTCCCAGTTTATCAGCGGCCCGCTGAGCAAACCCGTCAAATTTTTTACTGCTGTTTAACTGATATACCAGCACATAGCTTTTCTTAATTTTCCTCTTTCCCGCAAATTTCATCCAAAATTCACTGCCCGCCGCAAAAACCGGATCTAAGACTTCACTCGCCTGCATCCCCAGGCGCTCAATGATATGGATTCCTGATGTCTCGCGGACAGACAGCGCTGCGTAATTTTGAAGATATTTTTTCAAAACAGCTTCATACTTTTCATCTATATGTTTGACCCCAAAGCTTGCCGCAAATGAGACTCTCTTCCCGCCCTCTTTCGCAAACTCACAAAAATATGCCGGCTGAAGGCCTCCGTTCGTTTCCGGATTCCAGACCTGGTCACTGCCTGTGCAGTATAAATCAGCTTCCGGCAGCTCGCGTTCAAGCGCAATGCAGTCTCCCACGGGATCCCCCCATACATTTACGTATTTTTTCAAAAATCCTCCGAAGACATTTTTCCATCTTAATACTGTCGGCAGTAAAATGATCTTTAAAATCCCTCTTTTCAATTTTGAAGAATATTTTCTCAAAACAACATCCATATACCTCATGCCCGCTGATTGCGGCAAAACATAATTTGCAACAATAACTTCATCCCCATTCCTTCTGAGCAGTTCCTGAGTGGCATACGTCTGTAATACAGATCCATAGTTTTTCACATAATGCTTTGTGATAACAATTATTTTCATTTTCCGCCTGCCTTTTCCTTTAATTTCATGTAGTATTTGAAAAGTCCTGTCTTGTATACCGTTGGTTTTATGGCAGAGAGCAGCTTTCTCTTCAATGTAATTGGGTAATATCTGTTTTGAATTTCAGGCACGGACATAACACATATGTCCTTAAAGAACTGTTCTCTCTGCGGGTTTGGAACTGTGGATTTTAAGATCATGCTGCCATCCAGCCTGACGCCTTCCTCCACCGGAATTTCCACAAAACGGCATTGATCTTTTAAATCATCAAATATTTTATTACCTTTATCGGATTGAATAATACAAAGCGTAGTGCCTTTATCATCCTCCATCTCTTTCTGAAAACGCCCTGCATGCCACCCGTCAAAAATGGTAAAATCACTCACTCTTTGAACTGTTTTAAAGCGGCAGGCATGGCAGGATTCTCTTGTGTTTAAGTCCATAAAAAAAGACCGCAGAAAAATATCGGTTTCCATTCCCGCCCTGTAGCATGATCCGTCTTCAAAAGCAATCTTCATTGTAGAAAATCCGTATCCGTAATACTTCTCTCTAAACAGAATCTCCTTTATTTTCTTTCCTTCTTTTTCGCTGTGATAACGGATATATTTCTCTAAAAACTTTGGGGAAGTAATACCATGGCATGCAATATCAACTGTAACGAGATTATCAAACGGCTTATCCAAAAACTTCTGAAGTCCGTTTATCTGGCATGGGGTTCCGCTGAAACATATCCATCTGCCCTGGACGAGCCATTCTTTTGCTTTTCTATATATCTCCCCCATGCTGCTTTGAACATACTTTGACCCTCTGAACCGCGCAAGCCCTTCCTCACTGTCAGCCGCAGCATGTATTACGCGGAAATTATTATCGAAAGCTGCCCCGATTACAATTCCATGGCGCGCCAGCACCCACCTGGCAATCAGTGAGAATGCGCCGCCGGACGTACTTTCCATACGCACCCGTTCATCCGTGTTCTGTACCCCGTACATCCTCAGCTCTCCCCCGCTTTCCCTTACTTTCGGTTCGGCGACCGGACAGACTCTCTCGCAGATGTGACAGTCAATGCACCTGTTTTCATCTATCTTAGGATACAGAAAGCCCTTGTTATCCCTCTCCATCTGTATACAGTTTTTCGGACAGGCATTCGCGCAGACCTCACACCCGCAGCACTCCTCTTTTTTTTCTATTTTTATCATAGATTTCCTCCGTCACAACGTTTTCGTTTGACTTTTTGCTTCATAATGGACAATATGAAAAGTCCAAGTGCGGATTTATGTTTAATACAAAAAATGACGAGACGTTGTTTTATGTGAAAAATACGGCTGTCTGTAATACCCGAAACGCCATATTGAATCTGTTCCTCGCTCAGATATTTTTTCAGCTCACTCAGTTTTTCTCTGACAGGCAGCGTATTTTTATGATGAAAAAAATATTTTTCAATACCTCTTGCCACACATGCGTAGGTAAGACCGCCATAACAAAGCCTGGTTTCAGAATCACCGTATCTGTCAACTAAAACTTTAAACGCATCTAATGTATCTAAATATACATTTTTAATATCCGGTCGGCATCTTCTTGTCGCCGACTCATTATCCAGCCTGTAATGGTAAAGATACTCATTAACAAAGACAACTTTGTTTGCTTTTTCAAAACATTGAGCTCCAAAAAGCCCGTCTTCACCAATCTGAACCTGTTCGTTAAACATCAGGTTATTCTCTGATATAATACTTCTCCGGATCAGTTTTGTCCATACACCTTTTACCGCGCTGTAGCTCCTTCCATAAGTTTTCATCGCATACTGCGGAAACATGACTATTTTAGCCAGGTGTACCGGATGATTCTCCACTATCCGTTCCGGGACAATCGGGGAATTCCTGACCTGGCAGCTTTCCGTATTTTTCCAATAATTCCAGCATACAATATCTGTATCTTCACTTGTCTCTTTCAGGGCTGTTTCAAGACAGCGCTCCTCCAGCCAGTCGTCTCCGTCTAAAAAGCAGATCCACTCGCCTCTCGCCCGCTGCAGTCCTGCGTTTCTCGCACTGGAAACACCGCCATTTTCTTTTTCTACGAGCTGTATTCTCTCCTCCTGCCTTTCATAGCATCTGCATATTTCAGGACAAGAATCTGATGAGCCGTCGTCCACCAGGATCAGCTCCCAGTCCGGATAAGTCTGATTTATAACACTTTCAACTGCTTTTTTTAAATACTTTTCCACATTATAAACCGGAACAATTATACTTACCATCCAACTTCCCTTCTTAAAAAATTATATCTTGCCTTCCTGCCTATGGAATTAATCTTTTCTTCATCTTTCTCATTGTCCTGTAAATCCAGAAAGAATTCTTCCGTTCGTTTTTCTTTATATCATTTTTTAATTCTAAATTTTTTACGGCATATGAAAATCCTGAACTTTTTACCATGTTCAAAAAAGTTTCCCGGTCTTTCGGCCTGCCTGAAGGCCCCCTCAGCGGACCGTTCCCGCGTTTTGCTTCCTCAAAATCTCTTTTTTCAAATGTAAATTTATCCTTACAGGTCTCCCACAGTTTATTCCCATTTTCTGTATTAATAAGGACAACCGAAACCCTGCCTCTGTATTTATTATTCATGGTTTTTCTGTCCAGTTTCCAAAAATCACCCACAGTAATGTCGCCGCACCGTTTTCCCTGCGCATAATCACAGCTAAAGCAGTTTTCTCTCTGAATGACTCCCCGTAAAAATGCCAAAAGATAATAATCACAGTTAGCAGTTTTTTTATAAAAGTTCTTCTCTCCTGTTATCGCAAGACAGTAATCGTTCCCCTCTCTAAAAGAAATCTTGCTGATTTTTCTTCCGCCGCCTATCTCTTTTAAATAATCTCTCAAGTAAGTCATCGGCGGAGTGCCGTGGCAGATCAGATCAATGATAAATAAATTATCATACTCTTTCCCAAGAAAATTTCTCAGGCCGGCAGCCTGGCAGGGCGTTCCGGTAAACAACACTTTTTTCCCGTCAAGCAGTGCTTTTTTTATCTCCCGGTATGATTTTCCTATATAACTTTGCACATATTTTGATCCTCTGAAACGCTGCAAAGTTTCTGCTGAATCTGCCGACATATGGCATACGTTCATGTCACTGTCAAACGCCGCCCCAAATACAACTCCGCCGTCATTCACAATTGTCTTTGAAATTTCCGCCGCTATTCCTCCGGATGTACTGAACTCCCTCTCTCCGGCATTGTTGCTCCATGCCGCGTAACAGGCCAGAGGTTCTTTCTTTTCCACAGGATTATTCACCGGGCAGACTTTTACACAGGCTCCGCATTCTATACATTTATCCTGATTTATGACCGCCACAGGCACGCCGTATTCATCCTCTTTGTATACGATCGCGTCTTTAGGGCATATATTCATACATGCCAGGCATCCAGTGCACAAATCTTTTTTACATATATTCTCAATCATAATAATCTCCCATGTCTACATGATTTTCTTTTTCAGGTTCTTTCCAAGACTATAGCCGATATTTTTAAGATATTCAAATTCTGAAGTTTTTCTAAATAAAAGAAAACAAACCGCATTATATATTACCGCGACAATCACTATGTTCACTCCAAAATTCAGTACTGTTATCCCTGTATCAAATATCTTTGAGCACATACCGCAGATACAGCAAATGATAACAATGGTACCTGTGTAAACGGTCATTTTCTTTAAATATTCTTTTATGGTTTCTTTAAAAACATGATTATATATCAAATAAGCGTCAAACCAAAACTGAGTACTCAGTCTTGACAGCACAGTTCCAAGAAGTACCCCGGTCACTCCTATTTTCTGGACAAACAAAACAGATAATACAAGATTGATCAGGGACATAATCAACGGCCTGTATTTTCCCTGCACAAACAGGCCGTTTGACGTACGGAAATAACTCACCGCGCTCATCATGCCGGTAAGATAAAAATCAGTGATGAGGACAATCACTGTAGCAGCGGGAAAAGTATGTGCAGCGCCTGTCCATATTCCAATAAAATCATTGATATTTATATATAATTCCACTACGCAGAACCCGAATAACCAAAAAGACAAAAAAAGAAGCACATTGAAAATGTGATGCTGCTTTTTTGCGCCTTCTGTCGCCGCAAGGTTCCCTACGCCGGCAGACGTGGACTGAAACACCTGAAGAATCAAATTATAAAGATTCTTTATGATCATATTGTAATTTGATAATACCGCCACATAGCCTGTGCCCAAAAACGCGGATACAATAATGTTATCCGTGCCATCCAGAACAACCCCTGATACTTTGTAAAGAAACAATGCCCGAATATCTTTAAAAAGTTTTTTGATCTCATCTTTATCCAGCCGTTCTTCGCTTTTTTCAAAAACTGCCGGATATGTTTTTACTGCCCTCCTGCTGATCAGTATATTTTGAAAAATGTTCAAAAAAATTTCTATGCATAAATAGAGCATGAAATTTCTGAATATCACAAGAAAAATACTTTCAATCACACATTTCACAACAGAAATACGGATTGTGACCTTGGATATCTCATAATTTTTCTGACTTGCCGTTAAAAGAGTAGATTTATAAATAAGCAGGTAAGATGAAGCTGTATTTATCAAATAAAAAATGTATATCACCGTAATGCTTTCATGTATATCGGGCACGCCCTTAATAATCAGCGGCAGAAATGGTATACAGACAGTTCCCGCAGCTAAAACAGTTCCCGCAACAAATCTGTAGGCAAGTTTATAAAAATGCATCAACTGGTTAATTTTTCTTGTGTCTTCCTGTGCAATCGGCCCGTACAAAGCATATGTCATCGCTGTACTGATTCCAAGTTCGGCAAAAGACAGTACCGAAAGAACAGATGTAAACAGACCTGAAACACCGACATATTCCATGCCCAAAACGTAAATAAAAACCGTCCTGAGAACAAACGCAGCGGCAAAAGAGATCAGTTTTACACCGAAAGTATAAATCATATTTTTAAATGAATTTGCTATTCTGGATTGCGCCATATTATTTACCTGAAAATGAAATCTTTCTTGCTATTTTACGAAGTGGATATGTTAAATGATATACTCTGGCTGTTACAGGTATTTTAACATGATTTTTTCTTACATACTCATATATATCCGCGGCGAATTGATTGTTCTTCTTTTGATCCAGCATCCAGACATATCTTTTCCGCATTCTTGTATCAATCTCGTCACGGTTTCCGAACAAAGGCCTGAACTCATCCAGCCTGTTCAATATTTCGAGGATAAGAAGTGTTCTTCCACATTTTCCGCATTTAGCACAATTATCTTTTTTTTCCGAACATACGTGCAAGTATTTCTGTACGATTGGATGATCTATAATTCCCTGCATCTTTTCAATACGGTTTTTTTCCATTCCTCCCGAGTAGAATCTTGTAGTTTCATTAGAGAAAAGGTAAACGTCATCCGTTGCATTATCCATCAAATCAATTATATTATTCTGCGGTTCGCCTGCCGAAGCATAGTAATAATGCGAAAATAATTTCTGCACAGCCAAAACTGCGGAGCAGTTTCTAAATGAATGGGATTGTAAAAACATTCCCTGGTATAACTCATGGAGATTAGAATTTACCGATAAAAACTTGACCCCCAGTTCTTCTGCAACTTTTTCCCCTTGAAGGCATTCAAAACGGAACCATTCTTCCGCCCGTTCCCTGCAAGTCTGAATCTGTTTTTCACCTCTGATGCAGGATAACAAATCGGTAAGCCTGTCGTAGGCTCCGACATTAAACACCGTCAATACTGACAGCCTGTGCTTTTGATCCATTTCCGAACTCATGTATGTCAAAATAGTATCGAAGGAATCTACTCCACAGCTCACGCCTGTGCCGTTTTCTCCGTGGGATTCCAGACGTTCAGAAGTCGATTCCGATATAATTTTGACAGGCCGGAATCCATTTCTGCCATTGCAGTGCAGCGGAATCAAATATGTGTTGACATTATGGATAAACTCGTTAGATACCAGGCCTTCACTTTGTATATCTTCTCCTGTCACCATGGCAAAATATAAAACAGCAAGTACAAACGCATCTGCTCTCTCATCACATAAGCATGATGCATATTGTTCCTCCACTTCGTACCACAGTTCAAACATCCCTGTGCTGTATTCATATA
>ERZ1643249.2745-NODE-2745-length-16143-cov-5.618909_pt1 | contig 16143 bp, 19 predicted proteins | sample MGYA00579263_ERZ1643249 | MGnify/ENA primary metagenome ERZ1643249 (study PRJEB29033, sample SAMEA4952264) | chicken gut metagenome | biome: Broiler Chicken; feature: Gastrointestinal Tract; material: Caecum | place: Ireland | collected 2018 | study: Broiler...
AACTATCAAATGTGGATCCTGGACCTGCTGGACCTGTTGCTCCAGTAGCTCCTGTTGCTCCTGTTGGACCTGTTGGACCTTGAAGCCCTGTTGCTCCAGTAGCTCCTGTTGCGCCTGTTGGGCCTGTTGGACCTTGTAATCCCGTTGCTCCTGTTGCGCCTGTTGCACCCGTTGGACCTGTTGGACCTTGAAGTCCTGTTGCACCTGTTGCTCCTGTTGCACCCGTTGGGCCTGTTGGACCTTGTAATCCTGTTGCGCCAGTAGCTCCTGTTGCGCCTGTTGGACCTGTTGGGCCTGTTGGGCCTTTCGGACCAGTTGGGCCAGTAGCACCACAATCTTTAACTAAGCATTTTACAACTCGACATAAACAATCATCTTTTTTATATTCATCACAACCTTTGATTTGGTCTAAACAATCATTGTTAGATTCATTAATATATAAATTGTCGTTCATTTTCTTTTTTTCACCGCCTTTCATTAATAAGATATGTCCAAATAAAAAAAGTGGATAAGCTATTGTCCACTTTTTTTAAAAGTTTTTATTTTTTTTGAAATTTAGATAATACTTTCTTTAAATTACGATATGTTTTATATGCCAAATTATATATTTTATAATAAAAACCACTTATAATTAAATCAAATTCTCCTACAAATTCTACAACATAACCACCAAAACCTCTTTTAAATTCATAAACTCCATAATTTTCTGTATTAGGTTCAAAAATACCACTAATTCCCCCAAAATCATATATAGGAATATTTAAACTTTTAGCATATTTTATCATTTCCACTTGAACTTTATATTGTGCCATCAACGGCATATAATATGAATATGTACCACCATAAACATAATTTAATCTATCATTATCTAAAATAAACACTCCAGCAGATAAAGGAATAAATTTTTTTTCTTCTTTTTTTATTTTATCATATAATTTATTATCTTGAAAATCATTTAAAAATTTATCTTTGTCTAAATAAGCAATAACCATTCTTATTCTTCCCTTTAGTTCTTTATTTAAAGTTTTATAATAATCTAAAGATCTATCAAAATGATTTTGTCTAATTGCTGTATGTTCCATTATATTTTTAAAATCTTCTATATTATTATCATTCACATCTTCAAGCACTATTGGATAACTATAAGCTTTTTTAATACTTCTTTTACATCGATGATTCATATCTTTATCCCAATTATCTTGAGTTATATCAAGCAAATGTGTCCATCTATATTGTATTTCATCACAATAACCCTTACTAAAACCATGATGAACAAATTTATTCTTTATTAAGTTATCAACAACTTTATCGTTTTTAAAATCTCCTACTACATTACCTTTTTTATCATGATTTTGATATACAATCATTGGATCAATTTTTAATAAAATCCCATTATGTTTTTTAATAAATTCTTTTAAATTAGTAACAAAAAAACTTAATTCTTCTTCATTTTCATAATCAAGAAGTAAGCCCCGAGGTGAATAAAATAACTTTTTCTTACCCAATAACTTCTTAGCTAATAATAAAGATGCTCTAATTATTTTACCGTTTTCTTCAACACCTACAAAAAAAGACTCCCATCCAGTTTTTCTTTTAATTCTAGCCCATTCAACAGTCTGAAAATAATTAGCATTAATTAAGTCATCTTGAATACTCTTAAATTGTTCTTCATTTAATTCTACAAATTTCATTTTCTTCACCTATCTTATTTTTTGCTTTAACTTATCCAAATAACTTACAAAAGATTTAGTATAAATATAATATTCACCTACTAGTTCTTCAACATAACCATTAAATCCCTTTTTAAATAAATAAATGCCATATTCTTTATCCTTTGGATCAGTAAAATTATAAATGCCAAAAAAGTTATGTCTTTTATAACCATTGTTAATTGCATACTTTATAATATCCCATTGAATTAAATAAGCTCCACCATATTCATTATATAAATCATTACTACCACTAAATAAATATATTGTTTCATCACCATAAAGCATAAACATTGAAGCCGCCAGATTAAGATAACCATCTTCAGTTACATATCCTTGTACCTTTTGTATTTTTTTACAAACATTTTCTAACTCAAATCTATAATTTTCTTTCTTCTTATTTTCTCCCTTTATCTTTTCTATTTTATCTTCATAATCCTTCTTTAAATTATTTAAATATTCTAAATGCTTATTAATATTAAGTCTAGCTAATTTAAATACTACTTTATCTTGAAAAGCCTTATACATACTTTGATAATATTCTAAAGTTTTATCAGGAAAACCTCTTCTTTTACATGTTTCTTCAGTAATTAACTTAAATTTATCTAATTCTTCATATTTTAAGTTGATTACTTCAACACCTTCTCTTAGTGCTCTATTAATTAAATTCCTAGTATTTTGTTTAAAATTCTTAAATATTTCTTCTTCACTTTTATTTTCTAAATCCAAACAAAAATTAAATCTTACTTGAGTATCTATTTTACTTTTAATATACCCAATATTTTTTAAATGATTTATCACATCATAATTATTTTTTCCCCCTTCAATAATATTACCATCAATATCTCTTTCTACTTCAATAATATATGGATCAATTATTAACTTATAGCCGTTATTTTTTTTAACAAAATCAAGTAATTTTTCACTAAATATTTTAACTAATTCACTATCTTTATAATCAGTTAAAAAGCCCTTCAAACAAATAAATTCACTTTTTCCCAAAAATGTTCTATTCTCATAAATCATTGTTAAAGCTTTAATATTATCATTATCAATTAACCCTAAATAATAGACTTTTTTATTTCTTTGTTTAAGACTAATCCCCATATAAGAAGTTTGAAAAAAATTTTTACAAGTAAATTTATCTGCCATAAGGTTAAATTCATCTTCTTTAATTTCTATTAATTCCATTATTTTCTCCCCTTCAATTTTTTAATAATTTTATAGCTATAATATAACCCATAATTAATAATTAAATCAAATTCTCCGATATATTCTACAGTTTTACCCCCAAAACCTTTTTTTACTTCATACATTCCATAATCCGGATCATTTTTATCAAATATATTTTTTACTCCCAAAAAATTAACATATTCTAATTTTTTGTTTATAGCATCATTAATCATTTTAGGATACATTACATACTTTGGATTAAATTTACGATATAAATTATCCATACCACTTGTAAAAGATACAACCTCATTATATTTATTTATAGTAACCATCGCCGCAATAAAAGTTTCATTATCCATTCCTTTAGTGACATTTAACTCTTCAGTATATTTGTCTATTGCATTATTAATTAATTCTTCTTCCTTTTTCAACTTACGACCAATATTATCATGTTCCATTTTTATTTTTAATTCTTTTAATTTATTCTTTTCATCATTTATTTTTTCTTTTAAATTATTTATATATTCGCTCTTATTTATATATACTAAATACATTACAACATTATCTTTAAAATTATCTAATAATCTTTCATAAAACTTCTTATTTAAACTTGCAAAATGCTTTCTATCACTGCTCATATTTAAAAACTTTAATACCATATCTAATTCATCTTTTTTAGCTATTTTTATATTAACTCCTCGGAATTTAGCAAGTTCAATATTTTTCCTAGTACTCTTACTCATCAGTTTTACTTGTTCATCATAACTACTTTCTAATTTTATTTTATGCACAAATCTAAATTGTTCACATTCAAAAGCCATATTAAAACCATGATGTTTAAAGCCAACATATTTTAATCTTTCAATTAACTGACGATTTTCTAACATAAATTCTTTTTCCCCAGATTTATCATATAAATTAAGTATAATTGGTGGATCAATTTTAATAAATATTGCTTTTCCTTTAAAATATTCTTTTAAAGATGCAACAAACTCTTCTAAATTAGAATAGTCATAAATAAATCCTCTAGATGCATATGCGTAATAATATTTCTTTAAAATTTTAACATAAATAATTAAAGAAACTCCCACTAAATTATCTTCTTCATATAAACCCAGTAATTCACAATGTTTTCCTTCATCAAGTTTTAAGTGATACCATTCAACACTTTGATAAAAGCTACTTAAATTACTAGAGCTAACAAACTTTTCATATGTTTTTTCATCAATCTTTTTTAGAATCATCAGCATCACCTTTAATTTGTACTTTACCAAAAGTTATTACTTTTAATACTCTATTAACCATTCTTTTACCGAATAATTTATTAATTATACCCATATAATAAGTAAGTACAATATATATTGCTCCACCTACTAAAGCATATAAACAAATATCTAGAATTGATACAAATTTATTATTCAAATGAAATGGTACTACTAAGTTCATTACATATAAGACAATTAACATTATCACTAAAGCAATAAGAATATCTCTTAACATAATCCAAGTTTCTTTATAACTAATATCAGGATATTTCTTAATTTTCCTTAAAACTATAAATACTGCAATAGAAAAACCAATAATTGTAGCAATACTTGCTCCATAATATGCTGGAATACCTATTTTGTTACATAAAAGCATTAATGGTACATCTAATAAGGCATTAGTTAAAAAACCAACAATTACTGCCAGATAAACAGTTTTATATTCATTTAATCCTTGCGCCGCTTGAATAGAAATTAGATAAAGATTACTAAATATAGCAGTAATTATACTTAATTTAAATACTGATGAACCAAGTTCATTAACCCCGTAAAAAACATTCCAAACTGGTTCCGCTAAAAAAGACAAACCAAATGCAGCAGGTAATGATATAAATAAAATAATTTGTAAGGCTTGATTTAATATTTTATTTAACTCTTTATAATTCTTTTTAGTATGTTCTGCAACAATATTAGGAATTAAACTAACCGTTAAACCTGTAGCAACAGCAGTTACTATCATATTTAATTTATAACCCCAAGTAGTTACAACACCTGCTACATACTCTGAATCTGCTCCACTAAAACCAATATTAGAAAGTGTTCTAATAATTAAAGACATATCAACAGTATTATAAATATTAACAGTTAAATTAATAATTACAAAAGGAATAGCATAAGAACAAATTTTTTTCAAGATTTCTTTATTAGATATATTATCTCGTTCAAGCTTTTGATCTAAGCTTAATTCTTTTTTATGAGTTACTATTTTTCTAGCAATATAAATAATTGCTACAAGGCCACCGACAAAAGCTCCAGATACAGCTACTGCAACACCAACTGATACAGATTTATGTAAAATACGAATGACAAAATAACTACCACAAACAATAACTAAAATACGAACAATTTGTTCAATCATTTGAGATACACTTGATGGTTTAATATATTTATGTCCTTGTAAATATCCTTTAGCAACACTTAAAAAAGGTATAATTAAAACTGCAAATGATACGACAAATATTACTAAAGTAATATCTTCTAGGGAGTTTCCTCCAGTCATATCCCCAACTATTAAGCGGGCTACATTTTCTGAGAAAAACATCAAGAAAATAAAACATACCGTCGATAATATAGATACAATAAATATACCTAATTTAAATGAACGAACCTTTGCTTCTTTTAAACCAAGAGACTCATATTCACTAACAATTTTACTCATAGCAACTGGTATGCCTGCCGATGAAATACTTAAAAATATTAAATAAATATTATAAGCATAACTATATAAAGAACTACCTTGAGAACCAATTATAGCATAAAAAGGAATAACATAAAGCATTCCTAAAATTTTAGTAAAAACTAAGGCTAATGTTGCAATAATAGTACCTTCTAAAAATGAATTTTTCTTCATATTATTTGCCTCGATTCATATATATTTTACCAAAAAATTAGATATATAACAAGAATTCATACATAAAACTACAAAATATTTACTTTACTAAACCCACGCAATAATTATAAAAGTGTGTGGATTTAATGTAAAACAATTTACAAACTCTTTTAAAATTTAGTTATTTATAGTACAATTATTATGGTGATAATATGTTAATAACATTAATTTTAATAATTATAATTGTTGCTTGTTTACTTTTAATACTATATGTTACTACTTATAATAATTTAGCAATTTATAAAACTAAAATAGAAAAAGCTGAAAGTATTATTGATGATGCCCTAAGAGAAAAATATGATATAATTTGTAAACTTAATATTCAAATTAAGAAAGAAGTAACTAAAAAAGATTATTTGAAAGACTATATTGAATTAAAAGATAAAAGAATTACTAATTATGAAATGGATAGAAAATTAACAGAAGCTATGAATATTATAACAGAAGTTAAAAATGATCATGAAAAATTAAATAATAAAGAATTTAATGAATTATTAAAGAAAATTGATGAATTAAATGAAACACTAGCATCTAGTAAAACTTATTATAATAATAATACTTCTAAGTTAAATCAAATAATTAGAAAATTTCCATCTAATATTGTTGCTAAAATTCATAGATATAAAATTAAACCATTTTTTGATGGCAAGAATATGCAAGATGCTGTTATAGATGATTTCAAACTATAAAAAGTTCTCAAATTCTGAGAACTTTTTATTTGCTCCAGTCAATTGGAGTTAAACCATGGGATTCTAAATATTTATTAGTTTTAGAAAAAGGCTTGCTTCCAAAAAAGCCTGAATAAGCGGAGAGTGGTGATGGATGAGGACTCATTATAATATAATGCATCGGATTAGTTATGAGTTTTGCCTTTTCTTTAGCGAAATTTCCCCACAATATAAAAACTACTGGAGTACTCTTTGTGTTTAGCACCTTTATTATATAATCCGTTAATAATTCCCAACCCATATTTCTGTGGCTTCCAGCATGACCTTTTTCAACAGTTAAAACAGCATTAAGAAGTAAAACTCCTTGTTTAGCCCAGCCAGTTAAATCACCATCAATTCTAGGTTTAATACCTAAATCTGTTTCTAATTCTTTATAGATGTTTTGTAGTGATGGTGGTAACTTAACTCCTTTTTGAACCGAAAAAGATAGACCATGAGCTTGATGTTCTTCATGATATGGATCTTGTCCTACAATAACTACTTTGGTATCTTTAAAACTTGTTAATTTTAAAGCATTAAAAATATAATTTTTCGGAGGATAAATAGTTTTAGTATCATATTCTTGCATTACCTTTTTATAAAAGCATTTAAAACCATTACTATTCCAAATTACTTTTAGGGCTTCATCCCAATCATTACCTATCATTATTCACCATCCTTTAGAGCTATATTACAAGCATAAATTATCTCATCAAGAGTACGAGCTGATATTAAAAATCTCGAGCTATGACAAAAAGTTAAATATTCTGGTAACTCTTCTGTCCAAGATAGCGGAAAAGGTCTTTTTAACTCTAGTGTATCACTATTTATTGGAACGCCTTGAGCTGAGTATCCACCACGATTAGATGGAAATATAACATAAATTGCTTCTGTTCCTGGTAAATAGTCTGTAAAATGTAAATGTTTATCTAAAACAATAATTTCTTTATTAATACTCTTTTCATAAATTTCTTTAACTTCTTTTTCTTCCTCATAGTTTTTTATTTCATGATTAATTAAATTATTAAGAATTACTGTGGCAAATTTAACCGCCTCAACAAACTCTTTATCACCATTTGCTTCATGGATAGGATTCATTGCCCCAATAGCAGAACATAATGTATCTGGTGAACCTGTATTATCGGATAAATCTAAGGGAGCAATAAACTTTTTATCAATCTTTTTTACTATATAATCATCATAAATAAAGGGAGCAAAATGAGCCCAAAGCTTACCAAAAGCCGCATAGGAAATGCCATTTGGCCTTTTTTTATTATCACTAGCATGATGATCAAATAATCCTCCCCCAATATCATAAACAATACCTTTAAAATCATTAGGAATACTAGATGCTCTAATTATTTTAATACTAGGATTAATCATTTTAATAAAGGCTGTTGCAAAAACATCATCTGCATGAAATGTTCCATTATGGGTTAAGCCATATTTACATTTTTTTAAATTTTCTATAGTCATTATCTAGCACCTTTTCTATTATTATTTGTTTGTTCTAAATTTATTAATACAGCATCATTTTCTTCTAAATTTAGTGCATCTAACTCATTTCTTATAAATATATAAATTGCATAGGTTTCTTTATATTCATCTTTAATTTGTTGTAATAATTCAATATCAAAATAATATTCTTTATTTTTTAATACTTCAATCAAATTATATATTTTATCTTGATAAAAAACTAGTAATCTTTTATAAATATAAATTTGTTCTTCTTTTTTATATTTAGATAAATCAAGTGTTGTAATATTAGTACTATCTAATTCATTTATTATTTTAGTTATTTCTTCATCTAATGATTCATCGGTATTCATAGTTACATCAATTTCTTCAAAACCACTATTTAACATATTTATTACCAAAAACAAATCTTCACTAAATATAGCATTTTTTTCATTAACTAAAATATTACCATTACGAACATTTATTAATTCCATAATTTTAATTAAATCAGCATCTTTAACTTTCTCTTCTATTAGTTTTTCTTTTATTGCATTTATCATATCAGGAGTAATTATCTGACGATATTTAATTGCATTATAAATACTTAAAGACATACTATATTTTTTATTAATTAACTCCAATCTTTTTTCTAAAGTAAATAAATCATTTTTTAAAATACCATGTAATACATCAATATTTCTATTATTACTTATATGATATTTTTCATATATCAAATCTTTAACTATTTGAGATACTTTTTTGTTTTCTAAATCACTTAGTGCTCTTTTATATAACTCAATTTGTTTATTTAAATAACTTATTTCTTTTTTATAATAGGATATATCATTACAAAATAAATTTTGAACATCAATTAAATGCATACTTCCTCCTTATTTATGATAAGCTTCATTATTTAATATTTTAAAACTGCGATAAATCTGTTCAAGTAATATCCCCCGGAATAATCCATGGGGAAATGTAAGATGAGAAAAACTAATTATTTGCTGACACTTACTTTTAATTTCATCATTTAAGCCAAGTGACCCACCGATGATAAAAGTAATAGTGCTATTTGTTAAAAATGTTTTATCAATAATACTTGCAAATTCTTCACTTGTAACCATTTTCCCTTTAATATCTAATGCTATATTATAATCACTAGATTTTATATGTTCTAATAAATTACTCGTTTCTTTTTGATAATTGGAATCATCTTTAAGTTCAATAATTTCTATTTTATGATATTTACTAATTCTTTTTAAATAATCATTAATTAAATCTTGTAAATATCCTTCTTTTATTTTACCTACACATAATATTTTTATCATACTTCAATCACTTCTGTCTTTTCTTCTTGTTTAGCACATATTATATTATTAAAATTAATTCCTTTATCTAAAAATGTATTATTAATAGTTTCCATTGCAATACTTTCTAAATTATTAGTTTCACTTAAATGAATTAAAATAATTTTTTTAGTATTAGTTCCAATAAATTTACTTAAGTAAAATGCCGCGAGTTTATTGGATAAGTGTCCTTCATCACTTAATACTCGCATTTTTAGCCATGCAGGATATGGACCATGTTGTAATAATTCAATATCATGATTACTTTCAAACAAATAAACATCTAAATTACGAAGATATTTAAAATATTTAATATTAACATATCCTGTATCCGTTATATAAGCCATTTTGGCATGACCATCATCAAAAATAAAATTTCTAGAATCTATTGCATCATGACTAGAATGAATGGAAAGTATTTTTATTCCATAGAGTTCTAATTCATCATCAATTGTTATAATATGTTCGTAGTTCTTTAAATCTTCTATATTCATAAATTGTTTTAAAGATATAATTACTGTTGCATGAGTTTTACTAATGAGTGTTTTTAGAGCAGATATATGATCATTATGATCATGACTAATTATTATATAATCAATACTTTTAATATCAACATCTATTTCTTTTAATTTATCATTAATATATTTATAATTTCGTCCGGCATCTAAAAGAAATTTCTTGCCATTTGCCTCCATATAGGTGACATTTCCTTTAGAGCCACTAGATAATACACAAATTCGCATTATATACCCGAATAAATAGTAGTAAGTGGGTTCATTGATCTTGTATAACCACCAGCGAATGGTTCACCTTCATATAAACCTAAGTGTAGATGGGTTCCTGTAACAAATCCACTATTACCCATGTAAGCAATAATTTGACCTTTTTCAACAGTTTGACCAACACTAACATTAAAGCCACTTAAATGTAGATATGCTGAATAAATATTATTATCATGTCTTACAACTACATAATTACCATTTGACCATTGATAACAACTGCTACATGCTGGAGAAACATTTACAACTGTTCCATCAGCAATAGCATATATTGGGGAACCATATCCGGTACCAGAAATGTCAATTCCTTCATGAAGTTTACCCCAACGCATGCTATAACGACTGGTTATAACTGATGGTTGATTTGTTGGCCAACCCCATTCTCCTGATAAATTAACATATGAACCACTTACCCCTGGTCTTGTTGGTCCAACCGTTGTAACTTCTGCCACTGCTGTACGAACAGGAACTGTACTAATAATATTAATTTGACTAGATTGTTCACCATTTTTTACTTGATAAGTTTCATAGTTTAAGTCAATTCCCGTAATTCCCGATTGGGTTATTTCACTATAGCCGTAAGGTTTAGTATTATCAGTTTTTGTTTCTTTAGAATATGGTGTAATTGATTCTTCAATCCGATAAACATCATAAATAAATGTCACAATTGGATCAAGCAAAGTAACATTTACTGCCTCACCAATATTTAGCATAACATCTTCACTTCGATAGCTAGGATTAGCAATTAAAAATTCTTGGGGATTCAATTCAAATTCTTCACTAATACTCTCTATACTATCTCCAGCCTCTACTGTATAAGTATCCATTTCTGCATCAACACCAAAAAGTAGATCTTGAGCTAGTTCTGCAGAATCAGTATATATTTTATCATTAACACTTATAAATGATTCTTTAATCATAATTTGTTCTTGAAAATACATATTAGTTATAACTTGACCAATATCTGTAAGTTCTTCATTTTCATTATTTATATAATCATTATAATCATTTAAACTAACAAAAGCTAAAATAAAACTTCTTATAGCTTCATTAAAAATATCAACATCTAAAACATTGATTACAAAATCTTCAGGAACTTCTTCTTCTTCATAATAATCTTCTTTATTATATCTAACAGTTATAGTATATCCCCTAATTGTAAAGTCATCTCTTTCTTCAATCATTTGATAGATACTTTCGGGTGTTGCATAATCTTTATTAAATGTTTTAGTTTCTACTATTTCAAATACATTCGGAGGATATACATTATCCACATTATATTCATTTTTAATAGCTTGTTGTTCATTATTAATTAAATTATATAAAGACGCATCATCTTCAATAAGCCCTATAACTTCACCGTTTAGATATACTTGATAAGCGGTATCCGCATACTCAAGCTCTACTTTGGTATATTCATTTACTATATATAAAATAACAATTGTTATAGATAAAATTAAAGTTATAATTATATCTTTGGTTTTCATTGTTCATCTCCATTTACTTTTAATACACTTTTAAAACTTAACATATTAAGTTCAAACAATAAATTAACTGTTCCAAGACCACCTTTTCTATGTTTTGCTATAATTAATTCCGCTGGAACTATTTTATTGTTAAAGTCTTTTGCTTTTTCATAATAATCTTTTCTATTGATAAATAATACCATGTCCGCATCTTGTTCTAGAGAACCTGATTCTCTCAAGTCGGATAACATTGGTTGATTACTTTCTCTTTTCTCAGCACTACGAGAAAGTTGTGCTAGCGCAATTACAGGAACATCTAATTCAACTGCCATAGTTTTAAGAGCACGAGAAATTTCTGATACTTCTACTTGTCTTGATTCAACTCTTCTTGAACCACTATTAATTAATTGTAGGTAGTCGATTACGACTAAACCTAGGCCTGTTTCACTATTTGCAAGTCTACGACATTTTGCTCTAATATCTTGAGCAGTCACTGAAACATTATCTTCAATAAATATATTGGTTTCTGATAATTGTGATAAAGCTTCATTATATCTTTGCCAGTCTTTTTCAAGCATATTACCGGTTTGTAATTTATAAGAATCTATTTGCCCAACTGATGCAATCATTCTATTAACAAGCATTTCTGCTGACATTTCTAGGTTGAATATCGCAACAGCTTTTTTAGTATGCATCGCCGCAAATGAAGCCATATTTAAAGCTAAAGCAGTCTTCCCCATACCAGGACGAGCGGCAAGAATAATCATTTCCCCACCATGAAGTCCTGTTGTAATTTTATCAAAATCGGGAAAACCTGTTTCTAATCCTGTAATTGTTCTTTTATTTTTAGCTAGTTCTTCTAATTTTGCTTGAGCATTTCTTAAAACCTCTTGAATGGGCATAAATGATCCAGCAGATCTAGCTCTAACGACATTTAATATATTTTTTTCAGCAGTATCAAGAAGTGTCGTAATATTTTCATCTTCATATGTAGTATTAATAATTTCTGTTGCTGTTTCAATTAAATTTCTTCTAATCGCATAATCTTTAATAATTTTAATATAAAAATCTAAATTAGCAGTTGTTACAACTGAATCAATTACATCCGTTAAATAATCAAGACCAACGGTATTAAGTTTCTTATCTTTATCAAGTTCATCTTTGATAGTTGTAATATCTATTGGAGTTTTACTATCATGAAGGTTTTTAATAGCATTAAAAATAATACTGTTTCTTTCATCAAAAAACATATCAGCAGTTACTTCTTCAACAATCTTATTAACATCTTGTGCGTTTAAAAAAGCAACCCCTAATACACTCATTTCCGCTTCGAGATTTTGAGGCATCTTTCTTGCCATATTTCCTCCTTATTTTACTAAATTAATTTTTATATTAAATTTAACTTTCTTATGTAATTCTATTTCTACATTAGTAATTCCTAGTGTAGAAATACTTCCATTTATTTTAATACATTTTTTATCTATGTTATATCCCATTTCCTTTAATCTATCACTAATTTGTTTACTAGAAACAGTCCCAAATACTTTATCTTGGGCCCCAGTTTTAACTTTAAATTCAAGTATTTTATCATTTAATTTATTTTTTATTTCATTAAACTGTTCAACTAACTTTTCTTCCGTTTTTACTCTTACATCTATTTCTTTATCTAATATTTCTTTACTTTTTTTAGTATAAGGTACTGCTAAATTATTTTTAATTAAATAATTATTAGCATAACCATCAGATACATCAATTACACTATCTTTTTTACCTTGATTCTTTACATCTTTTAATAATATTACTTTCATAATACCTCCGCTTTAAGTCATATAATATTATACCATTAATTGAGACTTTAGTAAAATGAAAAAACTGTGTTTGCCACAGTTAGTTCTATTTTACAAAATAAATTAGTTTAAAAATCAATTGCTACTACTTTCAAAAATGTATTTCTCTCTTAAATAATCCGCTTGAGATTTAGTGATTTCTTTATCCCAATAAGCTGCATTAATTGAACCATATAATTCATTAATCAAACAATCTATATGCATACAATTAGGATTATCTTTTTCCTTTAAATATTCCTTTATATCTTTTTGTAGATATTTAGGCAATTTCAATTCCCATTCTTCCATAATTCATCACTTATTACCATTATAATAAAACAAAAATCATTTTTCAAGATAAATTGTTTATTTTGTGTTAATTTAATCAATCATGCTTTTAAGTTTTCAAAAATATCTTTTAAATCAGCATGAATAACAAGTGTTGCTACATTATCATATGGTGTTTTACTATCATTTAATATTACTAAATTTTTTCCTTTAAATAAATTAATCATACTTGCGGCAGGTTCAACAGTTAAAGAAGTTCCTGCAACAATTAATAAATCGGCATTAGATATAGCTAAACAAGCTTTATTTAATGCTTTTTCTGGTAACATTTCACCATATAAAACAACATCTGGTTTTATTGTTCCACCACAACTACATTTTGGAATACCTTCACTTTCAAATACATATTTTGCATCATAACTCTTACCACACTTAAGACAATGATTATGATAAATTGAACCATGTATTTCTAAAACATTAGTAGAACCCGCAGATTGATGAAGACCATCAATATTTTGTGTTACAATTGCTTTTAGCTTACCTTTATCTTCTAACTTTTTTAAATACTTGTGTATTATATTAGGTTCAACATTTAAAGAATTTAAATTATTTTTATAAAATTCAAAGAATAAATCCGGTTCTTTATAAAAACAGGCAGAACTAAGTAAATATTCCGGTGGATAATCAGTAACACTTTTATATAAACCGTTTTTACCGCGGAAATCCTTTATACCACTAGAAGTTGATACACCAGCACCACCAAAGAATACTATATTATTTGCCTCATCTATTAATTTTTGTAATTCACTAACTTCTAATTCATTCATTATAAATACCTCAACTAAAGTTTAGCATTACTAATTAGAAAATTCAATTAAAATTTAATAATATTTTCCAATTCATAGTGTTAGTATTATTTCAAACTATCTTATCAACAGCATGAAAAATATGACACAATATTTTTATCTATAAACAAGCCCATGGAAAGGCAGTGCTCACCGAAGTTATAGAAATTTGTATTGTATTAGATTTACCACCATTAACATATTTCAAAGTGATATTGCTAAAGTGCTTAACACAACTCAAAGTCAATATAGTTTATATGAAACAGGAATGAGGCTTATACCTATAGATAAATTAGAAAAGTTAGCTAAATATTATGATACTTCAATTGATTATTTAATAGGACTAACTAATGAAAGAAAACCATATCCTAGAATAAAGAAGTAGTGTTGATAAACATAGATTTATCAACACTATTTTTATTAATTTAAAAAGTTGATAACTTTAAGTTATCAACAGATAAAATGTTAGAGAAAACAGTAGAATATGCAATTATTTAACATATGGTATTAAAGCCATAAATCTTGCATATTTAACTTGTTGTGCAATATGTCTTTGATGTTTAGCGCAAGCACCAGTCATACGACGAGGTAATATTTTACCTTTATCATTAATATATTTATTAATAATCATAACATCTTTATAATCTACGCTTTTACCAGCACACATTTGACATATTTTTTTCTTTTTACGATAAAATTCTGCCATATAATAATCCTCCTTTTTTAAAATGGTAAATCATCACTACTTAAAGTAAATTCATCCCCAAAGTCTTTATATGGATCTTCTGAAATATCTGTAGTTTCCATTGTTTGACTCATAGGTTCTGGAGCACTTGGACTATAAGCAACACTATTATCTACTGGAGATTGATAATCATTAGTTTGTCCTCCTTGACGAGAACCTAAAAATTCAAAATTATCAACAACTACATCAGTAGTATATCTTTTTGTACCATCCTGAGCATCATAACTACTGTTTCTAATTCTACCAGTAACACTTATTAATTGACCTTTTTTACAATATCTATTAATTGTTGATGCCGTTCTATTAAATGCAACACAATTAATAAATTCTGTTTCTTTTTCTCCATTACGATTTACAAAGTCTGAGCTACATGCTAAAGAAAATCTAGAAACTTCCATATTACTTTGAGTCATTCTTGATTCCGGATCTCTAGTAAATCTTCCAATCAACATTACTTTATTCATTATTTTTCTCCTTCTAATTTGATAATTAAATGTCTTAAAACATTTTCATTGATAGAAACCTTACGATCAAATTCATGAATAGTTTCTCTATCAGCTTCAACAGTCATTACATAGTAGTAACCACTAACTTCCTTATTTATAGGATAAGCTAATTTTTTTCTACCCATTTCTTTGAATTCAATAACTTTTGATGGTTTCTTGTTTATAAGTTTTTGCAAATCTTCACTAGTTTTCTTGATTTTATCTTCTTCCATTGTAGATTTAACTATAAACATGATTTCATACTTAGTCATTCATTCCACCTCCTTACGGTCTAGTACGGCTTCAAATAGAAGCAAGGAGTAATTTCTTTTACTCGCAAGTATTATAACAAATATATGCTAATCTTTCAACAAAAATTAAT
>ERZ1643249.2748-NODE-2748-length-16130-cov-4.652628_pt1 | contig 16130 bp, 14 predicted proteins | sample MGYA00579263_ERZ1643249 | MGnify/ENA primary metagenome ERZ1643249 (study PRJEB29033, sample SAMEA4952264) | chicken gut metagenome | biome: Broiler Chicken; feature: Gastrointestinal Tract; material: Caecum | place: Ireland | collected 2018 | study: Broiler...
GGAGGAAATCTCCATTGGGGACTATGTCCTCACCGGCGGGGAGCTGCCCGCCATGCTCCTCACCGACGCGGTGGCCCGCATGCTGCCTGGGGTGCTCTCCGAAGAGGCCTGCTTCACCGAGGAAAGCCATTACAGCGGCTTGCTGGAGTATCCCCAGTACACCCGGCCGGAGGTGTGGCGGGGGCGGCCCGTGCCGGAGGTGCTTCTTTCCGGCCATCATGAAAACATTCGCCGGTGGCGCCGGGCCCAAGCTTTGCAGCTCACCCGGGAGGTGCGTCCGGACCTGTTCTCTCAGGCAGAACTTACAGAAGAAGATCGAAAAATTCTGAAAAAACTGGACAAAACCCTCTAATTTTTCTTCCTTTTGCATGGAGCGTAAAAACCGGGTCATGCTTATAAGGGAGGCCAAGTTTCTGGATCAAAGTGAAGGATTGGGGGTCCAACAGCGGCACAATGGGCAAAAAGTTTTCCACATTGTCGACAAGGTGCACAAAGGGAGACAAATAATTGAACGGCCCCCTTGTTCAGGAATCCAAAATTCAGGAATGCGTGTTGACGGGGGCCGTAAATATGCTATAATATTTCCATATTCCAACGTACTTTGCGCCCGTTCGCCTCTTTTCGCGGGGCGGAAAACCTTTTCATAAGAATACTGTAGGAGAGTGAATTTGCATGTGCGCTAAAGAAGTTTTGGTCCAGAATCAGGTCGGCCTCCATGCCCGGCCGGCTACGTTCTTCATCCAGAAGGCAAACGAGTTCAAATCCTCCATCTGGGTGGAAAAGGAAGAGAGAAGAGTCAATGCCAAGAGCCTCCTGGGCGTTTTGAGCCTGGGCATTGTGGGCGGCGTCACCATCCGCATCATCGCCGACGGCGCGGATGAGGAGCAGGCTGTGGACGCTCTGGTGGAGCTGGTCAACTCCGGCTTTGCTGAGTAAGAAAAAATCCTTCCAACAGGCATGTTTGGCAAAGGCACCGCGGGAGCGGTGCTTTTTTTGTAAGGAGAGGGCACTATGACGGAACAGGAAGAAAAAAAGCGAGAGCTGCGCCGCAAGGCCATGCAGCTGCCTTTGAGCCCCGGGGTTTACCTGATGCACGACAAAAGCGGGCAGATTATCTATATTGGTAAGGCCAAGGCCCTGAAAAACCGGGTCAGCCAATACTTTGGCTCGGAGAAGAATCACGACAGCAAGGTGCGCCGCATGGTTGCCAACGTGGACTGGTTTGAGTACATTGTCTGCGACAGTGAATTTGAAGCCCTGGTGCTGGAGAGCAGCCTGATCAAGCAGAACAAGCCCAAGTACAATATTCTCCTGAAGGATGACAAAGGCTATAGCTACATCCGGGTGAGCACCGGTCCCTGGCCCCGGATCACCGAGGCGAAGAAGGTGCAGGAGGACGGCGCCTCCTACATCGGCCCCTACATGAGTTCTTGGTCCATCAAGCAGACCATTGACTCCGCCTTGAAAATCTTCAAGCTGCCGGATTGCAATCGGAAATTCCCCCAGGATTTCGGCAAAGGCCGGCCCTGTCTGAACTACTATATCCAGCAGTGCTGCGCCCCCTGCCGGGGCAAGGTCACAGAGGAGGAGTACAACGAGGCCTTTCAGGAGGCCTTGGACTTCATCAAGGGGGGCAGTTCCACTTCGGTGAAGGTGCTGACCCAGCGCATGGAGGAGGCGGCGGAAAACCTGGAGTTTGAGCTGGCCGCCCGGCTGCGGGACAGAATTGGAGCCATCGAGAAAATGCGGGAGCGTCAAAAGGTGGTGGCCAGCCGGGTGGAAGAACAGGACGTGTTCGCCCTGGCCCAGGGGGAAACCCACACCGCCTTCGAAGTGTTCCGCTTTACAGGCAACAAACTCAGCGACCGGGAGAGCTTTCTCACCGAGGGCTGCCAGGAGGATGCCGAAGCCCGCTCCGAGTTTTTGCGGCAGTATTACGCCATCCGGGACCGGGTGCCGCCTTTGGTGGTGTTGGATGGAGAGGTGGACGACCAAGACCTGCTGATCCGGTGGCTTTCGGAAAAGCGGGGCCGGCCGGTGAAGGTCCTGGTTCCCCAGCGGGGAGAGCAGCGCCAGTTGGTGGAGATGTGCCGGAAGAACGCTGCGGAGCACATTGCCCGGCAGACGGGCACCTCCGGACGGGACGCCTCCGCTCTGGACGAACTGCGGCGCCTGCTGGGCCTGGAGAAAACCCCTGCCTATATAGAGTGCTACGATATCTCCAACCTGGCCGGCGGGGAAAATGTGGCGGGCATGGTGGTGTTTGAAAATGGCCGGCCTTTGAAATCTGCCTACCGGAAGTTCAAAATTAAAACGGTCATCGGGCAAGACGATTACGGCTCCATGCGGGAGGTGATCCGCCGCCGCTTGGAGGAATACAAGGCGTGCCAGCGCAAAGGGGAACAGGATGGGTTTGGCCGCTTGCCGGACTTGATCCTGTTGGACGGCGGCAAAGGCCATGTGGCGGCGGTGCAGCCTATTCTGGACGAGCTGGGGTTTTCCATTCCCCTGTTTGGCCTGGTGAAGGACGACAAGCACCGCACCCGGGCCATTGCCCTCTCCGGCGGGGAAATCGCCATTCAGTCCACCCGGCGGGCGTTCACCTTGCTCTCCTCCATCCAAGAGGAGGTGCACCGGTTTGCCATTGGTTACCACCGGCAGCAGCGGAAAAAGTCGGTGATCTCCTCCACGCTCACGTCCATCCCTGGCATTGGGGAGACCCGGGCTAAAGCGCTGCTGCGCCACTTTAAGACGGTGGCCGCCGTGGGCGAGGCTGATTTGCAGGAACTGGAAGAGGCCCCCACCATGACCAAACCTGCAGCCCGCCGTGTGTGGGAGTACTTCCACGGAAAAGCCGGGGAAGAGACCGGAAATTCCGGGGAAATTGCGCCAAAGAGTTGACAGATTCCCCTTTTAATGGGATAATAAAGCGGATATCACACTTTTGCCTGTCATTTTATCTGGAAGAGAGGGAGACGTGCCATGCGGATTATCGCCGGAACCCATCGCGGGAAAAAGCTGATCACCCTGGAAGGGGAGCAGGTGCGTCCCACCACGGACCGGGTGAAAGAGTCCCTGTTCAATATTCTGCAGTTCCAGCTGGAAGGACGGCGCTTTTTGGATCTCTTCGCTGGCTCCGGACAGATTGGCCTGGAGGCTCTGAGCCGGGGCGCCGCCCTGGCGGTGTTTGTGGACGCTTCCAAGGAGTCGATCCGGGTGGTGGAGAAGAATCTGCAAGCCACCGGCCTGCAGGAGCGGGTCCGGGTGGTGACGGCGGATTTTGCCAGCTACCTGCGGGGGTGCCGCGAGCGCTTTGACGTGGCATTTTTGGATCCCCCTTACCGTTCCGGCCTGTTGGAACAGGCGCTTCCCCTGGCGGCGGCCTGTATGAATCCCGGCGGGATCCTCCTGTGTGAACATCCTAAGGACGAGGAAGTCCCAGAGAGGGCGGGGGACTTTGTGCGCTTTCGGTCCTACCGCTATGGAAAGATCCTCCTCACCTCGTACCGCCTTCCGGAAGAGGAGGCGCACTCTTAAATGATCCGCTGGAAGGAGAGAAGATCATGAAACTTGCCGTGTATCCGGGCAGTTTTGATCCTGTTACCTTGGGCCATTTGGATATCATCGTGCGGGCCAGCAAGATTGTGGACCACCTGATTGTGGGAGTGCCTGTCAATCCGGCCAAGCACTTCAGCTTTTCTGTGGAAGAGCGCATGGAGCTTCTCCACCGTGCCATTGCCCACGAAGGCTTGCAGAACGTGGAGATTGACCGGGTGGACGGCCTTCTGGCGGACTACGCCAAGCGGCGGGGCGCCATGGTGCTGATCAAAGGGCTGCGGGCTTTGTCCGACTTTGAGTACGAGTTTCAGCAAGCCCTCACCAACAAGAAGTTAAACCCCGAACTGGAAACCATGTTTTTGGCCACCAGCGCGGAGAACATGTTTTTAAGCTCCAGCATGGTCAAGCAAGTGGCCGGCTTCGGCGGGGATATCTCCCCCTTTGTGCCGGCGTGCATTTTGCAGACCATCCAGGACCGGCTCTGCGGCCGGGCCTAAAAGATTTTGGCATCTCCGGGCGCTGCCGTGCGGCCGCCCGCGGCATAGATCCCGTCTCCTCGGGGACATAACAAGGAGGAGAAAAAAGGTGCAAGACCAAGAAAGGAATGGGTTCACCATGAGCAATAACCAGGCAACCATTGAAGATCTCATTGACGAAATGTACGACGTTTTGGACAAGGGCTGGAAGATGCCTCTCTCCGCAGGCAAGGTGTTTGTGGACGGGGAAGAAGTCCGGGCGATCGTGGACGAGCTCAAGGAGGAAATTCCCACGGAAATCCGTCAGGCCAAGGCCATTTTGGCGGACCGCTCCAAGCTGATTGCAGAGGCCCAGCGGGAGGCGGACACCATTATCCGTGTGGCAGAGGAGAAGGCCAGGGCTCTGGTCACCCAGGACGAAATTGTCCGGCAGGCACAGCAGAAGGCCAACGAGCTCATTGCCCAGGCCCAGCAGAAGTTTAAGGAGATGCGCAAGGCCAGCAACGACTATGTGGACGATCTGATGCGCCGTGCGGACGAGTCCCTCTCGGAAAATCTTTCGGAGCTGCGCAAGACCCGGCAGAGCATTAAGACTTCCCAGCGCAACTCACAAATCTGAGAAATTCTTTTTGTGAGAAATAAATAAAAAGTGAAATTTGCAAGAAGACCCCTTACAACATCTTGTGAGGGGAATTTTTGTTCCCGCAAAATCGCAGCGAACAAAGCTTCGAACCCCAGGAATTTCCTGGGGTTTTTCGCATTTCCGGGTTGCTTTTAAAGGGGAGATGGTCTATAATTATGGACATCGGAGTGGGGATTGGTGGCAAAAAGGTCAACACTGTGGGTGAAAAAGGGCAGGAATTCCCTGGAAGGGGAAAAACAGCCTGCCGCCCCCTCTGAAACAGAAAGGGAAAAGGCGTTATGTTGACAGGCGAATATCAACATAATATGGACCTAAAGGGCCGTGTGACTGTGCCGTCCAAGTTCCGGGAGGATTTGGGCGACACCTTCTATGTCTGCAAGGGCCTGGATGGGTGCCTTTTTCTGCTTTCCCGCCAGCAGTGGGACAAGCTGGTGGAAAAGGTGTCCGCCATTCCCCTGGCCCAGGGCAAGGGAATTCAGCGCTACTTTTTCTCCGGCGCCGCCGAAGTGGAGCCGGACAAGCAGGGGCGCATTCTCATTCCCCAAAGCCTGCGGGACCACGCCGGCCTGGAAAAGGACGTGACCGTCATCGGCGCGGCGGTGCGGGCGGAGATTTGGGACACGGCCCGGTGGAATGCCTACAACCAGAGCCAAACCGACGAGGCCATTGAAATGGCCATGAATCTGCTGGACTTTTAACCCCGGCGGAGAAAGGGCGTGGCTCTATGGAATTTCATCACAAGCCGGTTTTGTTTGAAGAAACCATCGACTCCCTGGCCATTCGGCCAGAGGGACTGTACATTGACGGCACCATGGGTGGCGGCGGTCATTCCGAAGCCATCTTGCAGCGTTTGACAACGGGGCGCCTGCTTTCCATCGATCAGGATCCTGACGCCATCCAAGCTGCCGGCCAGCGGCTTTCCCGTTACCCCCAATCCATCCGGGTGCAGGGAAACTTCTCCTCTATGAAGGAGATTGCCCACGCCCAGGGCTGGGAGCAGGTGGACGGGGTGCTGTTGGACATTGGCGTCTCCTCCTATCAGCTGGATACGCCGGAGCGTGGGTTCTCTTACCACCACGACGCCCCCTTGGATATGCGTATGAGCCAACAGGGCGTCTCAGCCCGGGACTTGGTAAACGGCCTGAGCGAGCAAGAGCTGGCCGATGTGATCTTCCGCTATGGAGAGGATCGGAACGCCCGGCGCATTGCCCGAGGCATTGTGGAGGCTCGGGAGCAGCAGCCCCTGGAAACCACCGGACAGCTGGCAGAGGTAATCAAAGCCTCTGTGCCCGCCAAGGTGCGCAGGAGCGAGGGGCATCCCGCCCGAAAGACCTTTCAGGCTCTGCGCATTGCGGTAAACGGGGAGCTGGACCGTCTGCAGGAAGGGCTGGAAGCGGCGTTTTCCCTGTTGAAACCCCAGGGCCGCCTGGCGGTGATCACCTTCCACTCCTTGGAGGACCGGATCGTGAAGCGGCAAATGGCCCAGTGGTGTCAGGGGTGTACTTGTCCCAAGGATTTTCCCGTCTGCGTCTGTGGGCGTACCCCACAGGGGCAGCTGGTGTACAAAAAAGGTTTGGCTCCCTCCCAGCAGGAGGTGGCGGAAAACCCCAGGGCCCGCAGCGCCCGGCTGCGGGTGATTGAGAAGCTCTGAGGGAAAAGGCGGCGCGGGACGTGCAGTTTGAAAAGGTTCCGGCAGCCATGCTTGCAAACAAGCGAGAAAGGAAAAGATTATGGCCAAATTTTCATCAGAAGCATACGACCTGTCTCAGTGGGAGGAGCGCGTGCAAACCTCTCTGCCTGAGCGGGGACCAGGGGAAGAGGAGAGAGAAGAGTCCCGGGAAAAGGTGGTGGAGCTCCCCAAAAAGAAGCTGCATAAAAACAAGCGGCCCAGGCGAAATCCTCTGAAAATGGCTGCGGCCACCCTGTGCTTCGGGGTGATACTGGCCACCGTGACCACCATGATTTACAACCAGGTGCAGCTGACAGAGCTCACCGAGGAGATCAACACCGCCGCCCAGAGCCTGCAGGAGGCGGAGAGCTTGGAGATCCAGCTGAACATGGAGGCAGCCCAGGAGATGAACGGGACTCAGGTGGAGGAATACGCCACCAACGAGTTGGGCATGAGCAAGATTCAAAGCGGGCAGGTCACCTATGTGGGGTCTTCCCAGGAGGACCAGGGCGATGTGCTGCAGGAGGCCACCCAAGGTTCGTGGATGGACCAGCTGTGGGCATGGCTGCAGTCTTTGTTCGCATAAGCGGTAGAAAAAGCAAATGTTCCCTTCCTTGGGAAGGGTTACCTATGGGGTTTAGAATACACAATAACGGATGGGCGCGCGGATGCCGCAAAAAGCCTTCGCGCCTGCTTGTCCCTTCGGGGGCGCCGCCCCCGAAACGGCAAAGGGATGCGGCCCACGGAAAAGCGCGGGCCGCGTTTGTTTGCATCTCCCGGAAGGGTATATTGGAATCTGCGGGAGAATAGAGATAGTGCGGAGCTGGTTGATTTTGCGAGAGGGAGGAGAGCCAAGAGAGATCTTGACTCTCATTTTGCTGTAGGATAGGGCCCACTTACTAGGACAGGCGGTGAATGTAGTTTGGCAAAAGGAACAACACAGCGCATGTGGAAAAAGGCTATGGGATTGGGGCTGGCACTGGTGGCCATTGGGTTTGGCGCGGTGGTGGTCAGTTTGATCCGCTGGCAGCTGATCCGCGGGGAAGAGCTGAGCAACGCGGCCCTGGACCAGAGCCTCCAAAGCACTACCCTGAGCGCTATGCGGGGGACCATCTACGATTCCACGGGCAAGGTGCTGGCACAGAGCGCCAGCGTGTGGACCGTGGTGCTGGAGCCCGCTTACATAGAGGAGTACGACGACCCGGAAGCAGTGCGCCGGACCATCGCTTCCGGGCTGGCGCCCATTCTGGATATGACAGAGGAGGAGATCTACGAAAAGAGTCAAGGGAACTCCTACTTTGTGTATCTCAAGCGCCGGGTGGAAAACGATGTGCGGGATCAGGTCAATCAGTTTCTGGAGGACAACGGGATTTCCTCCGGCGTGCGCCTGATCGAGGATTACAAGCGGTATTATCCGTACGGGACAGTGGCCTCTACGGTGCTGGGCTTCACCGGCACAGACGGCCAGGGCTTGGAAGGCCTGGAGCTGCAGTACGATTCGGAACTGCGGGGCACGGCGGGCCGGCTGATTGCCTCCCGCAATGCTGTGGGCACCGATATGCCCTTTGAGTACGAGCAATATGTAGAGGCCGAGGACGGCAACGACCTGGTGCTCACCATCGACGAGACGGTGCAGAGCATTCTGGAAAAATACCTGGCGGAGGGCGTGGAGCAGTTCGATGTGACCAACGGCGCCGTGGCGGTGATGATGGATGTGAACACCGGGGCCATTCTGGGCCTTGCCACCACGCCCACCTACGATCCCAACGATCCCTTCACCATTTACGATGAAACCTTGCAGGCCCAGATTGACGCTCTTTCCGGAGAGGAGCAGGACGCCGCCTTCAACGAGGCCCAGCTGAAGCAGTGGCGCAATAAGGCGGTGACAGATACGTACTATCCGGGCTCCGTGTTTAAGATGTGCACCTACGCCATGGGTCTGGAAGAGGGCGTGGTCACGGAGCAGACCACCTACACCTGCACCGGCAGCATTATGGTGGACGGCTGGAACGAGCCCATTCACTGCTGGCGCCACTCCGGTCACGGCCTAGAGACCTTCCGGGACGGCCTGTGCAATTCCTGCAACCCGTACACCATCTACATCGGCCAGCTGCTGGGGGGCGAGACCTTCGCCAAATATCGGGAGGCTTTCGGCTTTACGGAGAGCACAGGCATTGACCTGCCCGGCGAATCCCTCACTTTGTACCACAGCGTGGAGGACCTGATCAACACCCCCTCGGACCTGGCGGTGGAATCCTTCGGCCAGAACTTCTCCATCACGCCCATTCATATGATCACCGCAGCGGCGGCCATTGCCAACGGCGGCTATTTGGTGACCCCCCATGTGGTGGACCGGATTCAAGACCAGGACGGAAACATCCTGGAAACTGCGGACACCAGCTACCGCCGGCAGGTGGTCTCGGAGGAGACCTCGGAGGCGATCATCGACATTCTTCGTCAAAACGCGGAAAGCGGCAGCGCCAACGGCGGCTATGTGGCGGGATACCGCATCTGCGGAAAGACCGGCACTTCGGAAAAGGTGGCCCAGCACAACGAAGATCCCACCAAGCCCATGGAGTACATCGCCTCCTACTGTGGGTTTGCCCCGGCGGAGGACCCCCAATATGCGCTGCTGGTGTTCTTTGACGAGCCCCATTCGGAAACCACCAGTGTGGGCGGCAACTCGGTGGCAGGTCCCTATTTTGCCAAGATGATGGAGGAAATCCTCCCCTATTTGGGCGTGGAAGCCCAGTACAGCGAGGAGGAATACGCCAACCTGGACACCACAGCGCCTTCTCTGGTGGGCATGACTTTGGAACAGGCCTATCAGGAATTGGAAGAGGCGGGGCTGTCTTACTCCGTGGTGGGCGAGGAGAGCGAAGGCACCGTTGTAACTGCCCAGGTGCCTGCAGCCGGTTCTCCCGTGCCCAAGGAGGGCAAGGTGGTGCTGTACACCACCGGGTACGACGAGGCCTCCACCTATGTGGAAGTGCCGGACTTCACCGGCTACACAGTGACCGACGCCAACTATGTGGCGAACTTGCAAGGCTTGCAGATCAGTGTTTCCGGATCTTCCTCGGATACGGCCACGGTCAGTTCCCAGGATATTGACCAAGGGGAGCTGGTGCAGGAGGGATCTGTGATCACCTTGACCTTTGTGGACAATTCCAACGCAGAAACAGGCGGCAATGCCGGCGGATAACGGCCAGCCGGAAATGAGAAAACACTGGAAACGCAACGAGAGGGGTAGGAACAATGGACACCATGCTGTATTTGCTGGTTTCCGTCATTGCCTTCGCAGTGACGGCGCTGTTGGGGAAGTGGATCATTCCCTTCCTGCACAAGCTGAAATTCGGCCAGACCATCCGGGAGGTGGGTCCCAGCTGGCACAAAAACAAACAGGGGACGCCCACCATGGGCGGGCTCATGTTCATTTTGGGCATTGCCATCGCCATGATCGGCTGCCTGCCCCTGTTCTACTCCCTGGGCTTGGAAGAGGCGGTGCTTCCCAAGGCCAAAACCTTCGCAGGGTTGGGCATGGCGGTGGCCTTTGGGGCCATCGGCTTTATGGACGACTACATCAGCATTTTAAAGAAGCGGAATCTGGGCTTGACCGAGCGGCAGAAACTGGTGCTCCAGTTCCTGGTGGCAGCGGCCTATTTGGCCTCTATCCGGCTGGCGGGCGGGGGGACCTTTACCACCATCCCCTTTGTGGGACAGGTGGACTTGGGGCTGTTCTATTACCCGCTGGCGGCGGTTGTCATTGTGGGCGTGGTCAACGCGGTGAATTTCACCGACGGCATCGACGGCCTGAACACCACGGTGTCCTTCTTCGCCTTTCTCTCCCTGGCCCTGTGCGCCGGCATTCTCTCTATGACCGGGCTTACAGCCTTGGGTTTGGCTTCGGCGGCGGCCTGTGTGGGATTCCTTATTTGGAACTGGCACCCCGCCAAAGTGTTTATGGGAGACACTGGTTCCCTGTTTATGGGAGGTATGGTGTGCGCCCTGGCCTTTGGCATGGACCTGCCCCTGCTGCTGCTGCCGGTAGGCTTTGTGTATCTGTGTGAAATCGGTTCCGTGGTGCTGCAGGTGACCTACTTCAAGGCCACCCATGGCAAACGGCTGTTTAAAATGTCGCCCATTCACCACCACTTTGAAATGTGCGGCTGGAGCGAGGTAAAAATCTGCCTGGTCTTTGGCTTGGTGGCCTTGCTGGGCGGCGCGGTCGCTTTGGCCTGTGTGCTGTTTGGCCTGTAAGGAGAGAAAAACTGCTTCGGTCCGCCGGTTGAGCGGGCAGTTTACGGGATAGACTAACAGGCAAAGAGAAAAAAAGGCGCCGCCGGGGCGGAACAGTCCCCCCGTGTGGCAAGAAAGTACCAAGGATTTGGATGAATTTGTTTTCAGAAAGGAGGATGCTTCATGGCAACCATAGGCAGAACCGCCCGAGGGCTGCGCCGGGTGCCCCGTTACGAGCCGCCCCAAGCGCCCCAGCCGGAAACCCCGCCCCAGGAGGAGCCTAAAAAGCGGCGGCGCCCAGTGCGCTACAAGCTGTTCAGCCTGGGGGCAGGTTTGGATATGCCCCTGTTACTTTTCATTTTGGTGCTGTTGGCCACTGGGCTGGTGATGCTCTTTTCCGCCAGCTATGCGTACTCCTATTATACAGAGGACGGCAACAGCTACAGCTACATTTGGAATCAGGGCCGCTATGCGGTGCTGGGCTTGCTTGCCATGTTTGTGATCTCCACCTTTGACTACCATCGCTTTCACCAGCTGGCTCTGCCCATTTTTGGCATCTCGGTGTTCTTTCTGGCGCTGATTCCCATTTTCCGGGCGGTCGGGCTTTCCCAGCTTGTCCCCAACCAGGGGGACGCCTACCGGTGGCTGCAGCTGGGGCCCCTTAACTTTCAGCCTTCGGAGATTGCAAAGTTTGCCCTGATTGTGATGTTTGCCCATCTGATCTCCCGCTATTCGGACAAAATGGACACTTTCCGCTATGGCGTGCTGCCCTTTGCTTTGCTTCTGGCCCTTGTGGGCGGCCTGATTATCATTGAAAACCATCTGTCCGCCACCTTGATCATTCTCATGCTGGGAGCCATTCTCATGTTTGTGGGAGGCACCAAGCTCCGTTGGTTCCTGATCGGAGGAGCTCTGCTGGTGGCGCTTTTGGCCGTTATGCTGCTGACCCGGGAAAATTATCAGATCGGCCGTATCCTCGGCTGGCTGGATCCCTTTAACCCCCCGGAAGGGGTGGATACCTGGCAAACCCGCCAATCCCTGTACGCCATTGGTTCCGGCGGGCTGTTAGGGGTGGGCCTGGGTCAGTCCCGCCAGAAGTATCTGTGGCTGCCCGAGCCGCAGAACGACTTTATCTTCGCCATTGTCTGCGAGGAATTGGGCTTTGTGGGAGCTTTGGTGATCATCATCCTGTTCGCCATGCTGATCTGGAGAGGGCTGTATGTGTCGGTCCATGCCAAGGACCGGTTCGGCATGCTGCTGGGGGTGGGCATCACCTTCCTGGTGGGCATTCAGGCGGTGCTGAACATCTGTGTGGTGACCAACACCATTCCCAATACGGGCATCAGTTTGCCCTTCTTCAGTTATGGAGGCACGGCGCTGCTGATGCTCCTAGGGGAGATGGGTGTGCTGCTGAACATCTCCCGCAGCGCCAATGTGGAGAAGACCTGACTCCGCTTGGCGGCAGCAAATTACGCGAGAAAGGAAGTGGATGCGGCGTGAAAGTCCTGTTTACAGGAGGAGGCACAGCGGGCCATATCAATCCCGCCCTGGCGGCGGCAGGGTACCTGCTGAAAAAGGAGCCGGACGCCCAAATTCTCTACGTGGGCAACAAGGGAGGCATGGAGGAACGCCTGGTGCCCCAGGCAGGGTACCCCATCCAAACCGTGCACATCTCCGGTTTTCAGCGGAAGCTGACCCCCAAAAATCTGTGGCGCAACGCCCAGACGGTGGTGCGGGTGTTCACTGCCACGGCAGAGGCCAAGAAGATTCTCCGGGAATTTGCCCCGGACGTGTGTGTGGGGACGGGGGGCTATGTGTGCGGCCCGGTCATTCGGGAGGCGGCGAAGCTGGGCATTCCCTGTGTGGTGCACGAGTCCAACGCCTTTCCCGGCGTGACCATCCGCATGCTGGCTAAGTCTGTAAAGACGGTGATGTTGGCGGTGCCGGACGCCAAAAAGTACTTTGACGCCTCTGTCCACTGTGTGGTCACAGGCAACCCGGTGCGGGGGGAGGTGCTGGCCGCCCAGCGGGAGGAATCCCGCAAAGCGTTGGGCCTGGACGACCGGCCTGTGGTGCTCTCCTTCGGGGGCAGCTTGGGCGCTTCCGCGTTGAACCGGGCCGCCGCGTACATGTTGGCCCAGAGCGCCAAAGAGGGCAAGTACCAGCACATCCACGGCTACGGCTCTCACGACGAGAAGTTCCTGGAGGAGTGCCGGGAGTTTGGGCTGGATGTGAACCGGTCCCCGCAGATCCGGCTGCTGGAGTACATCGACAACATGCCCCAATGCCTTTCGGCGGCGGACCTGGTCATCAGCCGGGCGGGGGCTATGACATTGACGGAGATCGAAGCGAAGGCCAAGGCCTCTCTCTTAATCCCCTCTCCCAACGTGGCGGAGAACCACCAGTTCCACAACGCTATGGCCCTGGTGCAGCGGGGAGCGGCGGAGATTCTGGAGGAGAAGGACCTGACCGGCCAGGCTCTGTGGGAGAAGGTGCAGGCCATCCTCTCCGACCCGGAGCGGCTGCGCTCTCTGGGGGAGAACGCCGGCAAGATGGAAATTCTAGATGCCAACGAACGGATTTACCGGGTGATCAAGGCGGCGGCTGCCTCCTGAGAATCCGCACCCACAAGGCTTGCGCCTCATACTATGGCGTAAGCTGAAAAATGGGTGAGGTGTTCTCTATGATCGTCATTGACGGCCCTGCGGAACTGGGCGGGGAAATTCGGGTGCAGGGGGCCAAGAACAGCATTCTTCCTCTGCTGGCGGCGTCTGTGCTCTGCCGGGGGCAGACCGTGCTCCACAACTGCCCCCACCTTTCCGACGTGGACACAGCGGTGCGCATTTTGGAGCACTTAGGCTGTCACTGCCACTGGGAAGAGGACAGTCTGGTGGTGGAAAACAGCATGACCTGCTGTGAAATCCCCCCGGACCTGATGCGGGGCATGCGCTCCTCCATTGTGTTTTTGGGGGCCATTGTCTCCCGCTGCGGGGAGGCGGAGCTCTGTTTCCCCGGAGGCTGTGAGCTGGGGCCCCGGCCCATCGACCTGCATATCCAGGCCCTTGGGAAACTGGGGGTGGAAATCCAAGAGTCGGGAGGCACCCTGCACTGCCGGGCTCCCCAGGGGATTCGAGGCACGTATGTGTCTCTCTCCTTCCCCAGTGTAGGCGCCACGGAAAATTTGATTTTGGCAGCGGTGTGCTCCCAGGGGACCACGGTGATCGCCAACGCCGCCCGGGAGCCGGAGATCGCCGATCTGACCGCCTACTTAAACCGGTGTGGGGGCCACATCTACGGGGCGGGGGAAAGCTGTGTGATTGTGGACGGAGTCAAAGAGCTCTACGGCTGTGAACATACGGTGATGCCCGATCGCATTGTGACGGCCACCTACATGGCCGCCGCGGCGGTCACCGGCGGAAACATCACCCTGCGGGATGTGGACAATGCCCATGTGCTTCCCATGCTCTCCCCCTTTGAGGAATCCGGCTGCGAGGTGCGGCAGCTGGGCGGCGCTCTCAATATTATGGCCCCGCCCCGGTTAAACGCCGTACGGCATATCCGCACCATGCCCTATCCCGGTTTCCCCACCGACGCCCAGCCGGTGATTATGGCCATGGCCGCGGTGGGCAGGGGCACCAGCATCTTTGTAGAAAACATATTTGAAAATCGCTACAAACATGCGGAAGAGATGCAGCGCATGGGGGCGAAGATCAAAGTGGAGGGCAAGGTGGCCATTGTGGAAGGGGTACAGCACCTGCAGGGCGCCCCGGTGATGTCTTACGACCTGCGGGGAGGCGCCGCCTTGGTGGTGGCCGGCCTGGCAGCCCAAGGCCGTACAGAGGTCAGCGGCACCCAGTACATCCGCCGGGGATACGAGAACCTGCCCGAAAGCTGGGCGGCTTTGGGCGCCAGAATCCGGGAAGTGGATTGAAGCAAAAAAAGGAATGGGAAAGGAGGGAGCAGGTTGCCCAGAAGAAGTACAGGCGACGGTTGGAACAGAAGCCAGGGGTTTGAGGATATCTCCTCGTATTCCAACCGGGAGAACCCTTGGCCGGAGCAGTGGGAGACAGGGCGGCCTGCCTCTTCCAGGCTGCCGGAGAGCCCCCGTCGGGAACCGGCCCGGTCCCGCTCCACACCCAGAAGGCAGCAGCCACCCCGACGGGCCCGTTCCAGGGAGGAGGAGCTCTCTTCCCGCCGCAGGCCCCGTCGGGAGGAGCCGCCCCGGTCCCGAGGCCGCCCTGCCCAGACCGGCGGGCGGGGAAGAAAGCCTGAAAAGCGGCCGCGCAAGCCTTTGGGAAAAGGGGCCCGAAAAGTCCTTTTGGCCTTCACCTTGCTGGTAATGGTGGTGGTGACGGCGGCCCTGTGCATCTTTTTGCTGTTCAAAATCCGGACCATTCAGGTGACGGGAGACACGGTGTATGCCGCTGCAGATATTCTGAACTTGTGCGGTTTCCAGGAGGGGGAAAACCTGGTGTTCCTCTCCACAGAGGGCAAGGAGGAACAGCTGGAAGAGCAGCTGCCCTACATTGAAGACGCCCAAATTCTCCGGCATTTTCCCAACAGCCTGGAGATCCGGATCACAGGCGCCCAGGTGGCGGCCAATGTTTCCAACGGCAGCCAATGGTATGCGGTGAGCACGTCTGGAAAGATTCTGGCGGAAATTTCCGAGCCAATGGACGGGGTCATGACGGTGACAGGGTTAACCCTGCAGGATCCCGTTCCTGGAAAGCCTTTGCAGGCCCAGGACGAGAATTACCAACAAGCTCTGGACGACATTTTGAACGTCTTGCGGGAGCTGGACAGCGCTGGGGATTTCACCAGCCTGGATCTCACGGACTTGTACAACATCACTATGATGTATCAGGACCGGATTCAGTTTCAGCTGGGCAGCACCTTGGAGCTGGGCTATAAACTGGACTTCGGTTTGACCAAGGTGGTGCCGGAATTGGGCGCGGACGAAACCGGTACCCTGGACCTCTCCCTTGCCCCGGATGTAAAGAAGGCCTACTTTACAGCTACGGCTCCGGAGGAGGACAGCGCTTCGTCCACCGCGGAAGAGGGGGACTCTTCCGGCGACACGGACGCTTCCCAGGGGACGGACGCCTCTGGAACGGATGCCGCCGGTGCGGAAGGATCCGACACCGGGGAAGAGACCACTTCGTCTCAAAGCCGGGGCGGAGAGATTCCCGACACCATTTACACGGGATAATCCACCAAATTTCCCAAGGCCTTTCTGAAAAAACTACCCATTTTCCGCAGAGGCCGGTGGGGTTTCTGGAAATCTTTGAATTTAGCTTGGTTTTTTCAAGAAATTCCTTGAAATTTTCCCGGAAAAGTGATAGATTATACCATATAGCAATTCCGAAAAAATGTAATGCCATAGGCTTTACACACATAGAGTGATAGGTCGTAGAAAGCCAAGGAGGAAATAACATGCCTTTTGAAGTTGACAACCTGCTCGATGAAACTCCTCAGACCATAAAAGTGATTGGTGTGGGCGGCGGCGGCGGCAACGCCGTAAACCGCATTGCCAGCGCCGGCGTGCGCA
>ERZ1643249.2749-NODE-2749-length-16130-cov-4.274588_pt1 | contig 16130 bp, 9 predicted proteins | sample MGYA00579263_ERZ1643249 | MGnify/ENA primary metagenome ERZ1643249 (study PRJEB29033, sample SAMEA4952264) | chicken gut metagenome | biome: Broiler Chicken; feature: Gastrointestinal Tract; material: Caecum | place: Ireland | collected 2018 | study: Broiler...
AACGTAAGTTTTCTGGAAGGGACCTCCTGCACGGACCTGACAGGCTCCGTCTGCAAAGGAGTCCTCTCCTTTACGCCCCCGGCGGACGGGCGGATTTTATGGGTTTGGCCGGAAATCCAGGAACATTCTCTGGCCCCCATGCACCCCCTTTCCGGAAAAAAGGTCTGCGAGAAATTCTTCGGCCCTTTTGAGGAGCATTTCCCCGGCGAAGGCGGCGACGGCCTCAACTTCTTTTTTTCCGACGAGCTGAATTTCAACATCCGGGGCAATCTCTGGAACCGGTATTTTGCGGAGGAATTCCAAAAACAGAAGGGGTATGACCTTCTCCCCCTGCTGCCAGCCCTTTTTGCGGATATTGGCGACGTCACCCCCAAGGTCCGCCTGGATTACAGCGACGTCATTGTCCGGCTGGAGGAAGCCAATTACTTTGGCGTTGTCTACGACTGGCACGAGTCCCGGGGAATGGTCTACGGCTGCGACCACGGCGGCCGGGGAAAGGACGTCACCGAATTCGGCGACTATTTCCGCACCCAAAAGTACAACCAGGGCCCCGGCTGCGACCAGCCTTTCCTTGACTCGGACATTGTGAAAAACAAGGTGGCCAGCTCCATTGCCCACCTGTACGACCGCCCCCGGGTGTGGCTGGAAGGGTTCCACAGCAGCGGATGGCAGACCTCCTCAGCGGACTTTGCCAATGCGGTAACCCGGAATTTCGTCATGGGCCACAATCTACTCTCCATCCACGGCCTTTATTACTCCACCCATGGCGGCTGGTGGGAATGGGCTCCCCCCTGCAACGGCTTCCACGCGCCTTATTGGGACGACATGAGCAGTTTTTTCCAGGCGGTGGAGCGGATGAGTTTCCTCCTGAGCCAGGGGCGGCATGTCTGCGACGTGGGCATCCTTTACCCGGTGGCCCCTGCTGAGGCGGGAATGGACGGGGAAACCGCAGTTCAAACCGCCTTTGAAACGGCGGAGCTTCTCTACCGCCGGGGCGTCGATCTGGATTTCTTAGATTTTGAGTCCATTGATCGGGCGGAAATCCGGGACGGCGGGCTGCATATTGCCGGGGAATGCTACCGGGTGGTGGTTCTCCCAGCCATGCGGGCGGTGCGGTTTGGCATGATGGAAAAACTGCTGGCCTTTTCCCAAAACGGCGGGATCGTGCTTTTCCTGGGCGCGTTGCCGGAAGCCAGCGACCGGGCGGGCGCAAACGACCCAGCCCTGAACGCCATTGTGGAGGAGTTTTCCGCCGTAGAGGGTGCCTGCCTGTCCCAGCCGGAGGAAGTTTTGGAGGCGGTTTCCCGAATTATCCCGGCGGATTTCCGGGCAGAAGGCTTTGACGGGGACGTCTACCTCAACCACCGCCGCTTAGGTGACTGGGATCTTTACATGGTCTACGGCCTGCCCAAAGGAACCCGGTGCACCTTCCGTGTTCAAGGGGAAGCAAGCCTTTGGGACCCTTTTACCGGCAAACGCTGGCGGCTCCCTTCCGAACCTGCCGGAGAAGGCTTCACCCGCCTTGCCCTTCCTCTGGATGCCAAGGAAATCCAAATTCTGGTCTTTGACCGTTCCGGCGAAGCACTGGACGGGGATTTTCCCACGGAAAGCTGCGAAGCGGAACGGTTCGCCCTAAAGGAAGAATGGGAATTTGAGCTGCTGCCCAATCTGGACAACCGGTTCGGGGATTACGCCATTCCCGCCTACCCCGGCATGGTCGGCCCGGAATTGAGAATGGCTTCCTACGCCCAAGGCGGCCCGGAAATTCCGCCAGAAAGCGCTTTTTCCAGGGTGGAACGGTTCTCCTACGGGCCTTATTTCCAGGTATCCGGCCCCTTTGCAGACGAAAGGGCCTTCCGCGCAGCCTTTGAAGCCGCGGCAGCTGGGGAAACGGACGGCTTTGCTCCCTACGCCTTCTCCATGCGCTACGGAGTTTGGAACGACCCCGGCAAACAGGGCTTCCACGGCTTAAAAGAGCTGGTCGCCGACGAATTCCTCACCGTGGGCCTCAAAGAAGAAGCCATGCTGGGTTCCCGCTACCTGCCGGACCCGGAGGGGTTTGGGCGTGTCTATTTCACCCGGGTTTTCTGCCCGCAGGACGGGGATTACCGCATCCTCTCCGGGAGCATGGCGCCGGACCTTTTCGCCTTGGACGGAAAAGAACAGCCCCTTCCCGGGGATGCCGTCCATCTGAAAGCCGGGGTGCACCTTCTGGCGGCCGCCTACCGGAACTGCGGGCGGACTTATCTCACGGTAGTGCAGGAGGGGACGTCCCCGGAAAAGGAGGATCTGGCCATGAGCTGGTACCGCCACCCCGGCTTGGCTCCCTTCGTCTGCCACGGTTCCGGCCAAAGGCAGTACGGCTTTTTCCGCTTCCAGACTCCCCCCGGACTGAAAGAGATGGAAATTCCCTGCGAAACCAGTTCCCTTTCCCTCTGGGTCAACGGTCTGGAAATCCCGGTTTCCCAAGTTTCCCCGGGGCTTTGGCGGGCAGTCCTTCCGGAAACGGAGACCTCCTCCGTCCCGGCGGTACTCCGCATCGCCCTGGACTGCGGGAAATCCGGCGGCGCTCTGATTGACGAGCGCATTCGCTTCACCTGCGGCGCAGGGCGGATCAATGCCGGGGACTGGGGGAAAATCGACGGGCTATCCTGCTATTCCGGCAGGGCGGCCTACACCCAGCGCATCCTCCTGCCGGAAACCCTGCCGGAGGGCAGGCCGGTGCTGCGGCTTGCAGATGTGGTTTCCACAGTGCGGGCCGTGGTAAACGGCACGGAAGCCGGGGTCAAGGTCATGGGGCCGTGGGATTTTGACCTAACAGGCCTGCTGAAGCCGGGAGAAAACCAACTGCGGCTGGAAATCTGCAACACCCTCTCCAACCACTACCGGAGCATCCCCACCCGGTATCGGGGGGAAGCCCCCTCTGGGCTGCTGGGCAGTGCGGAACTGATCTTTTTGAAGTAAAAAAGCAAAATAGCCACCCGGTTTTACCGGGTGGCTTTCTTGTGCGTTATCATCCAGCTGATATACAACTTCTTGGCAAGCTCCATGCCGTCCCGGCATTTCTTTTGGGCTTACTCATGGAGGTCCTGACGCCTATCATTGGATAACCAGGATGTCGTGAATGCCGATACGGGGGAGACGGGCGGTCAGGATACCGTCTTTGTAAGACCATTCCACGCTCCGGCCTTCCGGCTGGACGCAGACAGATTTAGGAGCAGCCTCCATGGGGACGGTGACCGTCACAGGGCCGATATCCGGCACAAATTCCACGCTGGAGCTGCCGGGGGCCGTGGCTGGGTCGCAGCCTAAATTGACAAAGTGCACCTGAAGCTGGTTTTCTTTTTTCCGGACGCTGATGCTGACGCTGGAGGAGGCTTCCGCCCGGACCAGGCCGGGAATGGCCATGTCGTCTAGGAGTTCCCGGAAGAACCGGCGCAGCATGGGGTAATGGGAGAGGAAAAATCCCCGGAAGGCCGGCCCGTACAGCCCGGCGATAACCCCTTTGCCGCAGCGTTTTACCGTGGCGGCGGCAAAACCGGTTTCCTTGCGGTCAGGGCCGCTGTCCCGGGAGGCCAACAGGGGCTTTACAATGTCCGCCGAAACGTTTTTCGCCCCGAACCATTTGCCCACAACCGGCTGGGTCCGCCGGCCAACTTCCACAGAAAGGTCACGGTCGATGTCGTAGTACCCTTTGGGTTCTTCGTCCGTAAACTGAACGCCAAGTTCTTCTGCAAACTCCTTGCAGCTTTCCCCGCTGAGGAGCAGCGCGCCGCCGTTTTTCACATATTCCGCCAGCCGGCCGTGCAGCTCTTTGGAAATCCGGGTCTGTTCCGGGATGACGCAGAGAGGGTATTCTTCCGCATGGCGGAGCATATCCCCGGCAGTCAGGATGTTGGCGGCGATGCCGTTCTGATTTACTGCGTGCAGCGCGCCTTCCACCGGCTGGACTGCTTCGCCGAAGTTAAAAAGGGGGCTGTTCTGGGAGTAGAAATGGGCGGCGTTGTGGAGGATTGCCGCCTGGGGAACCACCTGGGAGCCTTGGCAGAAGGGCTGGCGGGCGCGGCAGAATCGGGCAACTTCCGCAATGTCGTCCATGTGCCATTTTACCAGGGTCCCCCAGCGGTTGGGCGTGTCGTAGATGGTGACGGCCCCGCCGTTGGCCATAACAACGCCGGCTTCCTGGCAGAGGGCGTCCAGGCTTTTGAATACCCATTCGTCCATGGTGCCATGGGAGGTAAATCCCCAGGCCATGAGATCCCATTTCTTGCCGCGGGTATCCAAAAATTTAGTTTCCAGCAAAGCGCGCCCGGCGCTCCAGATCCAGCTGAAGTCGCCGCTGATGTAGTCGATAGGAACCGTGATTTCATCCGGTTCCCGGACGGTGTACATCCAGTTGCTGCAGGAGGTGCAGGCCGGATTGCAGGCGTGGACAGCGTCCGTGTAGCGTTTTACATGATCCTCAAAATTCTCCCGGGAGAATTGGAGCCACTCGTCCCAGTGGGGGTCTTTGGCGGAATGGGGAATTTCCGTATATCCCGTCTTTTCCCGGAAAGCGGCGGTGCAGCGGTGGCAGTAGCAGGGGGCGCTGGCCCAGTTCTCGCCGTCCACCCAGAAGCCGTCCACGCCGTATTCCGTAATCAGCTCCAAAAGCTGGGGGATCATGTATTCATCCGTATAGCCGGACAGGGGGCAGGTCAGGGTCTCGCTGGGTTTCCCGTCCTCCTGCACCAACGCCCATTCAGGGTGCTGCTGCAATGCCGCCGCGTCCCAAACGCCGGAATAGTGCATCACCAGGGGGATTCCCATTTCCTTGGTGGCCTCCCGCCATTCCCGCAGGGCGTCTTTGACGATGCCGGGGGCGGAAATTGCGGTTTTGCTGGGATAGCTGGCGTACCCGGGGTGCCCTTTGCAGTCGCACTGGACAAAATCAGGCCCGATTTTGCGGAACTGTTCCAGCAGCTCCGCCCGGTCCGCGTATTTGCCCAGATCCCGGTCGGTTTCATTGGCGTGGATATCAAAGTGGAGGCCGAAAAATACATCATCATGCCATTGCTTTGCCATAATCATCCTTCTTTCTGGATTGGGGGAACCCCCTATGCGCTCACTCCGCGTCCAAGCTGCCGGTTTCCCTGCGGCGGTACTGAGTGGGGGTCTGCCCGGTAAATTCCTTGAATTTTTTGATAAAGTTAGAGGGTTTGTTGTACCCGCAGATGCAGCTGATTTTGTTGACTGTCATCTCCGGTTCGGAGAGAAGCAGCTCCATGCCGGTTTTCATCCGCAGGTAGGTCACATATTCCTTGAAGCAGACGGCGGTCTGCTGTTTGACAATGTCGTTTAGCTGTACTGGCGTTATGTGGAACAGCCCTGTGACCCGGTCCACGCTTAAGTTGCAGTCGCAGGCGTTCTGCTGGATGTAGCCCAGGATTTCCTCGGACAGGGCCGTTTGCTGATCCTCCCGGCCAATGGGGAAGGCCTCCAGCACAAGCTCCCGGAAGTCCCGCAGGAACACATCGAAATTCTGGATCATCAGAAGCTCGGAGATTTTCTGCGGGTCCATATCTGCGTGGTTTTCCTGGGCGCAGCGCATGATTTGGTTCAGCAGCTCATAGCAAAGGTGTTTCTGAATCAGCAGCGAGGGCGCGTATTTCTGCACGTACCTGCGCAGCTTTTCCAAGGCCGCGTCCAGCTGCTTTTCGTTGGTGCGGTTGGATGCGACGGCACAAAGCTCCGCAATCAGCGCGCCCCGGTCCTCAATCAGCAGAGTAGAGGCGCTGGCCTTGCCGCTGCGCTGATATTGCTGCATCTGGGCAAGCCCCGTCAGGTGGGAAATGTTAATTTTATACGGGGAATCCACAATATCCCCCGTGTACAGCGTAAACTCGCTGACCTGGTCCGCCAGCGCCTGAATACAGTCGTTGATGGTGTCAACCTGAGAAGCGTCTTCAAAATTTGCAATGACTTCAATCAGGTCATTGCGGCAAGCAGCATATAGATGAAAGTCTTCGTCAGAAATGGCTTCAATCTGGCGCGCTAAATTGACAGATTCTTCTGTACGGCCGGCGGTCTTGACCAAAAAGACTGCAAAATGGGCGGCGTTCAGGGAAATCTGGAAGACATTCCAGCGCCTCAGAAGCTCAGGCGAATAGTTGCCGTCCAGCAGGGAAAGGACAATCTGATTCCGCAGGTTTTTTACTGAAATGTTTTTCTCGTTCTCAAGTTGAGAAAAAGTTTTGTCAATTACCTCCAGCTCATTGCCGGTAACCGGCGCATGGGTGATGCGGGCGCTTAAGGAACGAATGGGGCGGGAGGTGACATAAGCAAAACAGGTTGCCAGCAGCAAAATGGCCAGCAGGACCAGCACGATAATCAATCCGATCCAAACAGTGTCCAAATGAGGATAATTACTTAGCATTATGGTGGGAATTTCAGCTAAGATCGTAAATTGCCCGTCTTCGGACCGGGCTGAAAGCCTCCAAGCCGTCCCGTCCTTTATCCGGGCAGTGTTGCCGGGAAGCAGATCGGGAATCCCGGCGGAAAGAAGCTCCCCTTTTTCCAAAATCGCTGTTTCATCGCAATAAACAATAAACTGTTCTGTTGATCCGTTTGCGGCCCCTTCTAAATATCCCTCTAAAGTAGATCGAGCTACCCAGAAACAGGTCCATGCCATTGTACGCGAACTTGGAAACCGAACCGGATAGACAAACAGCAGGCTGTTTTCACTTACTGGCAAAACAGCAAAAGAACTCAACTGTTGAATCTCATCATATATGGTCATTGCTTCGGTGTCGGTGCAGTAAATCCGTGCCTGGAAATAGTACGAAAACCGGGACTTATAACCGGTGGAGAGATAAATATTGCTGTTCCCTGCGTAAAGGACAAAGAACTCATCAGATATTGGAGACTGGGTGGTATAAGCTGTAATTTCTTCTAAGAGCTCTATTTCACCGGATACCTCCCTTTGTGATTCCTTAGCAATAGCAGTAGGCTGGAAGGAATAGGAAATCATCATGCGGGCGTGAATATCTCCCAGTAATTCCTGCTGAGCTTCTAATTCATTTGCCGTCCTTTCTAAACTGCGCTCCCAATAATCCAGTTCCAAGTAGACAACCTGTTTTGCAGAGATAATCAGAAAAACAGCTGCAATGAGAAGCCCCGCCAATAGAAGCGCCAGGGTATAGGACAACAGATAGTGCCCCATAATTCCGACTTTCTTCATGATATTCCATTTTTTCATTGCCGAACCGCCTTCCCATACTATGCTAAGATACTGAAAAGGGGCGCGTCACTCCTGTGAAGTGCCCCTTTTAGACGGATATATTATATCATATTAGTGCAAAAAGTGCAATTGTTACCCGAGGGTTACTGGATAGATTCAATAAATCCCGCATAGGCGTCCACATAGATCTGCTTGTATTCCTCAATGCCGAGGTTCTTTAATTCTTCAAAATAAGCGTCAACTTCCTCCAGCGGACGGGCGCCGGTGATAAACCTAGCGGTTTCCTGCTGGACATAGTTCTGGATAACAGTGCGCAGGTCAACTTCCCGAGAGGAGGTTTCCTCATCCAGGTAAGCGGCGGGCAGGACGTTGTCGGTCAGATAATCGCTGTAAGCTTCATCTACAGTATAGCGGTAGAAGGTGTCGGCGTTTTCCAGATCGGTAATGACGTCGGACGCATGGCCGGTGATGATTTCTTCGCCTTTCTTGATTTCCCGCTCGTTGCCGCAGATGTGCTGCGCGATGGCGCCGATTTGATATGTGAGTTCGTAGGAGGTGCTGTAGGTGCCGTCCTCAACCAAGGGCCATACCTTCTCCCACTGTCCATCCTCATTCTGCTCCACGGTCCAGAGACCTTCCACCGCATCGCTCTGGCCAATGGCGGGACCATTTTGGAAGTTAGCGTAACCGTCTGGAGTATAGAGGTAGTCGAAGAACCGGCAGACCAGTTCGGGATATTCGGTGGTAGCGGAAGCAAAAACATTACCAATGGCGTAGTCGGAGGCCTTGCCGGTTAAGGGGGTTTCCTGATAATCGCTGGTCAAGGGGGCTGCGGAAATCCAGTCTTTAAAGGTGTCGGGGCTGGACAGATAAGGCGCCCAGTCGGCGATGACGCCGCAGTCGCCTTCTACAATGTAGGCGCGCATGGTGATTTCATCCATAGTGAAGAAATCCTGGGAAATCAGGCCTTCGTTATACAGGGTGTTCATGGTGGTGACAAACTCCCGATACTGCTCGCTGGCGCAGGGGATTTCCACCTGGTTCTGGTAAAGGGCCGCACTGGTGCCGTAGCCGTAAGAGCCAATGAAGCCCAGGGCGTTCCAGAGGTAGTCGAATACCAGGTCCGTCAGGCCAAGGTAGGGGACGTTGGCATCGCCCTTGCCCATGGGGTCCTGTTCCTTAAATTCCCGCAGCATCTGGACGAAATCATCCAGGGAAGAGGGGGCTTCGGTGCGGCCCACGCCTTCCAGCCAGTTCTTGTTGATGAAAACCCGGTGGGTGGCGATGGTGGAGTTGTCCAGATAATTGGTGCTTAAGAGGCGCGGGATGGTGTACATGGAGCCGTCGTTCAGCTTGCAGGCTTCAAAGGCAATTTGGTTTTCCTCTCTCTGCATGCATTCATAGGCGTTGGGCATGAGTTCCTCGTTTAAGTATTGGGAGAAGTCCAGCAGCATCCCCTCGCCCTGGCCGTAGGTGACCATCTGGCTGGTGCTGACGCCTAAGCCCCAGCACATATCCGGCAGGTCGTTGGTGGAGAACATCAGGCTGAGGCGCTCTGCAGCGTTCTGATGGGCGTCCTCGAAGTCGAATTTCACGTTCAGCAGGTCTTCCGCAAAGGGGGTCCAGAGGATTTCGGAAATATCGGTGGTGCAGCTTGTGTCAACGCGGCTGGTCAGGACTTTCAGGGTGATAGGCTCTTCCCCTTCCTTGACCAAGGGGGTAGTAGAGTCCAGATTCAGATAATCAGGGTACTGGCTTGCAGTTTCGCTGCCGGATTCCGCGCCGCTGGCTGTGCTGGCAGCAGCGGAGGAAGTATCGTCGCCGCTTCCGCAGGAGGCCAGGGCCATAACCTGTGCCAGGGCTAAAGCAAAACAGAAGAGTTTGGTTGCCTTTTTCATAACAGTCATCCTTTCAATTCGATAGTTCTATTGGCTTTTGCCGGCTTTACGGCAAAAAATCAACCTTTCAGAGAGCCAATCATAACGCCCTTCACAAAATACTTCTGTACAAAGGGGTACGCGATCAGCATGGGCAGACTGGAAATAAAGACCAGTGCGTATTTGATGGTGGTGGCCATATAGGCCCGCTGCGCGGCGGTGGCCAGCTCTTCCATGGAGGCGTCAGGGCGCATAGCAGAGGTCAAAGCGTTTTCATTGAGAATCAAAATTCGCCGCAGGACTAACTGCAAGGGCTGCCACTGCTTGTCAGTAATGTAAATCATGGCGCTGAAGTAATCGTTCCAGTGGCCAACGCCGTAATAGAGGGCCATAACGGCGATAATGGGCTTGGCCAGGGGCAGCGCAATCTGGAAGAAGGCTTTAAATTCGGAACAGCCGTCGATGCGGGCTGCTTCATAAAGGCTTTCCGGGATAGAACTCTGGAAATAGACACGGGTAACGATCATGTTGTAAACGCTGACGCCAGCGCCGATAATCATGACCCAGGGGCTGTTGACTAGGCCCAGCTGTTTGGTAACCAAGTAAGAAGGGACCATACCGCCGCTGAAATACATGCAGAACAGGAAGTACCAGGAGAAGAAAGTCCGGCCGTACAGTTCCTTTTTGCTCAGGGCATAAGCCAGGGGGATTGTCAGAAGCAGGTTGTAAAGGGTACCCAGCACCGTATAGATGATCGTGTTCAGGTAACCCCGCCAAATGTCATCATTTGCAAATACTTGGCGGTAGGATTCCCAGGTAAATTTTACCGGTATCAGCCCTACGTTGCCCATGGCTACATCATAGGGGTTGGATACAGAACAAATAATAGTGTAGTACATCGGATAGACACAGATCAAGAGGATCAGCAGGCAGATGCCAATGACAAAAGCGTCGAAGACCTTGTCCTGCGTTGTCCTTGCGAAAGCTTTTTTGCGGCTCATAGATGGTTTGTCCCCCTTTTAGAAAATTCCAACGTCGGACACTTTTTTCACGACCGCGTTGACAATCAACAGGATTGCAATATTGCACAGGGTGTTGAAAAGCCCGATAGCAGTGGAATAGCTATATTGGCCGCCCAAAAGGCCGATTTCATAGGTGTAGGTTGCTAAGACATTGGAGGCAGAACGGTTTAGGTCGTTTTGCAGCAGGTAAATCTTGGAATAACCAACGGACAGCAGACCGCCGGTGCTCATAATAAAGGTAATGATAATGGTGGGGAGGATGCCGGGGATGTTGACGTTCCAGATAATCCGGAAACGGCCCGCGCCATCAATTTTTGCCGCTTCTACCAGTTCAGGCGATATGCTGGACAGGGCGGATATGTAGAGAATAGAACCCCAGCCTAATCCTTGCCAGACGCCGGACCAAACATAAATAGAAGCGAAATAATCAGGATTGGAGATAAAGTCCACCCGTGTGCCGCCCAAGGCCTCAATAATATTATTGATAGGGCCAACGCTTCGGTCTAAGAACAGCAAAACCAAGGAGCAGAGCACGACCTCAGACAGAAAGTGGGGAGCATACGTGACCATCTGGACTGTTTTTTTGAATTTTAAATTGGAAATCTCATTTAAAATTAACGCAAAGATGATAGAGCATGGGAAGGTCGCTAAGGAATACAAGGTAATACGCAAGGTATTCTTAATCATTACCCAGAAATCAGGGTAGTTTAGAAACCTTTTGAAATGTTCCAGCCCGACCCATTCACTTCCTAAGATTCCCTTTGTCGGGCTGTAGTCAACAAAGGCCATTAGGATACCGTACATGGGCCAATAACAGAAAATAGCAAAGGCAACAATAGCCGGAAGCATTAAAATATACCATGGCCAGCTGCGTTTGACGCCGGCTACAAATCGTTTCTGCCATCCTGATCTTTCTGTGGAATGGCGGGAACGTGTCATAACATTATCACTCATAATAACATCCTTTCTATCCAGTCTGCGTGTTTCCCGTCTGCTGTAGCGGGATTGTGTTAATTTCATTATATCTTCATAAGTTATTCATTCTCAATACCCAAACTGGCATTTTTATACCTAAATTATATTAAATTTACCAGATAACTTCTAAAAAACAGGAAAACAAGCGAACATATGGGTCAAAAAAGCCAAAAGTAAAAAATGAATCATGTCATAAAAATTATTTTGTGTGCCTGAAAAACGGCTTTGCCCTAAATCAATGTGGGAGGATTGACTTAAAAACAAGAGGTAAAATCAGAAAAATACAAGATGCCTGCTCACTAGCTATGTACTTCGCAGGTAAATTTAAAGATACAGCTTGATGAGTACGCTTTTTATTTCCTCTTATTTCCAATACCCAAAATAAAACCTCCATACCTAATTTATTGGATGCCTTTAAAACAAGTGATAATGTTGCTCAGATTACCTCAAATGCTGCTGAAAATAGGTATATTTCAAATTCCTGCTGAGGCGGGAATGGGCGGGGAAACTGCCGCCTAAACCGCCTTTGAAACGGCGGATGATGGGGAACTGGTCTTTTTGAAGTAAAGAAGGAAAATAGCCACCCGGGTTTATCGGGTGGCTATTTATGCGCGTATAAGTTTTTCGTTTATTTTTCGATGGATTTTAAGAATCCATAATTCCGCGCCTAGTTCTTGGACACGATACGCTGATATGCATGGGAAATTTACTGCTGCGAAAGACGTGGGTTTACCGGATGGCCGGTCATGAAAAACGCTGGATCCAGGCCAAAATGCTTACAGCCGTTTAACGTTGCTCCGATACTGAGACGGAGACATCCCCAGGGTTTCTTTAAATTTTCGGCGAAAACTGGACGGATTGTCATATCCAATCTTTACGCTGATATTCTCAATCGGAAGCTCCGTCTGCTCCAGCATCTGTTTCGCGCGTTGGAGCCGGATGTCCCAAACATAATCGGAAAAGTTGGTGTGGAATTTTTTCTTAAAAAAATAGCTCATATAGGCGGTAGTAATTCCAAAATGATCGGCGGCCATACTGACAGAAAAATTGCTGGACAAACAGTTTTCCTCCACAAATTTCTGAATCTGGCTGGTATTCAGATCTGTTTCGGAAAGCTCGGACGCCAATATGGAAATCATCTGCTTAATTTTTTCCCGAATCTCCTTCTGCGAAACGGCGTAATCCGTGTTGCGGCATAAATACAATAGGTTATAATACAGCTCGCTGTATTTTTGAAAATCAATATTGGCGGCGTTCATGGCCCCGACAATTAAAGTAACGGTATCAATCAAAATACATCGGATGAAAAAATCCGGATGGTTGCGGCGGTTTAATGAGCGGAACAGGGCGTTTACCTTCTGCATAGATTCGTCATAGCGGAATAGCCGAAGGTCTTCGGCCAAGCTGTCGAATAACTGATAGGGATAGTCTAAAGCTTCAGAACCAAGACCGCCCTGGGACGGCGATTGGTCATAAAAAACAACCTTGCTGGAAGAATACTGGAAGGCAACGCAAGCATTGTTATACAATCTGGAAATATCCAGCGGGTTGCTGGAGATATCGCTGAAAGATAAGGAGCAATGCAGCGGCTGTAAAAGCTTTGCGATTTCCTTTAAATTGGGCTGGGCTGGGCCGGTAAAATTGATAAGATAAGCAATTTGCTGGTCAGTCTGTTCCAAAAGCAATGCCGCAGCGTTAGCCGGCAAAATATCAGACAGGCTGGCGCGGATATCGCTATCAGATATTCCCGACCTGGTGTGGAACAATAAAACCAAGAAATGATTTTGTATTCCAGAATCGAACATATTATCAATATATGCCTGTAAATTTGAAGGAGAACTGGCATCTGGGGCTAAAGAATCCAAAATTGATTTTTGGATCATAACACGGTAGTTCCGTATCTTAGAGAGCAGCTGTTGATTTTCAGACAGCATATCCTCAAAAACAGAATGAATCAGTTGAATGTCGCCAGAATACCCCCCCCGCGGGGAGATTTCCTTCTAATTTTCCGGGATATGCTGCGGTAAGCTGGGAAGCAAGGCGGTGCAATGGGTAGTATGTAAATTTAAGAAATATAAAAGAAATCAAAACGCCTACGATACCAATCAATAAAATTCCCCAATAGACTCCTTTAAATGCCTGGAAGATAACATCGTTCAGGACATTCTCATCAAACGCAGCATATAGCTGGAGGGTTGTGTGCTGGATGGAAAAAGTTTGATAGGTATTGCCTTCCTCTGAGGAGAAGGACTGGAGGGAGCCGGCGCTGATTAAGGGACGGCTTTCCGCATCCACGATCACAATGGCCGGGGTCCCTGGGGCAAGGCACATTTCCAGCAGCTTTAAAAAAGCGTTGTAATTTATAGTAAAGAAAACCGCTGAGGATTCAGACTGCTGGGCGGGGGTGAACAGCAGAAGGGGTTCATCCGAGGAGACGCTGGGATTGGGATACACCGTCAGTTTCCCGACGCTGGTTTCCAATAATTCCCGATAAGGGACCTGGCACTGGGTAGACGGTTGGTTGCTGGGAGTAACATAAAAAAATTCACCGTCCATAATCACACCGGATTGCAGGCTGTGTACATCGGAATTTTTTAAATCCAAATAAATAATACTTTGCAGGAGGGTATCCCCGTTTATGTATTTATCCAGTTCCTGGGCAATCACGACCCGCGAGTAATCCGTTTTATTGTAACGGGAATAGAGGAGGTCATAATTGTTCAATATAGCGAAAGCTATCTGGTTCAGATTGGTAAACTGGCCGGACAGCTGCTCCGACAGGCTTTCAATTCTGGAAGCGGCCTGGTTTTCATAGTTAGTCATCATTTCCTGCTTAATGGAACCATTCAGCAGCATTAAAATGCCCGTCAAAGCAAGGAGAAGAAGCGCAAGGTAAGTGAGGAAATACTGCAAAAAGGTTCGATATTTCGAATGTAATAATTTCAACCTAAACCCTCCTTTAGATAGAATGGGATAGGATTATTATATCATGAATGTTTCAATTTGACAAGTTTTTTAGCGATTTACGGAGGTTTATTTGATATAATAACCATACATTTTTTATTTTTTATTTCTAAAAAATGTGCGGTCACAGTGAAAAAGCGCCGTTTTTTACAGTATTTTCCGTATCCGTTCAATTTTTACAGTGAAAAATCAAAAATAATGTCCGTTGATGCCAAGCGCACGCCTTGCTATAATGAAAACATCCCAAACGGGCGGCAGGCCCGAACCAATGAAAAGGAGTTTTAAGCGATGAAAAAAGAACGAATCCTTTCAATGATCTTGGCGGCTTCTTTGGCGGCTACGATGCTGACTGGCTGCGGCGACAGCGGCAACGAAGAATCCTCTGCCGCAGCGGACGGTGGGGACAGCGGGACTTCCGCTTCCGAACAAGTTACCTTCCCTCTTGAAGAGCCTGTTACAATGACTATGTTCGCCATTACGGGCAACGACGTAGAGCTTTCAGACAGCAGAGCATTCCAGAAAATGACGGAATTGACCAACGTCCAGTGGGAAGTCCAGTCGGTTCTCGGCGCAGATTTAACGGAAAAACGGAACCTTCTGGTGTCCTCCAACGACTATCCCGACGTTTTCTGCAAAGCTGGTTTTGGATCAGTAGATGTGGCTAAATACGGCGGCCAGGGGCTTTTTATTGACCTGACAGATTACATCAGCACCCAGGCCCCCAACCTCTCCGCTATTCTGGAGGAGTCCCCTGGCATCCGCCAGCAGATTACTTCCCAGGACGGCAATATCTACAGCCTCCCGGAAGCATCTTTCGCCCTGCCCGGCGGCAACGTCATTCTCTTCATCAACGAGCAGTGGCTGGAAAATCTGGAGTTGTCTGAGCCTACGAACCTCGACGAGCTTTACGATGTGCTGAAAGCCTTTAAGGAATAGGATCCCAATGGAAACGGGGAGGCGGATGAAATCCCGTTTATTGGCCAGCAGGGCTTCCTGAAATATATCTATCCTTACTTTGGCATCGCTACCAGCGGCAATGACCCCCAGTGGGCACTGATGGACGGCAGCTTTGAGTATGTCCCCGCTACCGAAAAATATAAAGAGGTCCTGGCCTACTACCAAAAACTGTATCAGGACGGCCTGCTGGAAAAGAACAGCTTCACAAACGGCCAGGAGCAGCAGTCTGCTTTGGGCAACGGGAAGGATGTCCTGGGCATGTTCTATAACGGCGGCGCTTTCCAGACTGTCGGCTATGAGCTCTGCTACAATTATAAGGAATTGACCCCCTTTGAAGAAGGCGTATACCCCACCACCACCGGCGCAGTCCCCGGCACCTTTGTCGTAACGGACAAGTGCGAATATCCTGAAATCGCCGTTGCCTGGGCAGACCAGTGGTACAGCGAAGAGGGCGGCATCCTGGCCTGGATGGGCGTTGAGGGAGAAAGCTTCCAGTATACGGACGAGGAAGGCCATTGGGAATGGATCCTGGGCGATTACGAAAGCGTCGTGGATATGCGGGAGCATATGGGCTTCCAGGGTTCTGCCAACCATCCCGGCGTACAGCCTGAGGCGTGGCGTATGGGCACCTCTGACCCCAGTGAAACCGAGCTTTCTGAGCAGCGCCAGCGCTTGATCGACGCCGGCGGCGACCCCTTCCCCACCTTAAACTTCTCTGACGCTGACAACAAGACCATCGCTACCGTCAACGCGGACATTGACCCCTATGTCAACCAGTATATGGCGCAGGTCGTGACCGGCGAACTGGATTTGGAGAGCAGCTGGGAAGAATATATCGCTACCCTGAACAATATGGGCCTGCAGGATATGGTGAGCATCTATCAGAAGGCCTATGAGGAAGCGACAAAATAACCAACGTCATAGAAAGGCGGAGGCCTTTGGATAACTGCATGGGGCAGCCTTTTCGGGGCCGGTGCAGAAAACAGCACGGAGGCAGCGCGTTTGCCTCCGTGTATTTATCCAGAAATCAAGATGAGGAGGGATTCCCTTGACTGCTCGTGTCCCACACCGCAAGTCGTTTTTTCAGCGGCTGCTGGCAGATTTCAAGCGCAACTA
>ERZ1643249.2752-NODE-2752-length-16124-cov-9.042006_pt1 | contig 16124 bp, 16 predicted proteins | sample MGYA00579263_ERZ1643249 | MGnify/ENA primary metagenome ERZ1643249 (study PRJEB29033, sample SAMEA4952264) | chicken gut metagenome | biome: Broiler Chicken; feature: Gastrointestinal Tract; material: Caecum | place: Ireland | collected 2018 | study: Broiler...
TATGGCATATATCCTGTTCTAGGATTTATTATTCCATTATAAGTTGTTGTTTTGCTTTTACTCATAATAGTTCCATTATAGAAATTAAATGTGTTTGTATCTTCAGCCATTCTTACTCCATATGTTTCACCATATACTACTGGACTCGTATTTGTTAATATATCTGTCTGATTTCCTATTGTTATTTGGTCTGATTGTATAGCATATATTCCAAATGCTTTTCCTTCTATTCTTCCTCCATAAACATTTGTTATTCCAATTGAATGAATTCCATCACCATACATTCCAACTACTTTTCCATCTTTCATCTCAACTATAGCATTATTATAAATTCCATAATATCCAAGTACTTCTCCTCCATTTATATTTACTACTGCTGTTGGAGAATAATTGTAAATTCCTCTAGCACTACTTTCTGTATATTGTGCTTCTACTTTTCCTCCATTTATGTTTACTGTTCCATTGTTATTATAAATTCCATAATAATAACCTCTTACCCATACATTATCATTAATGTTTATAATAGCCTTTTCATGGTCATTAAATATAACTCTATTTTCTTCTAATTTTGATAAATTTTCTATTATAACATTTCCGTTTATTGTAAGTTTTCCTTTATTTGTTATTGTATTGGTTTGAGCCTCATTTGTTGTAATTTTAGAATTTTCTTCTCCAGTTATTTCAAAATTTATATCTTCATTAATTGCAATATCTGATTCTCTTGTTAGTGCAAAATTTTGTAAATCTAATATAATATCTCTATCAACTACTACTTTAGATTTATCTGTGTATGTATTTAATAATTTAATTGTTGATGCATATTCAGTTGAAGCCATTTCAATTGCTTGTTGTAAATTTGTTGTATATTTATCTTCATCTATTGTATAATTTATTTGTGTTTCAAAAGTATTAACCTCTGAAATGTTTCCTGCTTCATCTTGAACCCATAAGTAATATACTGTATCCATATCCAAATTATTTAATGTAAAGTTTTTCGATATTTGGATTGACCAATTACTGTCTTCTGTGGGCGGTGTACTATCTTTACTTAAATAAATTTGTTTTATCCCTGATAGTTCTTCTGTTACATTTACTTCTACATCAACTCTGTCCTCATTTGCTATTAATTGTGTTTCAACTACAGGTGCAGTTTTATCTATTCTCATTGGATAAGAACTTGATTTTTTACTATAATCTTGTGTTTCTTCATCATAAACAGCTCTAAAATATAAGGTGTCTGCATATCCTTCTAAAGTATATCTAAATGTTACATCATTTCCTTTTTTATTATAATCTGCAAAATATATAAAATATGCTGGAACTATTATTGGACTTACGCTAAATGTATCTGTTCCTAAAGATGTGTTGTCATCTTTATAATATCCAAAATGAACAAAGTATTTTTTTCCTCCACTTAATAGTTTATATTCTTCAGCTGTTTCTTCTCCTGATATTTTTATCCAATAGTCATTATTTGCGTCAAAATCTATTGGTTCTTCACTTTCTGTTATATCTACATATCCAAAGTCATGGTTTTCTTCACTTGAAACTTTTGCAGTAATACTAACTAATACATTCAACCATGTATAATCTGTTAAGTCTATTATAAAATATCCTTGAGCATTGGAATTATTTATATTAGTATTGTTTGCTTTAATTCCGGCATTTTCATCTAATTCAAAATAATAGTTCTCATTCCCTTTATAAATTGTTTTTAGCATTGCTTCTATAAAACTTATGTAATCAAATCCTGATAAGTCCATCATGTCTGTCCAGGTATATCCATTTTGTGAATATTGATATTTTTGAACAGTTTTTCCTGATTCACTTGTGTCAATTGTTAAATGTCCATATACGTCCTGGTTAGTCCATTCTCCATTATAGTCTTCTCCATTTTCATCAGTATATTTCAAAACTAATGTTGGTACATTTTTGTCTATTAATATATAGTATTTTTCACTTGTTGCAATATTTCCAAGGTTATCTTCTGTTGTAACTGTAACTGTATAAGTTCCAATTTCTGTTAAAATAACTGGTCCATCTATGTCTTGCCATTCTGGAACAGTTAAGGAATTTTTTAATATTGTCATTTTAGAACTTTTATGTCCAGATTCGGCATCTGTTCCATCAACTTTCTCTACATAAACATTATAACTTGTCCATTTTCCAAAACTGTATTTTCCAAGTTCTGTTATATTATCATCTGGGTCAAGCTCTATTGCATTAATAGTACCTGGTGTTGGCTTTTCATTATCTATATTAGCAACTGTTATTCTATCTGATTTGCTAATTTCTTCATTATCATTTTTTACATAAAATCTATATATACCGTTTTCTTTTATAACTATTTCTTTAGTGATATTTGAGGTTTCATCATCTGCAGCTTCTGTCCATACAATGTCATTAATATTTTGCCCCTCTTCAACAAATGCATAAAATGCTATATTTCTTTCAGTCCCCTCTTTTTTTTCCGCACTTCCAACTAATGTTATTTCTTTTACCCAAGTATTGTTTAAACTTGGATCTTTATATTGAATGGTTACATTCATATCTTGTTCTGATAGATCTTCTTCTTCTTTTTGAGCATAATTGTTTTGTATTTGTTCTAAATTTTCTTCTACCCCTTGAGATTTATATACCAGTTTTACATATGTAAGTGCTAATACTATAGAAAAGAAAACACATGCTACCAAAACATATAATGTTATTGATCCTTTTTCTTTATTTTTTCTTTCATTCATTAGTTTTTTATCTCCTCTTTTCTCTTATGCCTCTAAAAATAATTTATCATAAATTGTAGAAATAAGCAATATTAAAACAAAAAAAATAATTTGATTTTTTTGGAATTTTAGAGTACAATTGAATGTAGAAAGGAACCAAAATTTATGAATATAAAATTAATAGCAAAAAATCCAGTTGCATATCATAATTTTAATATTGAAGATAAATATGAAGCAGGTATTGTTTTATCTGGAACTGAAATAAAATCAATTAGAGCAGGTAAAGTTAACTTAAAAGATAGTTATGCTTATTTTAAAGATGGAGAATGTTATATTTGTTCTATGCACATAAGTCCTTATGAACATGGCAATATTTATAATAAAGATCCTTTAAGAGATAGAAAATTACTTTTAAATAAAAAAGAACTTAATAAACTTTTTGGAAAAATTAAACAAGATGGTTATTCTTTAATACCTATAAGTTTATATTTTAAAGGTAGTTTTGTGAAAGTTGAACTAGGTTTAGGTAAAGGAAAAAAACTTTATGATAAACGTCAAGATATAGCAAAAAAAGATGCTGAACGTAGAATGCAAAAAGCATTAAGGCAAAAAGCTAAGGAAGTAATATAAATTTCTAAGGCTCCAAAACTTTTTTACAAAATAAGTTTTGGAGCCTTAATTATTAATTTATTATTATATTTTATGCTTTATTTGCTGAACCAAATACATCTTTAATTTTATGAGAAACTGTTTCTTTAACAAGTTCTCTTGCTGGTTTTAAGTATTTTCTTGGGTCAAATGCACTTGGGTCTTCTACAAATACTTTTCTAATACCTGCTGTCATTGCAAGTCTTAAATCTGTGTCAACATTTATTTTTGAAACTCCAGAAATACTTGCTTCATGTAATATTTCATCAGGAACTCCTTTTGCTCCTGGAATGTTTCCACCATATTGATTACACATATTTACTAATTCTGGAATTACTGTTGATGCACCATGTAATACTATTGGAGTATTTGGTATTCTTTGTTTTACTTCTTGTAAAATATCAAATCTTAAACGTGCTTCTCCTTTAAATTTGTATGCACCATGACTTGTTCCAATAGCTATTGCTAAAGAATCTACTCCAGTTCTTTTTACAAATTCTTCTGCTTGTGCAGGATCTGTATAAATTGCTTCATCTGCTTTTACATTTACTTCGTCTTCAATTCCTGCTAGTTTACCAAGTTCTGCTTCTACTACTACTCCATGGCTATGTGCATAGTCTACAACTTCTTTTGTTAATCTAATATTTTCTTCAAAATCATATTTTGAACCATCAAACATTACAGATGTAAATCCATTATCTACACACATTTTGCAGGTTTCAAAATCTGGTCCATGGTCTAAGTGTATTGCTATTGGAATATTAGGATGTTCTTCAGCTGCTACTTTTACCATTCCCATTAAATAATTAATTCCTGCATATTTTATTGCACTAGAAGATGCTTGTAATATTACTGGTGAATTGTTTTCTGCTGCCGCTTCTACTATTCCTTGTATTAATTCCATATTGTTAACATTAAATGCTCCTATTGCAAATTTTTCTTTCATTGATTTTTCAAACATTGCCTTTGTTGTTACTAATGGCATATAAATCACTCCTTCTCTTTAGAATATTTAAAAATATTCATTATTAATTAACCAAGCATATTTTATTTCTAATTTTATTATTTGTCAAGTAAAAGAATTAATACTTACTGTAAAATTTTATTTTTATCCTTCACATTTGTAGCTTCCGCACATAGATTCATCTGTCTGGCTAGATTTTACATTTGGCGTAGGTACTACATTAATTGCTTGTAAAGTACAGCTCTTAGAATTTTTATCTTGATATATACAACTTCCTACTGTACAATTTATTTTTTGATTTTTTTCCATAAAATTCACATTCCTTTCGTCTAATAATTTTATGCATTTTTGCATTTATATTATTTGCTGATTTTTTTATTTTATTCTCGGTATATTTTTGGTCTTTTTATTTATAATAATTATTGAATAGTAAATTTTAATAGGAGGAAAATAACTTTGAATTCGAAAGTTTTTCTTTTTGCAAATAAAAAAGGAGAAATCAAAAATTTTTTAGAAAAATATGATAATAAACAAATAGAATTAGAAGATTCTCTTTATTGGCAAAAAGAATTTTCTAATCCTATTGAAATATCTGAAATAATAGCAGCTTTTGCTGATAATATTAACAAATTTAATTTAATAATGTGGATTTCTCTTGATAAAAATATTTTTATAAAAGTATCTTCTCTAAATTCAAATGATATTATTAAATATTTATTTGAAAGATATCCATATTAAGCTTTGGCATTTTGTTGCTTTTCCATTTTACTTACAACATATGTAATTGCACATGCAAAAACAATTAATATAAGTGATGGTGTATATATTCCTATTGGAATTCTTGTTATTGCAAATAAACTTATTAAAACCAATTCACAAATTACTGGAACTAAAACAGTATTTAAAATTACTGTAAAAATACCATTTTTATAATATTTTATAGTCATATATATTAATATAATTAATTCTGCAATTCCAAATGGTAAAATATATTTTTTAAACATATCCCTTATTCTTGTTGCAGGAACAGTTTCAATATCTGTTTCTTCTGCAGTTTGATCAAATTCGTAAATTTCCTTTACTTTATTTACTATTGAGTCTTTTTGTTCAGTAGATATTGAATTTGCTCTAACTGTTACCATATCACCATAAATTTCTATAATTTGTACCATGTTTGGGCTTCCAAGTACTTCATTTGCTATATTTTTTATTTTATTTAAATCTATTTCTTGTCCAACATAAATGTCAATTTTTTGACTATCTTTGAATCTTAATTCTTTATTTAAGCCAAATATTGAAGTTATAATTATACCAATAATTATAATTACTATCATTATTGCTAATATTATTAAGTTTTTTTTCTTCATTTTCTTAGTGCATGTTAGAAAACTAACATTTCTCCTTTCTTATTTATTCTTTTTTAGTTTTAAAAATGTTCTTGTTACAATAAAATTATATAATGCAATTAGTACTAATCCCCAGAACATTACCATTCCAAAACTGCTTAGGTTATCCCATTTTGTTAAACATGCTACAAGTGTTAATATAATAACTGGAATTAGTTTTAAATATATATCTTTATATGTTATTTTCATGGCTTCATTTAATAAATTTAATTTTTTTGTTTTTTGTAATAATTCTTGATTAAATTTTAAATTTATTAGTATAATAATTATTATTGCACATAGTCCTTCTACAGATATCATTACATTTGCATATCTAAGTACTAATGAATATATTGCTAAAAATCCAATAAATGAAATGCTTGCAAGTATTCCTGATACTTTATAAATTATACAATATACAATTAGCACTACTAATAATACAGCTAAAACAGCAATTGCAAAATACATTAGTTGTGTTTCTGTTATGTTTGAATATTCATATCTATTTGAATATAGTTCATAACTTGTTGGCATTTTTCCAGAATCTTGTAGCATAGCTATTTCTGCAGCTTGTGAAATATAATTGTTTACATATGTTGAGTTTGATGTTTCTGTTCCTATTTTTATTGTTATTTTATTTTTTTCTATTTTTGAAACTTCATAAGCTGTTTCATCTATTGTTAAATTTGCTACTTTTTTTGTTTGTTCAGAATTTTCTTCTCCTGTGCTTTCTGTTCCTGTATTTTCTGTAGTTGTACTTTCTGCCTCAGTATTTTCTGTTCCTGTGCTCTCTGTTCCAGTACTTTCTGTTGATGCTTCACTTTCTTCTTCTATTCCATCTATCTCTGTTTGAAGTAATGCATATTCATTTAAAATTTCATTTAGTTTAGCTTGTCCTTCATCTGTTAATTCAATTTCTTCATATACTTGATAACTTCCTGAAGCATTAACATTATATGTATATTTTGCTCCTTTTATCATATCTTTATCTATAAGTATATCTTTAGAGTCTTTATCAATTATTTGAATTGTTGAATCTGCTGTTAGATAATATATATACATATCTGTATAATCATTTTCTGGTAACTCAACTCTTATGGTTCCATCATTTTTATTTAATGATATAGTATAATCTGTAGCTCCTAAATTATCTAATCTATTTTCTATTGTCTTTTTTACAGTTTCATAATTTTTTAGTTTGTCTTCTTGACTAATTTCTTCTTCATTATCTGAAGTTTTTACTTTTAGTTCTGCTACTCTTTGGCTGTTTATTTCTCTACCTAAATCATATCCTTTTACTTTGTTTTCCATTCTGTTTTGTGTTTGAATGTATATTCCTCCAAATGCTACTAATGTTAGCAATATAATTGCTAATGCTATTGTTAATATTTTTACTTTTCTCATTTTTTTGATCCTTTCTGTATTATCCTTATAATAATTTAGTTCCATTTATAACTAACTCAAACCATACTTGTAAATATTTTGCTGCATATTTACTCATCATTGTTCTTTCCATGAAAATTTGGAAATAGTCTAAAACTGGACAAATTTGTGTGTCTATTGTTAATTTTAATACAATCTTCTTTTCTTTAGCATTTACTTCTAATTCTGAATTTGTTACAGCATAATTTACTCTATCATGTATATCAAATGTTGACATATTAGTATTTGTTACTCTTTCTCTATGTGCATCTGATTTGTCTGCTAAAATTAGTGCTGCTGATATTGCACTTACCGCTGTTCCTGTTTTTTCATCATGGTTTCCTATTGCACTTATTATTTCTGTAATTTCTTCAAGTGGCATATTCATACTTTTTAATATTTGATATGATAATATTGCTCCACTGTGTGCATGGTCTGTTCTATTTATAACATTTCCTATATCATGTAAATATCCAGCTATTTTTCCAAGCTCAATTGTTCTTTCGTCAAACCCAAGCTTTTCTAGAATTTCTCCAGTTCTTTTTGAAACAATTCCTATGTGTCTATGAGAATGTTCTGTGTATCCTAATGCTTTTATTTGTTTTTCTGCACCATTAATAAATGCTTGAACTTCCTCGTTTTTAATTACATCTTCTAATGTTACCATTGCAAACCTCCTTTTGTCTGTATAGATTTTACTTTATTTTTTTAAAAATATCAACCTTTTTTGATATTTTTTCCAATTTATTTTTTAATATTCTTAAATTGCATCTAATCCCCCCTCTAGAGAAAATATATTATTATATCCTATTCTCCTCATTAAATTATATGCATCATCACTTCTTCCACCATATTGACAATATAAAATAATTTGTTGATTTAATTTTGGAACTTCTCTATTAATTCTTTTTTCAATTTCATATTCTGGTATATTTATTGCATTTGGTAAATGTCCTTCATTATACTCTTGTGGGCTTCTTACATCAATTAATATGGCTCCCTTTGAAATCATATCTTTTAATTGTTCAAAACTTATTTTTTTTATTTGCATTCCTCTATTGTTAAACCTACATCTACAACATCTTCTACAAAACATAGCTTTTTCCTCCATTAGTTTATTATATGAAAAAAAAGCATAATAGTTCATAAATATTAAAAAAACCCCAGCTAGAAATATTCTACTTTCTTATTCTGGGGCATTTTTTTATTTTAATATTAGCCATGCTATTACAAGTAGTCCAACTACTACTCTATATACAGCAAATATTTTGAAACTTCCTTTTTTTAAATAATTTAATAAGAATTTTATTACTATTATTCCAACTATAAAACTTACTAAAACTCCTAAAACAAATGCTATAATTCCTGTTGTACTTGCAACAGCGAAATAGTCTATAAAATCTCCTAATTTAAATACTGTTGCAGCTAATACTATTGGTGCAGATAACATAAAAGAATATTTTGCAGTTGATTCTCTTTTTACTCCCATTGCTCTACCTGTTGTCATTGTTATTCCTGAACGTGAAACACCTGGTATAAATGCTAATGCTTGTGATAAACCAATTAAAAAAGTTTGCTTAAATGTCATATTTTCATAATCTGTTTCTGATTTTGCATTTTTGTCTACTAAATATAGTATAATTCCCATTACAATTAATGCAATTGCAATTATTAGTGGCTTTGTTAAAAGGTCTTGTGCATATTTATCTAAAATAAATCCTATAATTCCTCCAGGAATTGTTGCTGCCACTATGTACCAGAACATTCTACCTTCAGTAGAATCTTCTTTTTTGAATACTTTTTTAAATCCTCCTGCAATTAACTTTAACCAATCTTTAAAGAAAAATATTCCTATTGCTAGTAATGTTCCAAAGTGTAAAGCTACATCAAAGCTTTCTGGAACACTCCAATTAAATATTGTTGGTATTAAGTTTAAGTGTGCTGAACTTGATATTGGTAGCAATTCTGTTAGTCCTTGAACTACTCCTAAAATTATTGCTTGATATATTTCCATTTTTTTCTTCCTTTCTCTATTTGTATATTTCTTTTAATATATTATATATAGTATTTTTTATAAATTCAGCTGATGTTGTTGGAGCAACTCTACCTGGAAGTGAAAGAGCCCAAATTAATTTAAGGTTTCGTTCTTTTACAACTTTTTTGTCAATTCCTCCTGGGTTTGATGCTAAATCTATAAGTAAAACATCATTTTTAACATATTGTAATTTTTGTTCTGTTAAAATAATATGTGGAACTGTATTTATTATTATATCAAAATCTTTTAAGTTCTCTCCAATGTTATTTATGTTAGTTGATTTATGCCCAAATGCTTCTATCCATGCAAAATCTTCGTCTTTTCTAGCTGCACATGTAACTTTTGCAGATAGTCCTGCAAGTTTTCTTGCTAATACTTTTCCTATTCTTCCAAAACCTAAAATTAAAACTTCACTACCATGTAAAATTCTATTTGTATTTTCTATTGCAATTTGTATTGTTCCTTCTGCTGTAGCAATTGTGTTTAATACAGCTAGTTCTTCCCTTTTCATAATATCTATTATTTCAATATATTCATCATTTGCCATTTCATAAACACTAGGTGAAATGCTACCAGCAATTAGTACTTTTGCATTTATATTATGCATCATTTCTCTTATACTTAGTTCTTTATCACTAAATGGCATATTTACTGTATTTCCATTACTTGAAAATGGAATTGGACCAATAACTATTTCTACATTTTCTATTGCTTTTTTTATTGAATCACATTCAATAATGTTTGCAACATTTTTTATATCATCTGATTTTTCAAGACCATATACATATATTTCATTTTCTTCTTTAGCAAGCATTGTTGCTAATTTTACTATTCGTAAATCTCCACCAATAATGGCTATTTTATTTTTCATAATACCTCCTAAATTTTATACTATTTATAGTATATTAAATTTAAGAAATTTTATGAATTAGTTTTCCCTTTCTTTTTCTTTATCTTTTTTATTTATTTCTTTATTTTCATTTCTACTTATTTTTAAATCTGCAAATCCTATTTTTTTGGTAATTTCTACTGTTTCTTCCAAATGTTTTTTTGCCATTAATTCTTTTTTAGATAGTTTGTGTGGCTTTTCTTCTTCTACTTCTAAATTAAATGGTATAGATAATTTTGCAATTATAATTGCAAATGTTACATCTTTTTTTATTTTATCTACTATTCTTTTTGGATCATCTTGTATTGCAACATTTGCATATTGTATTGCTTTTTCTTTATCATTTTTTATTAAATATATTTTTGCAAGTTCTAAATAAGCATCTGCTCCTAGTTCTTCATCATCAACAATTTCCCAAAGATATCTTTCTGCTTCTTCTAATTCTTTATACATTATTGCAATTTCTGCAAGACTATATTTTGTATTATAGACAATTGAATTTAATTCTGCTGCTTTTTCATAATATAATTTTGCATTTGCAAAGTCGTTTAACATTGTATATACAATTCCTAGATTATAGTTTAAATCAAAACTTGTTGGATTATATTTTAATGCTTCATTATAAATATTAGCTGCTTCTTTAAAATCTTGTTTTTCTATTAGTAAATCTCCTAAAGCTATTGTTGCTTCTGGATAATCTGGCTTTTTACTTAATAAGTTTGCAAGTGTTTCTATTGCTTCATCTTTTTTGTCTAAATCTGATAATAATGTTCCAAGCTTAAAATATGATTCATAGTCTTGTTTATTAATTTCTATTACTCTAGCATACTCATCTACTGCTTTACGTTGCCCACCTTCTTTTTCATAAATCATTGCTAACATTTTGTGTCCGTTATAACTTTCTGGGTTTTGGGTTACTAAATCTATTAGTAGTTTTTTGGCTTGTTTGGTATTTCCTGTTAATAAATAAAACCTTACTAGATTTAAATACAATAATTCTTTAAGATTACCTGTTGCTTTTTTAAGCAAGATTACTGCAATTGGTATAACTATTGATAAAAAGTATACTATTAATTCCACAAATATATTCATTTCTGCTGGATTGTTATATACATCTATAAATTTTATTCCAATTCCGCAAAGCAACTATTGCAAGTACTGGAACATATGTTGTATCATTTTCTTTTACTAGTCTGTAAAAAATATATACAAATAATGCAAATGCCGATATTGTAAAGATTAATGTTTCTATTAGCATATTTATCATTCCTTTTTATTAAAATATTTTAAAAACTTCTTCCTGATGAACCCATATATTGTTCTTGTATTGCTTCATTTGCATTTTCCATTTTTTCTTTAAGGTTTTTACCTGGAGCTTTTTTTAGTTCTTTTTTATAGCCTTCAACAGACATTTTATTTGCTTCTGCTTCTTCTTTTATTTTTTCTTCTATGTCTTGAGCAATATCCATAATAGAAACATCTTCTCTTCCTTCATGTTCAATTAATTCTTGAATAGTCATTCCTGTTATTTTTGACAAGTCTCCAAATGTTAAATTTGTTCCTGGAATTTCTTGTTCTTCATCTGCTATAACTCCATTTTCAATTCCACCACTTTCTTCCATAATTTCTGTTGCACCATGTGCAATTGCATGTGCTTTATTTGATGTTCCATTAAAATCTTTTCCAGAGTCATAGTCAAAGTCATATCTTTGTCTCATTGATTCTACTCCATCACCTTGAAGATTGCCTTCAGCTTTCATTCCAACTGGTCTTGCAACTCTTTTTTGATCATGAATAGTATCATTTCCACATGGCATTACCTCAACTGTTTCCATATCTAGTTCTCCATAATTTTTTGCATCTAATGTTATTGCAATTTCTTTATTATTTTCACTTGTTTTTAGTAATGCTAATGGAACTTTTTGTTCAATTCTTTCTCCATTTTCATTTATACTTATTATAGGCTCATAGTTTGTTCCAGCAGTTTGAACATTTTCATTTAATTCCCATTTTTCACTAAGTTCGCCATTTTCATTCATTTGATAATGTTTTTGTAGAATAACAAAACTTCCTAATGTTTCTGAATATGCCATAGCATACTCTGAATCATTATTAAATACTTCTGGCATTCTTTCTTCTAAGTGTTTATCTGTAATTTTTCTAAAATTAGTTATTCTTAGGTCTTGTCCTTGTTCTGTTAAATCTTGTTCAGCCTTTTTTTCATCATCATCTTTTTCTTGTTTTGGTTCTTGTTTATCATCAACTGCTTTATCTTTATTTTTTTCTTCTCTTATAATTCCACCTAGTCTGCCTTTTTCTTTATCATTTTCGCTAAAAATAGAATCTACGTCTAATGTTCCATCTCCTAATACTTCTTTAAATCCATCTATACAAAAAATGTTTCCATCTTTGTCTAAAGCGATTTTTTCTTCTATAGTTTTTTCTCCATTTTCGTTTTCTTGTACCCAACGAAAGTGGTATTCCATATCTCCTTCTTTATTTCTTTCTATTGTAATATACATATCTTCTAAAATTAGTGGCCCCATTTCTGTATTTATTACAAATTCTTTATAATATCTGGTTTCAACTACTGTGCTTTCTTTTTCTTGAATAGCTTGTTTTACACTTAAGTCAACATTAACTAATTCTTTTAATTTTTCATTATCCATTTTTGTTTTCCTTTCGATTATAAAATTTCACCAATTAAGTCATAATCTTTTACGTCAGTAATTTTAGCTGTTACAAATGAATTTATTTTGTCTTCAAAATTATTATTTTTTATATATATAATTCCATCTTCTTCTGGCACATCTTGTTTTGTTCTTCCTATTAAATATTTTCCATCAAATGATATATTTTCAATTAATGCTTCTACATTTTGTCCTATTTTATTTTTTAGTTTTTCATTTGATATTTTTTGTTGTATTGCCATAATTTTATTGTATCTAGATTTTTTGGTGTTGCCATGAATTTGGTCTAGAAGCCTTGCTGCTGGTGTTCCATCTTCTTTTGAGTACATAAATGTACCTAGTTTATCAAATTTTGTTTCTTTAACAAATTTTTGTAATTCTTTAAAGTCTTCTTCTGTTTCACCTGGAAAACCAACAATTAAACTAGTACGTAATACAACATCTGGTATTTCTGTTCGAATTTTTTCGATTAGTTTTTGAATTTGTTCTTTGTTTGTTTTTCTGTTCATTGTTTTTAAGATTTTGTTTGATATGTGTTGAATTGGTATGTCAAAGTATTTACAAATTTTATCATTGTTTTTTACAACTTGTATAAGCTCATCTGTTATGCCTTCTGGATATGAATATAAAAATCTTATCCATTTTATTTCTTGTATTTGTGCTAGTTTTTCTAAAAGTTCTGATAGTTTTGATTCTCCATATATGTCTACTCCATATTTGGTTGTGTCTTGTGCTATAACAATTAGTTCTTTTATTCCTTTTTGTGCTAACATTTTTGCTTCTTCTAAGATTTCTTCCATTTTTCTACTGATGAATTTGCCTCTTATGTATGGAATTGCACAATATGTGCACATATTGCTACATCCTTCTCCAATTTTTAAGTATGCATAATTTTTTCCTGTTGTAAGAACTCTTTCGTAAAATTCGTTAAATGTTGGCATTTTTAGTTGTTGTATTTCTGAAACTTTTGATATGTGTTTTGTTTTGCTTTTTTCTACTTTTTTTCTTTTTATTAAATCTTCAATTTTGTTCCAAAGTTTTTCATATTCATCGATTTTTATAAATAAATCTACTTCAGGTAATGATTTTACTAATTCATCATAATATCTTTGTACTAAACATCCAATTACAATTAGGTATTTACATTTTTGTTTTTTATATTCTGCCATTTCTAAAATTGTGTTTATTGCTTCTTCTTTGGCAGATTCTATAAAACCACATGTGTTAATAACTATTATTTCTGCTAATTTGGAATTGTTTTCAATTTCAAAATTATGTTTTTTAAAATGACCTATTACAATTTCTGTATCTACTAAATTTTTGCTACATCCAAGTGATACAAATCCTACTTTCACTTTTTTTACATCCTTTCAATTTTAACTATTGTGTGCACAAATATGTTTTCTTGTTAATTCCATTAGATTTAATTTTGTGAATCCTTCTACTTGTGTTTTGGCTCTGTCTTGTTTTAATGTTTCTCTTAATAGTTTTTCTATTTTTTGTTTGTTTTCTTCTGTTTTCATATCTATGTAATCTATTATAATTATTCCACCAATATCTCTTAGTCTTAATTGTTTTGCTATTTCTATTGTAGCTTCATAATTTACTTTGTATATTGTTTCTTCTAAGTTTGTTTTTCCTGTATATTTTCCAGAATTTACATCAATAGCAACTAATGCTTCTGTTGGGTCTATTGTAATAAATCCTCCACAGTTTAACCAAACTTTTCTCTGATTTACTTTTTCTATTTGATGTTGCAAATCATATTTTTCTATTAAGTCTTCATTTTCTTCTAAATTTAGTTTTATATTTTGTATGTTCATTTTTCTTAGTATTTGTTCTAGGTCTTCGTAATCTTCTTTATTGTTTACTATAATAGAATTTATTTTTTCGTTTGGTAAATCAATTATTATTTTTTCTACTATATTTGGACTTTTATATAATAGTCTTGGTGTGTTTTCTCCTTTTTGGAAGTCTTTATATATTTCTTGCCATTGTTTATTTAGTTGTTTAATTTCCTCTATTATAACATCTTCTTTTTGTTTTTCTGCAGATGTTCTTATAATTCCTCCCATGTTTTGAGGTAAATTTTCTTTTACTATTTTAAGTAGTCTTTCTTTTTCTTCTTCATTTTCTATTTTTTGTGATATTGTTGTTATTGTTGTTTGTGGTAATAATATTATGTATTTTCCTGTAAGTTTTATATGTGTTGTTGTTCTTGCACCTTTTTTATCATTACTGTCTTTTTGAACTTGAACTAGTAGTTTTTTGTTTATTTTTACAACATCTTTAATTTTTGCATCTTCACTTGCACTTATTTTTTCATCTGTTTGTGGAAGTATATCTTTTACATGTATAAAACTGTTTTTTTCTGTTCCTATATCAATAAATGCAGCTTGCATTCCAGGAATGATGTCTTTAATAATTCCTGTATATATGTTACCTTCATTTCTTTTGTGTTTGTTATTTATATTGTCTTCATATATTTCAACTAGTTTTCCATTTTCAACAACTGCAATTGTTTTATTTTCTTCTTTTTTATTTATTATTATTTCTATCATTTTGTATTTCCTCTCATATTAGCAATTAATTGTATTTATTCATTGCATAATCTATATTGTTTTTTAGTATATCTATTACAGCATTTTTTGCAAGCTCTATGCCTTCATTTAATTTAGGTATTTCTTCTTCAGGTATTGCTCCTATTACATAATTTATTTCATCACCTTTAAACTCAGGTCTGCCTATTCCTACTCTTATTCTGCAAAAATCTTCTGTTCCTAGCATTTGTATTATGCTTTTCATTCCATTATGGCCTCCAGCACTTCCTTTTTTTCTTACTTTTATTTTTCCTGGTGCTATGTCCATATCATCATAAATTACAATTAAATTATTTTTTTCTATTTTGTAAAAATCAACTACTTCTTTAACACTGTTTCCACTTAGATTCATATAGGTTTGTGGTTTTAGTAATATTACTTTTTGTTCTTCTATTATTCCAGAGCCATATAATGCTTGGAATTTTCTTTGTTTTACTTCTATTTTATATTTTTCTGATATTTCGTTTATTGTGTTAAAACCCATGTTGTGTCTTGTTTTACTATATTCTTCTTCTGGATTACCTAATCCTACTATTAAATACATATTTTCCTCTTTTCTTTTACGTACTCTATTTTACTATGTTTTTGTAATTTTTTCAAGTGTTTTGGGTAATTTAGTGCCAGGTTGTGTCTGTGTGTCTGGGGGTTGTTTCTTTTTTTCTTAAAAAGAACTGAACTTTAAGGAAAGTTCCTAAAGTTCAGTTGTAGAGGTTGTTTTTTCTACTTCTTGTGCTTTGTTTTCATCTCTCATTTTTTCTAGTTTTTCAATTA
>ERZ1643249.2754-NODE-2754-length-16120-cov-12.371366_pt1 | contig 16120 bp, 18 predicted proteins | sample MGYA00579263_ERZ1643249 | MGnify/ENA primary metagenome ERZ1643249 (study PRJEB29033, sample SAMEA4952264) | chicken gut metagenome | biome: Broiler Chicken; feature: Gastrointestinal Tract; material: Caecum | place: Ireland | collected 2018 | study: Broiler...
TATTAAATATAGAAGAATATAGTATAATTAGTAGTTTTATTGATAGTACTAATTACAGTTATATTAATGATAGTATTATTACTATTAAAAATAAACTTATTAACATTGATAAGAAAAGAAGCAAAGAGATAAGTGATATTCCCTTATATGAATATGGTAAAGGACTTAGTATAGGTAGTGTAGTTAATCAAATATTATCTATATTTTATTTATATAAATTAGACCATTATATAATACATAATTTACATATTAAGTATTATATTAGGTATGTCGATGATTTTATATTAATACATCATGATAAAGAATATTTAAAGTATGTATATAGAGTTATAGAAGAAAAATTAAGTAAAGAATATAAATTAAAGTTAAATAAAAATAAATGTATGATAGTAAATATAAAACATGGTTTTATATTTCTAGGTAGTAGATATAGAGTAGTTAATAATAAAACTATAGTGAGTATTAGTAGTGATAAAAAAAGAAGAATAAGAAGAAATATTAAAAATAAGAAATATTTATATAATATGGGTTATATTAGTTATAAGAGTTATTACTCTAGTATTAATAGTTATAATAAAATCAACAAAAAATAATTCTCATTGAACAAAACTGCCCAAAATGGCAAAAAAGTTCAATGAAAAATGTTAAAATTGAAAAGTGGGTAACAAAACTCTTGAAAAGTGAGTAATAAATATATTCTTTAACAAAGATTGTATGCTTAAATCATATAATCTTTTTCTTTACACTTATTTTGTCAAATAATGATATATATATTTACAAACACTATAATATATTATAAAATATTATCGTAGAGTGGTACGAAGTGGAAGAAAGTGGGGGATATTTATGTTAATTGGAGAATATCGCCATAATATCGATGATAAGGGAAGATTAATTATACCTTCTAAATTTCGTGATGAATTAGGGCCTGAATTTATATTAACTAGAGGGTTAGATGGATGTCTATTTGTCTATTCAATGGATAAATGGAATAATATTATCTCAAAACTAGAAAAACTTCCTTTCACTAAAAAAGATGCTAGAACTTTTATGAGATTCTTTTTATCAAGTGCTACTGTATGTTGTTTAGATAAACAAGGTAGGATTAACATTAATATTTCTTTAATTAACTATGCAAAAATCCAAAAAGAATGTACGATTATTGGGGTAAATGATCGCTTAGAAATTTGGGCAAGTGAGAAATTAGATGATATACTAAATAGTAATATTGATAATTTTTCGGAAATTGCTGAAGGACTTTTTGAGGGGGATTTTGATGCATAAGAGTGTACTTTTAAATGAAGCTATTTTAGGATTAAATATCAAAGAAGATGGAATATATGTTGATGCTACCTTGGGTTATGGGGGACACAGTGGTGAAATACTTAAAAGATTAAAAACGGGAAAATTATACGCTTTTGATCAAGATGAATATGCCATTAACTATTGCAAAGAGAAATTTAAAGATAATGACAATATATGCATTATTAAGAGTAATTTTGCTAATATGAAAGAGGAATTAAGTAAACGTGGTATAGATAAAGTTGATGGCATATTATTTGATCTTGGAGTATCCTCAGTTCAATTAGATCAAAAAGATAGAGGATTTAGTTTTCATAAGGATGCTATCTTGGATATGCGAATGGATACTAGTAAAAGTTTTAGTGCTTATAATGTTGTAAACGAGTATTCTTATAACGATTTGGTTCGCATATTTAGAAATTATGGCGAAGAAAAATATGCTCCAAGTATTGCAAGTAAAATAATTAAATATCGTGAGAATAAAAAAATAATGACAACTTTAGAATTAGTTGATATAATTAAAAGTGGAATGCCTATGAAAGCAATGCGTGATACACATCCTGCAAGGAGGGTATTTCAAGCAATTAGAATTGAAGTTAATAATGAATTAGAAGTATTAAAAGAAGCAATGGATATATCAATTGATTTATTAAATAAAGGTGGTAGACTTGCTGTTATTACATTCCATTCATTGGAAGATAAAATTGTCAAAAAGAAAATGCAAGAGAATAGTGAAGTAGATTCCAGCATAAAAAATCTACCATACATACCAGACGAATATTTACCAAAATTAAAAATAGTGGTACATAAAGTTGTACCAACAGAATCGGAACTAGAAGAAAATAATCGAGCTAGAAGTTCAAAATTAAGGGTGGCTGAAAAAATAAAAGGGTGATTATATGAAAAAGAAAAAGGGGAAGAGTAAAATATCTAAATTAGAACGATTTATATATAAGTCATGTATAACAATATCTATTTTATTAGTAGTAGGTATTGTTGTTAGTCAAGTTAGTCTATCAGAGAGTAATATCGAATTAGAGAAATTAAAAATAACTTTGGAAGAACAAGAAAATGTTAATCAAAGTTTAGTTATGAAGATTAATGAAATGGCATCTTTAGATAATATTAATGCTGTTTCTGATTCCCTAGGACTTTCATATAATAACGAAAATATAAAAACAATTGCAGAAAAAGAGTGATAATATGAAAAAAGAGAAAACTAGTATTAATATAAATAAAATTGTCTATATTGTTGTTTCTCTTTTTTTTATAGGGGGAGTTATTAGACTCTCATATTTATGTTTATTTGATTATAAAGTAGGAGACTTAACAATATCAGAATTTATTAGTAATCGTAATACCATTGAAGAGGTAGTGGAACCCACAAGAGGTGATATACTAGACAAAAATGGAGATGTACTTGCTCAATCAGTATCTAGTTATACCGTTATTGCATATTTATCAGAAACTAGAAGCGAAGGATCTGATACAATCCTTCATGTTGTTGATAAAGAAAACACGGCTAAAATACTTGCTCCTTATATTAATATGAGTGAAGAAGATATATTAAATCTTTTAAATAAAGATGCTTATCAAGTAGAATTAGGACCTGGTGGTAGAAACTTAAGTCAAATTCAAATGGAAGAAATAAAGAATTTAAATTTACCAGGAATTGATTTTATGAGTACTACGAAAAGATATTACCCTAATGGAGACTTTGCTTCTTATATTTTAGGATACACTAAAAGTGATGATGAAGGAAATATTGTTGGAGAACTTGGAATTGAAGAATATTATAATAAAGAATTAACAGGAACTCCTGGATTTATTACTTATGAAAAAGATAGATATGGCTATAAAATTGCCAATGGACGAGAATATATAGAACCTGCTAATAATGGTGATGATATATATTTAACAATTGATAATAATATTGAATTATTTATTGAAAATGCCGTTAAAAAAATGAGTGAAGAATCAGAAGCGGAATGGGCTTTAATGGTAGTAGCAGACGCTAAGACTGGTGCTATTTTGGGATATTCTTCTACGCCTTCATTTGACCCTAATATAAGAAATATGACTTCTTATATAGACCCAATCGTAGGTAATGCTTATGAGCCAGGAAGTACAATGAAAATATTTAGTTATATGTGTGCTATTGAAAGTGGTAATTATAATGGAAATGATACTTTTACTTCTGGTAGTAAGACTTATGAATCAGAAGTAACTGGTGAAAAAGTAACTATTAATGACTGGAGAAAAGAAGGATGGGGCGATATTACTTATGATCAAGGTTTTGCTTTATCTTCTAATATTGGTGTAGCTAATTTAGTTGAATCAGTAATTAATAAAAGTGATTTAAAAGCTTGCTATCAACAATATGGATTTGGTACTATTACTAATTTTACAATGGAAAGAGAAGCAAAAGGAAGTATCGACTTTAACTATCAAATTGAAGTTGCTACGGCTGGTTATGGTCAAGGAATTACCACTACACCAATTCAACATATACAAGCTTTAACCGCAATTGCTAATGATGGAGTTATGTTAAAGCCATATATTGTATCCAAAATAGTAGATAGTAATAATGGTGAAGTTAAATTTGAATCTAAAACTACTGAAGTAAGAAAAATAGCAAGTAGTGATACTATCAATAAAATAAAAGAACTTATGGCTAGTGTTGTTAATCCAAACTCTGAAACATCAACGGGATATGCTTATTATATGGAAGACTATGAGTTAATAGGAAAGACAGGAACTGCACAAATATTTGATTATGAAAAAGGAGAATACTTACAAGGAGAATCTGATTATATATATTCTTTCTCAGGATTATATCCTAAAGATGATCCAGAATTAATTATTTATACAGCAATAAAAAAACCAAAAGATAGCACTAATTATTTAGCACCTAAGGTAAAAGAAGTCATTGTAAACATTAGTAAATATTTAAATATAGAAGATAATGATGTTATTAATACAGATTATAAAATTTCTTCATATATTAATAAAACTACTGAATCAGTAAAAGATACTCTTAAAGATAGTAATCTTAATTTAATTGTTATTGGAGACGGTGATAAAATAGTAAGTCAATATCCTAGTTCTAATACAACTTTAACTAAAGGTGATAATCTAATATTGCTTACTAATCATAAAAATAATATTATGCCTAATTTGATTAATTTATCTTATAAAGAAGCTAAACAAATATTAGATTTTATGGGTATTAATTATAAATTAGAAGGAACTGGATATGTATATGAACAAAGTATTGCTGAAGGAATAGAAATAACTAGTAATGAAGTTATAATAAAATTAAAAGAAAAATATTTAATAGAATAAAAAAAGCACTAACAGTTTGTTGGTACTTTTTTTCTTTTACTATGACTTTTAGGCGTAGGATTACTAGGTATTGTGTATTCTTTAGCCAAATCAGTTTTTAATTGCCTTAATGCACTATTAATCACTGATATTATCCAAGACTCACTATAATTTAACATTTTGCTAATTTCTTTAGCACTATAACGTTTATCTTCAAATCCAAAATATAATTTAATTATTTTTCGCTGTTTTTCATCAAATTGTTCTAGTAAAGAACTTAAAGTTTGAAATAATTCTTTATCTTCATAATTCAAACATACGTTTTTTGATCCCTCAGTAATAGCATTTTTAACTCTGAAAGAATGTCTTTCATTTTTTTCTTGTATATGACTAGAAATAGAAAGCTCAATACATTTATATGCATAATTTTTAAATTCAACATTTTTACTAATATCAAAACTATTTATTGAATCAATTAATGCTACAACTCCAATTGAAAATAGTTCCTTAAAGTCTTCTTCAGAAGTAGCATTGATTCTAGCACAGTTTATAACCATATTAATGTTTGAAAAAATCAATCTATCTCTAGCGTCCATATCTCCTTTTTTAAATTTTTTTAATTGTTCAAGTGTTTCACTATCACTTAAAATTTTAGTATCAACGCATTCAAGCATTGAATTAATTTTTTTCATTTTTATCTATCTCCTTTTTGGTATAATACCATTTTTATGATTAAATTTCAATAATTATGTTTCAAAAAAAATAAAATATGATATAATTTTTTATGTAGAAGGAAGGATGAATATGAAAAAATTAAAAAATGCTAATTATATATTTTTAGGAATTATTGGATTATTAGTTATTGCAATAGGAGTAGTGAGTTTATTTAAATTCGTATTAAATAACGACGAAGTTCTTAGTGATGCTAGTAAATTTAAGGAAGAATATACAGAAGTAGATGAAGATAATGTTTTTGTTTATAGAAGTATAGACGAGATTATTAATATTTTAGAAAAAGGAACGGGAGTTGTTTATTTAGGATTCCCAGAATGTAAATGGTGTCAGAGATACGTAAAATATTTAAATGAAGTAGCAAAAGAAATGGATGTAGAGAAAATATATTACTATAATATAAAAGAAGATCGTGAAAATAATACTAGTGATTATCAAAAAATTATTGAATTATTAGGAGACTATATTGAATATGATGAAGAAGGAAACCCTAGAATATATGTTCCTGAAGTAATATACGTAAATAAAGGGAATATTGTTGCTCATGATAATGAAACGTCTATTGAATCAGGGGATGTTGATGAATATTGGTCTCAAGATAAAATTAATAGCCTAAAAGAAAGAACTCGTGCGTATATGCAAGAAGCTAATCCTAATTTATGTACAGATGGATGTAATGGGTAAGTTATGTTAAACATTAGTAAGAAAAATTATGTGATATATTTTATAATATCATTAGCATTAGGAATTTTATTAACATTTACAACTGAAACTTTTTTAAGTACAGTCAATTATGGCCTTGTATCTATCTTTTTAATTATTGGAGTTATCGAAATAATTTCTTTTTTGATAAATAAAAATAATAGTGATGTAATATTAGGTACTATATGTATATGGATATCATTGTTTTTATATGCATACTATGCTGCTTTAATAGTAATGATACCAGTCGTATTATCATTATATGCTGTTATATTAGGTATTTTTGCTCTTTTAAAGTATATGGATAAAAAAGGTAAATTCTATTTAATTATGAGTTTATTTTCCTTTATAATTGGAATTATTATGCTTATAAAGCCATATTTTACAATTGATATTTACTTAAAAATATTAGGAATATATTTAATTTTATCTTCATCTTATTATATTGAAGAAATATTTAAATCAAAAAGAAAAGAAAAAAAGAACTAGAAAAGTACGAACGTTTATTCGTGCTTTTTCCTTTTTTCAGGTTGACAATAATATTTTTCTATGCTAGAATAAAAAAGTCCCTTAATTGAAGGAGAGGAATGTAGTGAAAATAAAAATAAAAAGTCAACTTATGGTAATGCTAATTTTATCATTTATATTACTTAATGTTGAATTTATGAATATGGATGATGTAAGTAATACTTACGTAATTACAACGTATGCCAATAGTTTTCAAAAGGCTAATTTAGATGTTTTATCAATTGATACCGTTAGTGAAGTTAAGACAGGTTTGGTTGCTAAGGATGAAGCTTCAAAAAAGAAAGCCGAAGAAGAAAAACAAAAGGCTATGGAAGCAGCTAAAAATAGTTACGTATCATATTATCCAGAAGATGATGTTGGTACTGCTACTAACTTAGAATTAGCAAGTGAGATTATTGCTTATGCTAAACAGTTTGTTGGTAACCCTTATGTATATGGTGGGAATAGTTTAACTAATGGAACTGATTGTTCAGGTTTTACTTCCTTAATATTTGCTAATTATGGAATAAGTCTTCCAAGAACTGCTAATTCGCAAGCTTATGTTGGTAAATATGTAAACCCTAATAATAGGCAAATTGGCGACTTAGTATTATACGGATATGATGGTTATGTCTCGCACGCTGCTATTTATATCGGGGATAACCAAGTAGTACATGCATTAAATTCTAATGTTGGTATAGTAATTACTGATTATAATATTATGCCAGTAATAACAGTTAGAAGAGTTTTATAGAACTAGCAATAGTTCTTTTCTTTATTTAAAAAATAATATTTAAGTGGTAAAAAATATAAATTTATGTTATTATTATATTAGATAGTTAAAAAGATAAGAGAGGGTGTATAACAATGATTAGCTTAGATATGGGGGAACTTCAAAAGAATAATGAACTACTTCAAAATATAAATGAAGAGCTTTCTAGTTTATTTACTAAGGTAAAAGATGAATTAAATAATATCTGTGGTAATATTGGCTCCAAAAATTTAATAGATGCTAATAGGCGTGTTTTAAATGAAATAGATTTTGTATCTGATAGCTTATTTAGCAATTTAGATAAATTATATGTATTTTTAAAAAGACAGTTATCGTTATATAGTGCTAGTAATGAAGAAGCAAAGAAGGAACTTAGTTTGCTAATTGCTATATTAGACAAATGTTTTGATGATAATGGTAATATTGTTAATGATTATGAAACTGCTAATTATTTAAGCGATAAGGGAAAACTTGGAACAAATATTGTTAATTATGCTAAAGAGTTTGTAGGAAATCCTTACGTATATGGTGGAGATAGTTTAACTAATGGAATAGATTGTTCAGGATTTACAGAAAAGGTATACCAAAAATTTGGGTATGAAATAGGACCAACTACTTACGATCAACAAAAAGTTGGAACTACAGTTTCATTAAATGATTTACAGCCGGGTGATTTAATATTTTATGATTTTAAAGGGTCAGGAAATGTAACACACGTTGCTATATATGCTGGAGATGATACAATTGTCCATGCAGCTAATGAAACTAGGGGAATTACTACTGATACATATAGTACTTATGGTAATCCATTATTTGCAAAAAGAGTTATATAAGGGTGATAAAAATGATTAAGATAGATTTAAATGAAGTCCAAAAAAATAATGAAATGATGCAAAATATAAATGAGGAAATAACATCTACTAATAATTCTGTTATTGAAGAATTAAGAAAGATAAGTGATAATATAGGCTCTATTAGTTTGCGAAGAGCAACACGTGATGTTATAAATGATGTATCCAAGTTAACTACTACTTTTAAGAGTAATATGGATAGTTTATATGATTTTGTCAAAAGACAGTTATCTTCATATACTGCTAATAATGATGAAGCAAGAACTGAACTTCTTAGTTTAATAGCTTTACTTGATGCATGCTTTGATGAAAATGGAAATATAATTAATAGTTATGAACAAGGAGATTTTTATTCAAAATATGGGACTGAAGGAGTAGATGTTGTAAATAGGGCACTTGAATATGTTGGGGGAAGTTACGTATATGGTGGCCAAGTGTTAACAGAAAATGGTGGTGTTGATTGTTCTGGTTTTGTAAGAGAAATATATGAACAATTTGGGTATCAACTAGGAAATACTACATACGATCAAGTATATAATGGTGATCCTGTTGATATAAGCGGTTATAATTATAGTAATATGCTTCCTGGTGATTTAGTTTTCTATGGACCAGTAAATGCTCCAACTCATGTAGCTATATATATGGGAGATATGCAAATAGTTCATGCTGCTACTACTAGCAAAGGAATATGTACAGAAGGTATGCTATGGGATTATCCATCATCAGTTAGAAGAATTATTGGAAGCACTAATGTAAGTATGGTAAACAATGGATAATGTAAATAAATAGACAAGCTAATTGTTTATTTGTTTTTTTTATGATAAAATATCTTAGGAAAGAGTTGATAAAATGGTAGCAAAATACGATGAGAGTTCAATTAAAATATTAGAAGGTCTAGAAGCAGTAAGAAAAAGACCTGGAATGTATATAGGTTCAACTGATAAACGAGGCCTTCACCATTTGGTATGGGAAATTGTTGATAATGGTGTCGATGAAGCTTTAAATGGATATGGAAATCACTTAAAAATAATTATGCATAAAGATGGATCTATAAGTGTAACTGATTTTGGTAGAGGACTTCCTACAGGAATGCACGCATCAGGTAAATCTACCCCTGAAGTTATATATACAGTACTCCATGCTGGAGGAAAATTTTCAGAAGGTGGATATAAAGTATCTGGAGGTCTTCATGGCGTTGGTGCTTCTGTTGTAAATGCTCTTAGCTCAGTTATGGAAGTTACAACAAGACGTGGTGGAGAAGAATACTATATTAAGTTTGAAAATGGAGGTAAAGTAAGCATCCCATTAAAAAAAATAGGAACGACTAATAAAACGGGTACTACAGTTAGGTTTAAACCGGATCCTGAAATATTTCCAATTACGACTTTTAATTATTCAACGATTTGTGAGAGAATGCAAGAATGTGCATTTTTAGTTAATGGACTTACTATTGAAGTAGTTGACGAAATTGGAGCACGTAGTGAAAAATACGTTTATAATAACGGATTAGAAGCTTTTTGTAAATATTTAAATGAAGGGAAAGCAGAATTACATAACGTATTATGTTTTAATGGCGTAAAAGACAAAATAAGTGTATCTGTAGCAATGCAATATACAGATAGTTATTCAGAAAATATAGTATCCTTTGTAAACAATGTAAAAACATCAGATGGTGGTAGTCATGAAGTAGGATTTAAAACAGCTCTTACAAAAGTATTAAATGACTATGCTAAAGAAAATGGTTTTATTAAAAATAAAGATAAGAATTTCGAAGGATCTGATGTAAGAGAAGGATTGACTGCTATTATTAGTGTTCAAATACCAGAAGATTTACTTCAATTTGAAGGCCAAACAAAATCTAAATTAGGTACCCCTGTAGCAAGAACAATAACTGAATCTATTACTACCGAAAAATTAAAATTCTTCTTAGAAGAAAATAAAACGATAGCTACAAAAATAGTATCAAAAGCGATAAAAGGCAAAGATGCAAGAGAAGCAGCTAGAAAAGCAAGAGAAGAAACTAGAAAAGGAAAAGATAGTAAGAAAATAGAAAAAATCCTCAGCGATAAATTAACTCCAGCTCAGACTAAAGATAAAATGGCTCGGGAACTCTTTATTGTTGAAGGAGAATCAGCTGGAGGTTCTGCTAAACAAGGAAGAGATAGAAAAACGCAGGCAATTCTTCCTCTTCGTGGAAAAGTAATAAACACTGAGAAAGCTAAAATCGAAGATATATTTAAGAATGAAGAAATAAATACATTAATTCACACGATTGGTGCAGGTGTTGGAAGCGATTTTAACCCTAAAGATATCTGTTATGGAAAAGTAATAATAATGACCGATGCCGATGTTGATGGTGCTCATATACAATGTTTGCTTTTAACTTTCTTCTATCGCTATATGAAACCATTAATAGAAGAAGGACATTTATATATTGCATATCCACCTTTATATAAAGTAAGTATATTAGGTAAAGATAAATATGCATGGAGTGATGAAGAATTAAAACAACTAGTAAAAGGAAAACAAAATTATAAAATTCAAAGGTACAAAGGACTAGGAGAAATGAACGCTGAACAACTATGGGAAACAACAATGGATCCAGAAAATAGAAGTTTAATCAAAGTAAATATTAGTGATGTAGCACTTGCTGAAAAAAGAGTTAATGTTTTAATGGGAGATTCTGTAGAACCAAGAAAAAATTGGATAGAAGAGAATGTAGTATTTTCTCTTGAAGATAATTTCCAAATATAACATAATATGACAATTTATTTGTCATATTTTTTTTATAATTAAAATGGTGATTATATGAAAGTGTATATCGATGTCGTAATAATGCTAAATTTTTTAATAGATCTAATTTTAATACTTTCTGTGGCAATAGTTTTAAGAAGAAAGACTAACATAAAAAAGTTAATTATGTCTTCTATTATTGGAAGTTTATCATTATGTTTGTTATTTTTGATAAAAAGTAATATTACCTTATTATTAGTAAAAGTTATATCATCAATTGTAATGGTAGTTATTGCATTTAATTTTAGGGATATAAAATATACATTAAAAAATGTTCTATATTTATATATATCAAGTTCATTTTTAGGCGGAGTTCTCTACATGCTTAATTTAGAACTTTGTTATCAAAATGAAGGAATGACATTCTATCACAATGAAATGTCCTTAAATTATATTATAATTACTGCTCTTGCTCCCTTTATCATATACATATATATAAAGGAAAGTAAAAATTTAAAAAATAATTATGCTAATTACTATAATATTGATATTTATTTAAAAGATGGAAATGTTAAGAAAATGACTGCTTTTCTAGATACTGGGAATCATCTTATTGATCCATATAAAAATAGACCAATTATCTTAGTAAATAAAAAAGTATTGGATGTTAGTTATTTGGACACTAATGTATTACTTGTTCCTTATGATAGTTTAAATAATCATGGACTTCTTAGATGCATTATCCCGGATAAAATATATATTGATAAAGTTGGGTTTAGGTATAATTATCTAATTGGTATAGCTAATTCTGATATTAAAATAGACGGAATTGACTGTATTCTTCATAGCAAATTATTAGAAAGGAATGATTAGATGAAAAGAATAATTTTATTTTTAAAGAGGTTATTTAGAAGAGTTAATAATATTTTTTATGTTGGAAGTAGTGATATATTACCAGAACCATTATCTAAAGAAGAAGAGACTAATTATGTATTGTTATCAATGAATGGAGATGAATTTGCTAGAAATAAATTAATAGAACATAATCTAAGACTAGTAGTATTTTTAGCTAAAAAATATGAAAATACAATGGTAGATTTAGAAGATTTAGTATCAATTGGCACTATTGGTTTAATAAAAGGAGTAAATACTTATAAATTAGATAAAAATATAAAATTAGCTACATATGCGTCAAGATGTATCGATAATGAAATACTTATGTACTTACGTAAAACGAAAAGAAGAAGAAGCGAAGTTAGTTTTGAAGACAGTTTAAGTTTTGATGCCGAAGGTAATGAACTTCATTTAGAGGATGTCCTTGGAACTGAACCGGATATAGTAACTAAAGGATTAGAGGATGAAACTAATAAAAGATTATTAAAAGAAGAAATAAATAAACTAAACGATAGAGATAAAGAAATAATTGAATATAGATATGGACTTAATGGAAAAGATGAACTAACTCAAAAAGAAGTTGCAGATCTCTTAGGAATATCTCAATCATATATTTCAAGAATAGAAAAAAAAGTAATAAAAAAACTAGGAATTCTTATAAGATAATTCCTAGGTTTAACATATAATCATTTTTAATGGTTCAGTAGATATTATTAGATATCCTCTAACTGATATTTCATGAACTGTTAATGATAGAATTTTATTCATTCTCTCTTCATCGATATTATATTCATAAAACAATTCTTTAAATAAAGGGTAATAGTCTTTATCTTCTTTTTCAGAAATTTCAATTAATTTATCGGCTATCTCCTTTGCAATCTCATTATTTGTCATAACTCCTCCCTTAATTACATAATACATTATAATAATACCTTTGTAAAGCAATATTTTAAAATAACTATGAAAATTTTTCATAGTTTGCATGAATGTGTAAAATTTTCTAAATTATAATTAATTTATAAATATTTATGATATACTAATAGTAGTATTGAAACGGAGGAAAAAGATGATTGATTTTACAAACGCAAAAGAGGTGTTTAATAACTATAAAGGATCTGAAAAAAAGAAAACTTTAGTGTATAATAAAAAAAGATATTTAGTTAAGTTTCCTGATCCGATAAGAGAAAAAAATAAAAATATATCTTACATTAATAATGCATATTCAGAATATATAAGGAGTAATATTTTTAAGATAATAGGAATTGATACACAAAACACTATTTTAGGCAAATATGAATATAATGGAAAGGAAAAAATAGTTTGCGCTTGCGAAGATTTTACAACGGATGAAAGCAAATTGTATGAATTTGAAAACTTAGCTTTGAGTACTAATCTTGATAAAAAAATAGAAACAGAATTAGATGATATAATAGAAGCTATTAATGAAAATAAAATGTTAAATTCCAAAGAAATAATGGAAAAATTTTGGGATATGTTTATTGTGGATAGTTTAATTGGAAATACAGATAGAGATAATGGTAATTGGGGATTTATATTAAATAAAGAAACTGGAACTATTGTATTTTCTCCAATATATGATTGTGGTTCATGTTTGAATCCTATGTTAGAAGATGCTAAAATAGAATCCTTAAGTGCGGCAGATATCAATAATATTGTAGTAAATTGTTATTCTTGTCTAAAAGAAAATGGTAAAAAAATTAATTATATGACATATCTAAAACAAATGAAAAATGAAGAATGTAATAAAGCTATTGAAAGAATATTCCCAAGGATTAATATAGATGAAATTAATAATTTTATAAATAATATTGAATGTATTTCAAATACAAGAAAAAATTTTTATATGAGTAGTATAAATAACAGATATGAATTTATAAAAAAGATTTATAATAGTATGTGTTTATAAAGTAGTTTTGTTAAAACTATTTTTTTACTGTAATATTTTTTTTAAAAAATTAGCAAAAAAATGTTGACATTGCTAATTAATAGGTATATAATTCATTTAGCAGTCGTAAAATAAGAGTGCTAAGGAAGTGATATAATGCTTAGTGAAAGACAAAAAAATATATTAAAATATATTGTCGAAGAATACATTAAAACTGCAAGACCAATTAGTTCTAACGCTGTATGTGAAAAATTAGAGTGTTCTAGTGCAACAATTAGAAATGAAATGGTTCATTTGGAAAATATGGAATTATTAGAAAAAAACCATTTTGCATCAGGAAGAATTCCAAGCGAAAAAGGATATCGTTATTATGTTGATAATTTAATGCAACCGAAACATATGACTGGAGAAGATGTCTTAAAACTTCAACGCATTTTTGAAAATAATGCTCTTGATCTAAATGATACGATTAAAAGAAGTATTGAAATAGTATCGGAGATAACTAATTACACAACAGTAGTATTAGGAAATAGTGCTAAAGATAATTGTTTGAAGAAAGTAGAAATTGTTCCTCTAGAAGGAAACAAAATATTAACTATGGTAATTACTGATAAAGGGTTTGTTGAACATAAAACATTGTTCTTGCCTAAAAATATAAGTGTAGAAGAAGTAAGAAAGACAGTTGACTTAATTAATAAATTGTTAATAGGTACGCCACTTGATTCTATAAATGAACAATTAGAGTATTCAGTAAAACCAGTAATAGGTAAATATGTACGACAACACGAACTTTTATATAATACTTTTTATGATGCTTTTAGTGAAATAACTAATAAAGAAGAAAGAGTGCATTTCGCAGGAAGAACAAATTTTTTAAAACAACCAGAATTTAATGACGTTGAAAAAGTAAAAGAGTTGTTTACTAAGTTTGAAGATGAAAAATGCGTTAAAGAAATTGCTGAAGATAAAAAAGGTATTAACGTATATGTTGGAAGTGATAGCGAATTATCTGATGACGTTTCAATTGTTAAAACGCATTATAATGTGGATGGTGAAGAAGGAACTATTGCAATAATTGGTCCTAAGCGAATGGAATATGACAAGGCAGTATCACTTTTAGATTATATAAAATCTAATATAGGAGGCGACTATGAGTAAGAAAGATAAATTTAATAAAGATTATGAACATAAAGAAAAAAAAGAGGAAGTAAAGAAGGACCTAATAGAGGATGAAAAAAAGATAGATGCTCTAGATACTTTAATTAAAGAAAAAGATGAAAAAATAAAGAATTATGAAGAAATTAATTTAAGACTTCAAGCTGATTTTATGAATTATAAGCGAAGAAGAGATGACGAAATAAGTAAAATGTTAAAGTATTCTGAAGAACAGATAATTAAAGAAATTCTTCCTATACTAGATAATTTTGAAAGAGCAATTAAAATGGATGATGATAATTTAGATGATGAAGTATCAAAATTTTTAGAAGGCTTCAAAATGGTATATACACAATTTAAAAATATGCTTGATAAATTTGAAGTAAAAGAAATAGATGCTTTTGGTAAAGAGTTTGATCCAACTTATCATCAGGCCGTTATGAAAGAAAGTGTTCCTGATAAAGAATCAGGTATAGTGTTAGAGGTATTTCAAAAAGGTTATATATATAAAGATAGAGTTATTAGACCAGCAATGGTTAAAGTAAATGAATAGGTGTTATATGAGTGATAATACGTTAAGAGAAATTATTTATATAACACTAGCAATAGTAATATCAATAATTGCTATTAAGTTAGTAATATGGTTATTACCAGTAATATTAGTTATTATATTGGCAATATACATATATACTTCATTAAAAAAGAATAAGTATAAGAATAAAAAAACTAATAATTATTCTAATACTAAAAATAAAAATAAGAAAAAAATTGTTATTGAAGGAACAATCGATAATGAAAAATAAGGAAAGGTGATAAATATGAGTAAAATAATAGGAATAGATTTAGGTACTACAAATAGTTGTGTATCTGTATTTGAAGGGGGAGAAGCAAAGGTTATAGCTAATGCTAGTGGTGGTAGAACTACTCCTTCAGTAGTAGCATTTAAAAATGGTGAAATGTTAGTAGGAGAAAAAGCTAAACACCAAGCAGTAATTAACCCAGAAACAATATCTTCAATTAAGAGATTAATGGGTACTAATAAAAAAGTTAAAGCTAATGGCAAGGAATATACTCCAGAAGAAGTAAGTGCTATGATTTTAGGAGACTTAAAGAAGACTGCTGAAGATTATTTAGGAGAAAAAGTAACTAAAGCTGTTATCACAGTTCCAGCATACTTTAATGACTCGCAAAGACAAGCAACTAAAAATGCTGGTAAAATTGCTGGACTTGAAGTTGAAAGAA
>ERZ1643249.2755-NODE-2755-length-16114-cov-6.148577_pt1 | contig 16114 bp, 21 predicted proteins | sample MGYA00579263_ERZ1643249 | MGnify/ENA primary metagenome ERZ1643249 (study PRJEB29033, sample SAMEA4952264) | chicken gut metagenome | biome: Broiler Chicken; feature: Gastrointestinal Tract; material: Caecum | place: Ireland | collected 2018 | study: Broiler...
GCAAAACGAGCGGCAAGGGCCACAAGGGTCAGTGGGCGCGTTCGGGCGGCGGCGTACGTCCCGGCTTCGAAGGCGGTCAGACCCCCATTCACAGAAGGCTCCCGAAGCGCGGCTTCAACAACAAGTTCCGCAAAGAGTACGTCATCGTCAACCTGTCGGCGCTTTCGGGCGTCGAGGCTGGCGCCGTTGTGGACTATGACTTCGTGATGGCGAACAAGCTCGCCAAACAGGTCAAGGACAACGCCGGACTCAAAGTTCTCGGCAGCGGCGAGCTGAAGAATGCGATCACCGTCAAGGCGGCCAAGTTCTCCGCTTCCGCAAAAGAGGCGATCGAAAAGGCGGGCGGAAAAGCCGAAACCATCTGATTTCTGCTTTCCGCAACGCGGTAAGGGGAAATCGACGCTCCCCGCGCACCATGTGCGGGGGAGCCGCACCTCATTTTTAGGAGAACAAGATGTTCGAGACTTTAGTGAATGCTTTTAAAGTAAAAGAGATCAGAAAGAAGATCTTCATCACCCTTCTTCTGTTGCTCGTTTACAGGCTGGGCTGCTACATCCCCGTTCCGGGCCTGGACGCAGAACAGTTTTCCGTCTATTTCGATCCGGACAGTGAGCAGTTCAACAACTTCCTCAGCCTGATGAACGCGGTCACCGGCGGCGCGCTGTCGCAAGGCACGCTTTTTGCGCTCGGTATCAGCCCGTACATCAACGCATCCATCATCATCCAGCTGCTCTGCGTGGGTATCCCCGCTCTCGAGCGGCTGTCCAAAGAAGGTGAGGAAGGTAAACGCAAGATCGCGCAGATCACGCGCTTTCTGACGCTCGCTCTCGCGATCATCCAGTCCGTCGGCGTCATCATCAACTTCGGCAACGACGGCGCGATCAACACCAGCTTCTTCTGGGACCAGGCATGGCTCGCGTACATCTACATGGTCATCCTGTATTCCGCGGGCGCGATGCTCACCATGTGGCTGGGCGAGCGCATCACCGAGTACGGCGTCGGCAACGGCATCTCCCTGGTCATCTTCGTCGGTATCATCTCGACGGCAGGGCTGCTGCTGGTCGACAAGTTCATCACCGCGTTCACGGCGGCGACGTTCACCTTCACGCCCATCCTTGAGATCATCCTCTTCTTTGTCGTGGCAGTCATCCTCTTCGGTCTCATCGTTCTGGTCGATCTCGCGGAACGCCGCATCCCCGTTCAGTACGCAAAACAGGTCAAAGGCAGAAAGATGTACGGCGGCCAGTCCACCGTCATCCCCATCCGCATTTCGGGCAGCGGCGTCATGCCCCTGATCTTCGCATTTGCGATCATCAGCCTTCCCGACCTGATCATGGGTCTGTTCTTCGCGGACAGCACCGCCTATGCGAACTACACCGCGTGGTTCTCGGGCGGGCAGGGCCCCCTCGGCTGGCTGTACATCCTCGTACTCTGCCTGCTGATCTTCGGGTTCTCCTTCTTCTACGCGCAGATCCAGTTCAACCCCGAGGACATCTCCAAGAGCATCCAGCAGAACGGCGGCTTCATCCCAGGCATCCGTCCGGGCAGGCCGACGGCGGACTACCTGAAGAAGATCTCCAACCGCATCACGCTGTTCGGCGCGATCTTCCTCTCGCTCGTCGCCTTCATCCCGTCGCTGGCGTTCAGCTTCGTCAGCTCCGACCTCGTCAACGCCTTCTCCACGACAGGTATCCTCATCGTGGTCTCCGTTGCGCTCGAGTTTGACAAACAGCTGCAGTCGCAGCTCATGATGAAGAACTACAAAGGGTTCTTAAAATAAGAAAAAACCAATCGCTTCCTCTCCCCGAAAGGGGAGGGGAGAACAAAAAAAATAAGGAGTGAGGCAGCTATGAACATCATTCTTTTGGGAGCGCCGGGCGCCGGCAAGGGAACGCAGGCTACGCGCATTTCCGAGAAATTCGGACTTCCGCACATCTCCACGGGCGATATCTTCCGCGACAACATCAAGCGCGGCACCGAGATCGGGCTTCTCGCGAAGTCCTACACCGACAAGGGACAGCTCGTCCCCGACGAGGTCACCTGCAAGATCGTGGAAGGCCGTCTGACCGAAGCCGACTGCGCCGATGGCTACCTCCTCGACGGATTCCCCCGCAACCTCTTCCAGGCAGAGGAGCTCGACAAGTTCTCCAAAGTGGACGCGGTCATCAACATCGACATCGACCTCTCCCTGCTCATGGACAGACTGTGCGGCCGCCGCGTGTGCAAGAGCTGCGGCGAGAGCTACCACGTCAACTTCCTCGGCGGAAAGACGACCTGCGAGCGCTGCGGCGGCGAGCTGTACCAGCGCAAGGACGACAACGAGGAGACGGTCGGCAACCGCCTGAAGGTGTACACCGAGCAGACGCAGCCCCTCATCGATTACTATCGCGCGAAGGGCGTTCTGATCGACATCGACGGCGTGGGCGCCATCGACGAAGTGTTCGGGAGGATCTGCGACGCACTCAAAAAGTGAGCGTCTTTGAAAGATGATAATCGTCAAGACCGATCGCGAGATCGAACTGATGCGTGAGCCCTGCGCGATCGTGCGCGACACGCTGCAATACGTGGGCAGCAAGGTCCGCGCGGGCGTCACGACAAAAGAACTCGATAAATTCGCATACGACTACATCCGTTCGCGGGGGGCGGAACCTTCCTGCCTCGGGTACTGCGGCTATCCCGCCAGCATCTGCGCCTCGGTCAACGAGGAAGTGGTGCACGGCATTCCGGGCGACCGCGTGCTCCGCGAGGGCGACATCGTCAGCATCGACCTGTGCGCCTACAAGAACGGATTCCACGGCGACGGCGCGCGCACCTTTGCGGTGGGCGAGATCGACGCCGAAAAGCAAAAACTCCTGAAAGTGACGGAGGAATGCTTCTTCAAGGCGATCGAGAACCTGCGTGCGGGCACGCCGCTCTATGACATCGGGGCGCGCGTACAGAAGCACGCGGAGGAAAACGGCTTTTCCGTCGTGCGCGAATACGTCGGGCACGGCATCGGCAGGGAGATGCACGAAGACCCTTCCGTCCCCAATTTCGGCAAACCCGGCACGGGCGTAAGGCTGCGTGCGGGAACGGTGCTCTGCATCGAGCCGATGATCCTCGCGGGCGGGCGCGCGGTGCGCGTTCTGGACGACGGCTGGACGGCCGTCACGCAGGACAAAAAGCCCGCGGCGCATTACGAGAACACGGTGGTCATCCGCGACGACGGCGTCGAGATCCTGACCATCTGAGCGGGAGACACAATGAAAGTGCAAGACCCCGAAGTCGGCGGCGCCGCAAGGAGCATCGCCGGCAGAGACAAAGGCCGCCTGTACCTGATCGTGGGCATCGACGGCGGCAGGCTCCTCCTTTCGGACGGCAAGTACCGCAGGGCGGAGCATCCGAAGACAAAGAACGCAGGGCATGTCCGCCTGCTTCCGCGCTTTTACCGCGACATCGCGGCACGGCTCGCGGAGGGAAAGGACGAAAACAGCAACATCCGTGCGGCGCTTCTGGCGCTGGAGGCGGAATCGAAGAGTTGAGACGGGGGCGCCGCGCAAGCGGAAGAACCGGGCGCGAGGACAACACACGCGCGAATCAAGTTTATCGGAGGAAATATTGTGTCCAAAGACGACGTTATCGAAACCGAAGGAAAAATCGTTGAGGCGCTGCCGAACGCGACGTTCAGGGTAGAGCTCTCCAACGGGCACGTCATCACGGCGTACATCTCGGGCAAGCTGCGCATGAACTACATCCGCATCATCCCGGGCGACACCGTCAAACTGGAGATGAGCCCGTACGATCTGACCAAAGGCAGAATCACGTGGCGCAGTAAAAACTGAGCTCCTTTTCGGGAGTGCGAGCGATAAAAATATCGCGCGAAAACAGCGGCGGTCTTCCGCGTCGGGAGATCGATCGGGCTTGTCGGCCGCGCCGTATTGCGCGGAAGAAAAAAATTTCGGAGGAATACGAGAATGAAAGTCAGACCTTCTGTCAAACCCATGTGCGACAAATGCAAAGTCATCAAGAGGAACGGAAAGGTTATGGTGATTTGTTCCAAGAACAAGAGCCACAAGCAGAGACAGGGCTGAGTCAGGCCGAAAACAATCTCGGCCGCGTGCAAGCCGCCTCATTCCGATTTTCGGGCGGCGGCCGCGGGCGAAAGCATATAGATTAAGAAAAAAAGAAAATCCATACGGAGGTCAACGAGACAATGGCACGTATTGCCGGTGTAGATTTACCCAGAGAGAAGAGGGTAGAGATCGGACTTACCTATATCTACGGTATAGGTCTTGCCACGTCCAAGCAGATCCTTGCTGCGACGGGCATCAATCCCGACACGAGAGTGAAAGATCTCGACGAAAACGACGTTTCCAAACTCAGAGAATATATCGACCACAACCTGCGCGTCGAGGGCGAACTTCGCGGAGAAGTCAACCTCAACATCAAGCGCCTGATGGAGATCGGCTGCTATCGCGGCATCCGTCACAGAAAGGGCCTGCCCGTCCGCGGTCAGAGCTCCAAGCGCAACGCGCGTACGAGGAAAGGACCTCGCCGCACGGTCGCCAAGAAGAAGAAATAATTGAAGGAGGATAAGACAGATGGCAGCAACGAAAAAAGCTACGCAGACCAGAAAGCGTAAAGAGCTCAAAAAAGTTGATAAAGGTCAGGTTCACATTCAGTCCTCGTTCAATAACACCCTTGTTACGATCACGGATATGAACGGCAATGCGATCTCCTGGTCGAGCGCGGGCAGCCTGGGCTTCAAAGGCTCGAGAAAGGGCACCCCGTTCGCGGCGCAGATGGCGGCGGACACCGCGGCAAAGGCGGCGAAAGAGCACGGCCTTCGCAGCGTGGAAGTGTACGTCAAGGGCCCCGGCGCCGGCAGAGAGTCCGCGATCCGCGCGCTCGCCGCGGCGGACCTGGAAGTCACGATGATCACCGACGTTTCGCCCATCCCGCACAACGGATGCAGGCCCCCGAAGCGCCGCAGAGTATAATATAAGGAGAGAAAGAAATGGCAACATACAGAGATTCCAAATGCCGTCTCTGCCGCAGAGAGGGCGCAAAACTCTTTTTGAAAGGCGAGAGATGCTACTCGGGCAAATGCGCGTTCGAGAAGCGTCCCACCCCTCCGGGCGCACACGGCGCCGCGCGCAAAAAGGTCTCCGAGTACGGCCTGCAGCTCCGCGAGAAGCAGAAGACCAAGAGGATCTACGGCGTGCAGGAAGGCCAGTTCCGCAAATACTATGAGATGGCTGACCGCATGAAGGGCATCACGGGCGAAAACATGCTCTCCCTTCTCGAAAGGCGCCTGGACAACGTCGTGTACCGCATGGGCATCGGCGGCTCCCGCGCGCAGGCAAGACAGCTCGTCAACCACGCACATTTCTCCGTCAACGGAAAGACGGTCAACATCCCTTCTTACATCGTCAAGAAAGGGGACGTGATCGCGGTCAAAGAAAACAGAAAGAAGGACAAGTATTTCGAGCAGATCAAGTCGATGAAGGTCGGCAATATGCCCAAATGGCTTGAGTTCGATCCCGAGAAGCTGGAGGGCAAAGTCCTCGAGCTGCCCGTCAGAGAGGACATCGACAGCCAGATCGCGGAGCATATGATCGTCGAGTTGTACTCCAAGTAATTAAACGTCGAAACAAGGAGGTAACAATCCATGATCGAAATGGATATGCCCAGGATCGAGGTGGAAGAGAAGGACGAAAACGGGTATCCGCGCAGCTATGCGAAAGTCGTCGTCGAACCGCTCGAAAAGGGCTTCGGTCTCACCATAGGAAACTGTCTGAGAAGAATATTGCTGTCCGCTCTTCCGGGGGCTGCGGTGCAGGGTATCCGCTTTTATCCGGACGGGCTCGTCAAACACGAGTTCTCCGCGATTCCCGGCGTCAAGGAAGATGTGACCGAAATCATCCTCAACCTCAAAACGCTCGCCATTCAGACGGCGTCGACCGACAAGGATTACATCAAGACGCTGCATCTGTGCAAGGAAGGCCCCTGCGACATCACGGGCGCCGACCTCATGCAGGATGCGGAAGTGGAGGTCATCAACAAAGACCGCTACATCTGCCACATCGACGAGGGCGCAAAGATCGACTGCGAGATCACCATCGGCCGCGGCAGGGGATACAAGGGCGCAGGTTCCAACAAGAACCACCCCATCGGCTACATCCCCATCGATTCCATCTATACCCCCGTCAAGAAAGTCAACTATAACGTGGAGAGCACACGTGTCGGCCAGAACATCGACTACGACAAGCTCGTCATGGAAGTGTGGACGAACGGCGCATTCTCCGCAAAGGAGATCGTCTCGCTCGCCGCAAAGATCATGCAGGATCACATCGGGTTGTTCGTCAACCTGAGTGACTCCATCAAGGGCATGGACATTCTCGTCAAGAACGAGGACGACAAGCAGCAGCAGGTGCTCGCAATGGCGATCGAGGACATGGACCTGTCCGTCCGTTCCTACAACTGCCTCAAGCGCGCAAACATCCACACCGTCGAAGATTTGACCAAAAAGACCGAGGAAGAAATGCTCAAAGTTCGCAACCTCGGCAGAAAGTCGTTGGACGAGGTCATCCTCAAATTGGAGTCCTACGGCCTCTCATTACAAAAAAAGGAGGACTAACACACTATGCCGGGTAAATTGGGCAGAACCAGCGAACAGAGAATTGCCATTCTGAAAAACCAGGCTTCCTGCCTTCTCTGGTACGGAAAAATAGAGACGACCAAAGCTCGCGCGAAAGAGCTTCAGTCGTACGTCGAGAAGATCATCACCGCCGCGATCAACACCTATGACGACACCATCGAGAGCACGAAGGTCGTCACGCAGGGCACGGGCAAAAAGCAGAAAGAGGTCACCGTCACCGTCGTGAAGGACGGCCCCAAGAAGCTCGCCGCCCGCCGCAGGATCATGAGCAAACTGCACGATTTGCAGGAGATCAAGGCGTTCAACGAGTCCAAAGCCGCCTACAAGGCGCGCACGGCCGAAGTCGCGCACCCGCTCATCGAAAAGCTGTTCAACGAGATCGCTCCCAAGTACGCGCAGAGGAACGACGAGAAGAACTGCGCAGGCGGTTACACCCGCATCATCACCCTCGGCGAGCGCCGCGGCGATGCGGCGGAAGTCGCCATCATCGAGCTCGTGTAATCGAACCGAAAGAGATCAAAGGATCCGCCCGCATTTCCCTGCGGACGGGTCTTTTCATTGCGGCGCCGCTTTTTTCGGCGGCTTTTGCGCCCTCTTTTGTGTCTGTTTGGTGGAAACTTGGGCAAACTTGCGGAATGTGCGCAAAAGTACTTGACGATTTCGCAAATAAAAGTTAAAATAAAAAGGTATCAAAAAACAGAGGGGGCGTTTGCCCTTTTTCAGAAATAGCAGGAGGACCTATGGCTAAATCCATCGGCGGCAAGATCGCGAGAATTTTGTCCGTATTTATCGCCGCAGTGCTGATCATGGGCTGTGTGTTCATGTTCGTCGGCTGCGAGAGCAAAAAACCGCGCATCTCCATCAAGATCTCCTTCAACGACGAGGAGTACAACATCGAATACACGCTGTACCGCAACTACTACAAGCGCACCGTCAATCACTACCTCGAGCTCATCGAGATGAAGTACTTCGACGGCACCGTCATCCACGACTACCAGTCCGACCGCATGGTGGGCGGCGCGTTCACCTATTCGGACATGGAGACGAGCGCCTATGACGAGCTCGTGGCAAAGGATTACGACGCGGCGACCAAGACGAACGGCGTCGTCAGCCTGGACAACATCTCTGTCTGGACGAGCGCCGAGCACAACGAAACGACCGCGACCAACCGCCTCTTCGGCGAGAACGGCGCAAACGGCTTCGAAGTGGACGGCAAGGACGCGCTTTCCAACTCCTTCGGCGCACTGGGTACCTACACCTACGTTACCAAGGACATGGCGCAGCACACCGTCAACGACATCGTCACCAACATTCAGGTTACGGGCGACCGCCTCAACGACCGCGGCGAGTTTGCATGGCTGGACTACTATGCGAACAGCGTGACCAGCATGTTCTACATCTACACCGGCTCTTCGACGAGCACCCTCGATTCCGGCTATTGCGTGTTCGGCGTTCTCGCGAACGACGACGCGAAGGACGAGCTCAACCGCCTGCGGGACGACATCGAGGCGTACGAGGAGGAGCTGGAAGCGGACGAGGCGCTCACCGATACCGTCAGCGTCGAGATCGTCGACGACATCATCGACGGCGGCAAGTACGACGTGGACTTCGCGACGCCTACCTGCAAGATCGTCATCGAGCAGATCAAGGTCGTCAAGTATTGATAAAAAATGACGCGGGCGCCGCATGCTGCGGCGCCCGCAATATTTTTCTGCGGGGCCTGCCGCAAGAATCGGCAGACGCCTCGTCGGAGTTTTTTTAAGCGCCCTGCGCCGCACGAAAGTGCGGCGCAGGGCGCTTTGCCTTTGTCCATTTTAAATTGTGCGGTTGTGCCGCGGGTTCGGCGGCCGTGTTTTTTGACGCGGTGCTTTAAACGGGATTCCGTCTTGTGCCGCGGGTTCGGCGGTCGTGTTTTTGACGCGGCGCTTTCGGACAAAGGACTTTGCTCTGCGAAGGCGGTCTTTTGTGCGGCAACGAAAGAAGGGGGCAAAGACAAAATGATTTTCGCCGTCCGAAAAAGGGGGGAAGTCCTTTCAAACAGTGAGAAAAGGGGCGCAAAGGGGGAAATACGCATGCGCCGCGGCGCATCTGTCCCGCTTTCCGCTCTCGCATGCGCCGCGGCACAGATGAATGCAGGCGCATCTGAGGGAGAACGAACAAAAAACAGCCCGCCCGGGGAAAAGGCGGGCAAAAAATCTGCCGTCGCGAAGCGGGCGGAAGACAGGCGGCCGAGGCGGGCATCGCCTGCATTTGACGGGAGAGGGGAAGGCGGGCAGAGGGCGTCTGAGGGCGGGCATCGCCTGTTCTTTTGCGCGGGGTGAAAGTCGGGCGCGCGGGATGCGGCGGGGAAAGGGCGCAAAAGAAAGGCGCGGGCACAGCCCGCGCCGAAGCATTTGAAGTTATTCAAAACCGAGCGAAAAGATCGGAAGGGCAGGTGCGGATCTTTAAACGCCCGCAAAAGTCATTTTCTGCGCGAGAACATCAGCACGAAGGCGAGGAAGCGCAGGAAGAAGACGAGCGAGGTCAGCAGGGAAGCGACGTAGGTCATCGCGGCGGCGCCGAGCACCTTGGAGGCGGCGGCGCGCTCGTCCGCGGTGGTGATGACGCCGTTTTCGCACAGCATCGCCTTGGCGCGGCGGGAGGCGTCCAGCTCGACGGGCAGGGTGACGAGCAAAAAGACGGTGGAGAGCGCATACAGGCACACGCCGACGAACACGACGATGTTGCCGATCTCGCTGTATTGCAGCAGCCATTCGAGCAACAGACCTATGATGACGAGAGGAAGCGCGAGGCGGGTGCCGAAATTCGTGATGGGCACGAGCACGGTGCGCAGGCGGTAGAAGAGGTATCCCTCTTCGCGCTGTACGACGTGTCCGATCTCATGCGCGGCGACGGCGACCGCCGCGACGGACGCGGAGTCGTAGGTCGACTCGGAGAGGGTGACGGTCATGTTCGCGGGGTTGAAATTGTCGGTGAGCCTTCCCTTCCCGCGCACGACCTGCACGCCTAAGACGTTGTTTTTTTCCAGGAGCATGCGCGCCGCGTCGCTCGCGGTCCAGTCGGACTGCGTGTGCATCGCGCTGTATTTATTGTATACGGAATGTACGCGCGCGCTCGCCCATCCCGCGAGGAGCAGGCAGGGGAGCATGAGCGCGAAGGACAAAAGATAGACAAGCGTCGGATTTTCAAACATTTGTGAGATCTCCTTGTGCAAACAGTATAACACATTTCCCGCAGAAAAATCAATGCAAGCGCGGTGAAATTTCAGGGAACGGGAAAGATGTTGGAAACTTTCCCCTCTTCCGTCTGCACGGCAAAGTGGCGCAGATCCCACACGTTTTCGCCCGCGCGGTAGCTGAGATCTGCGGCGTTGTGCGTACCGTGCATGAGGTAGAACACCTCTTCGGGCAGAAATACGCCGTCGAACGCGCCCAGATAGCCCCAAAGCTGTTGTGCGCGCGGCTTGAGCGCGGGCGCGAGCAGGGGAGAAGGGTCGGCGCCCGCGAGCATCGCCTCGAAGAGCGCGGGCGCGAGCAGGCGCTCGTCAAAGCTTTCGCGCTGAGCCGTCACTTTCTCCTCGGCGAGGGAAAAATTTTCGCCGTAGCTCCTCTCCGAGACATGCCGCGCGATGTCCGCGCATTCCGTGCGGGTGTGCAGGGTGCCGTCGCAGGAAAAGGAGTCCGCGCGCGTGCGGAACACCTCTTTCCCGCCGCGGAAAAAGAGCAGTAGCCCGTTGCCGCGGCAGTAGAGCCGCAAAAACTTTTCTCCCCAGAGCGTCTCCTCGGCGAGCTCGTAGCTCTCGGCGCGCGGCAGGACGGGCGTGCAGAATTCCCGCTCGCCCTGCACGGCGAGGCGGATGCTTCCGCTCTCGATCACGGTCGCGAGCATCCCCGCGGCGCGCGCCTGCACGAGCGGGCGGGGGGCAGGGTCCGCGCGGCAGAAGCGTTCGGCGCGCAGGTGGACGCCGCAGTCCGAGCGCCACAGATCGCAGGAAAGCGGCGGCGGCGTGCCCTCGCGGTAGAGAAAGCTCACGGGCAGAAATTCCCCGTCTGCGGGCAGAAACTCGACGAGCACCTCCTCCCCGCGCTCGAGTTCGGCAAATTTCTTGATCTCCCCGACCAGCCCCACGGGCGCGCCGCCGAGGCGGAGCACGCAGGGCATCGAGGCGGTGAAGTGTATGCGCATTTGCGCCTCCTTAAAAACCTTTTGAGATAATCTATGTATAAAAATATATTCTTATGTCAATAACAGCCCCGAAATCCAAGGAGGTGCAAGATGGAAAAGATCAACGGCTACACGCGCGAGGAGGCGGCATCGCTCGTCCGCTATCTCGCGGAGGGCAGGCGCGCGGGCCGCACGCTGACTTCGCTCTTTTCGCGTTACGGAAAGGAGCACGGCAGGGCGGCGGGAAGCGTCCGCAACTACTACTACAAGCTCCTGCACACGCAGGGCGAGAGCGCAAAGGCGGTGCTCGAGGGCAGTTCTCTTCGCGCAGGGCAGGTCCGCCCTTTCACAGAGGCGGAGGCGGACAGCATGCTGCGTGAGATCCTCGCCGAGCGCAAGAAGGGGGTCTCTGTCCGCAGGGCGATCCACAACGTCTGCGGCGGCGACGCGAAAAAGGTGCTCCGCTATCAGAACAAGTACCGCAACATGCTCAAAAAACAGCCCGAGCTCGTGCGCAGAGCGGCGCAGGAGGCGGGCATTCCCGAAGAGTGCGTGCTCCGTCCGCAGGGACTGCAGCGCCGCCTCGAATCGGAGATCGACGCGCTGTACGGCAAGCTCGCGGGCGCGCTCCGCGAGGAGAACAGGAAACTGCGCGAGGCGGTCGGCCGCCTGACCGAGGAGAACGAGCTGCTCAGGCGCGCTTCCCGTGCCCGCGGCGAAAAGGCGGTCACGGCCGCAAAGTCGGCAAAAGCCGAGGAATAAAAGCTCATCTCCCTGCCCATACTGTACCCGAAGGGCGTCTGCCCGGGAGGGAAAGTATGGAAAAATTTATCGCAGGGCTCGCGATGGGCGCGGCGGTCGGCGCACTGCTGGTCGCAAACAGCGCCAAGACGCGCTCCCTCATCAAAAAGAGCCAGGACGAGCTCAAGACGCGCGTGGACGAATATCTCGACGAAAAACTCGCCGCGATGGATAAGTCCGCGTCGAAGAGTGCGGGCGCAACCGCCTCCGAAAACTGAAGGCGCACGGACGCCCCCGCCGTATCGGCGGGGGCGTCTGCGCTTTTCCGCATGCCGCTGTCGCCGCCGCCGTGCCGCCATCGTGCCGCCGTGCCGCCGTGCCGCCATCGTGCCGTCGTGCCGCCATCGTGCCGCCGCTGCCGCGCCGCCGCCGCCGTGCCGTCGTCCTGTCGCAGTCGACCTGTTTTCATTGCCGCGGCGAGACTTTTCCGCAGATATTACAATTTTTTTGCAAGAAAGTGGATGGAAAAAAGAGGCGGCATGTGGTATACTGTAAGGGAACGGTAAGCACCCGCTTTCGGCGCTTGTACGCCCCGCCGCTTTTCGCCTCTGCGATACGTCTGTATTGCGGCATCCTCTTTTGGGCAGGGCATCCCGACATCTGCGCCCCGAAAGTGCGGGGAAATGAAAAGGTGCGCTTTTCCTTCGGATAAGGCGGCCGTCAGGGACTTTGACGCAGAAACTTCTCACCTTTTCATCGGGTTCTTATTATTCCCGTACAGTATATTGTAAGGAAGCGATTCAACAGACGGGAAAGGAGAAAGAAATGCCATCTACATACGCACACTATAAATTCGGAGAAGAGGTGTTGAAGCTGTTGCCCGCGCCGCTTGCGGAGATCGTCCGCGCGGAGCGCGCGGCGTATTCGGTCGGCCTGCACGGGCCGGACGTGCTCTTCTATTACAAGGCCCTGCGCTCCAATGCGGTCAATTCGATCGGGTTTGCGACGCACGAGCGCCCCGCGCGCGAGTTTTTCGTGCCCGCGCGCACAAATCTTGCGACGTTTGCGGAGCAAGACGCGGCAAAGGCATACCTCTTCGGGTTTGTCTGCCATTTTGCGCTCGATTCCGCCTGCCACGGCTACATCGAGAACAAGATCGCGCGCTCCGACGTGCGCCATACGGTGATCGAGAGCGAGTTCGACCGCTCTCTCCTTCTTGCGGACGGCAAAGATCCGCTCTCGGCGCGGCTGACCGATCACATCCTGCCCACCGCGCGCAACGCCGCGCTCGTCGCGGCGGCGTTCGGCATCGATGCGGACAGCGCGCTGTGCGCCCTGCGCTCCATGCTTTCCTGCAACGAGTTTTTGCGCGCGCCCGGGCACATCAAGCGCACCCTCGTGCGCGCGGTGCTGTTTTTCTCGGGCAATTACCGCGAGATGCACGGCGCGATGATCGCGCGCAAGCCCGTCGCCGCGTGTGCGGACAGCACCCTGCGCCTGAAAAAGCTCTTCGACGCGGCCGTGCCCCGCGCGGCGGCGCTCATCCTCGCCCTGAACGAGTGGCTGGAAGGGCGCGCGGAGCTTCCCGCAGAGTTCGGGAAGACCTTCGGCGCGGGGGAGGGCTGGCAGGACATCCCCGTGCTCACGGCGGAGGAGGAAGCAAAATACGTCCTGCCTGCGTGCGGGACGGAAATTTTGACGGAGGAAACAAAGTCATGAAAGGGAAGATGACCCCGATGGAACGCAGATGGGTGCTCTACGACGTGGGAAATTCCGCGTTTACCCTGCTCGTGTCCACCCTGATCCCCATCTTTTTCACCGCGCTCTCGGAGGGCGCGGGCGTCTCGTCCAACGATTCGCTCGCCTATTGGGGATACGCGACCAGCATTGCGACGGTGCTCGTCGCACTGCTCGGACCCACGTTCGGCTGTCTGTCCGACCTGCGCGGCGCAAAGCGCAGGATCTTCACCGCGGCGCTCGCGGTGGGGGCGGTCTGCTGTGCGGTGCTCGGCTTCGTACAGCACTGGATGTGGTTCCTTGTGCTGTTCGTGCTCGCAAAGGCGGCGTATTCGCTCAGCCTCGTCGTCTATGACTCCATGCTCTGCGACGTCAGCGTGCGCGAGCGCATGGACGAGGTCTCTTCTCGCGGGTATGCGTGGGGATACATCGGGAGCTGTGCGCCCTTCCTCGTCTGCCTCGCGCTGTATCTTTGCGCCGAGGTGTTCGACGTACTGCCGATGTACACCGCGACCGTGCTCATCTTCCTCGTGATCGCTGTCTGGTGGGTGGGCTGTTCGCTCCCGCTCCTGTTCCGCTACCGCCAGACGCACTTTGTCGAGAGCGGCGGCAGGCCTGTTCGCACGGGCATGAAAAACCTCGCCCGCGTCTTTTCCGAATTGAAGCAAAACAAAAAGGTGCTCTTTTTCCTGCTTGCGTTCTTCTTTTTCATCGACGGCGTCTATACCATCATCGACATGGCGACCGCCTACGGCACCTCGCTGGGGCTGGACACGACGTGGCTCCTGCTCGCGCTTCTCGTGACGCAGATCGTCGCCTTTCCCGCGGCGATCCTGTTGGGGATGCTCTCCCGCAAGGTGGGGCCGGAGCGGCTGATCGCGCTGTGCATCGTCGCCTATTTCTGCATCACGGTATATGCGATCTTTCTGGACAAGCAGTACGAATTCTGGATCCTCGCCGTGGGGGTGGGACTGTTCCAGGGCACCATCCAGGCGATGTCCCGCTCCTATTTCGCCAAGATCATCCCGCACGAGAAGTCGGGGGAATACTTCGGCATCTACGACATATTCGGCAAGGGCGCCGCGTTCATGGGCACCATGCTCGTCTCCGTCGTCACGCAGGTAAGCGGCAGTCAGAACATCGGCGTCGGTGCGCTCGCGGTGATGTTCGTCATCGGGTTTGTGTTCTTCCTGATCGCCGTGCGCTGCAAGGCGCCCGCGCATTCGTATGCCGCGATCACCGCGCCCGTGCGCGTGGGCGAGCTTTCCGAAGCGCCCGCGGGGCAGGAGGGCGAGTCCGACTGAATCTTCAAAAACGGGAGCCCCTGCCGTGCGGCGGGGGCTTTTTCGTCAAAAAAAGGCAGAGACGTCCTTTAAAAAATCAGAAATTTCAGAAAAATTGTGGACGGCGGCGGGGAAGTATGGTATACTTGACGTAGAGCGGTCAAAAGGAAGAAACACATGGAAAAACGCATCATCGCCTTTGACATCGGCGACAAAAGGATCGGCATCGCGGCGAGCGACCCGTTCAATACCTTCGCGTTGCCGGGCACGACTTATTTCCGCACGAAGAGCGCGGAGACGGATGCGGAGAATCTCGCGAAGATCGTAAGGGAAAAGGGCGCGGGGCTGATCGTGTGCGGCCTGCCGCTGAACTTTGACGGGACGGAATCGGTGCAGACGGAGAAGACCCGCCGTTTCGTCGCCCTCCTGCAGAGCAAGACGGACGTGCCCGTCGTGTTCGAGGACGAGCGCTTCACCACGATGGAGGCGGAGCGCGTGCTCATTTCGGGCGGCGTGCGCCGTGAGGACCGCAAGAGATCGATAGACAGTATTGCCGCTTCCTATATCTTGGAAGGGTATCTGAATAAAAAAAACAGAGGAGCATCAACATGAGTGACGAAAAGAGACTGCACGAGGAAGGCTGCGACTGCGAAGAATGCGCGGGGGATGAAGTCAACGTGGTCGATCTGATCGACGACGAGGGAAAAGTGCATAAATGCTACCACATCGGCACCATCCAGTACAAAGACAGATGGTTTGCGTTCTTCCAGCCCGAAGACGAATCGGAAGGGGACGAGGAAGAAGTCACCATCCTCGAGATCGTCGGCGAAGAGGGCGCGGAAGAGCTTCTGCCCATCGAAGACGACGCGCTTTTGGACGAGGTGTTCGACGAGTTCTGCCGCGTGATGGAAGAGGACGAGGACGGCGAGTGAACAAAGTAAAAGCATTCTCTCTATGGAGGGAAGGGACGCCGCCGCTTATTTTAGCGGCGGCGTCTTTTACTGTGTGAAAAATTCGGCTTTTTTCGCCCCGCCGCGGCGAAAAAAGCCGCGAATGCGCAGTGCATGCCTTGTTTTTGCTTGCAAAATCTTTCCGCGTATGGTAGAATAATAGAGCTATAAAATTCACACCTTGTGCGTTCCGCACTCCGTTCCCGTCAAATTTCTTTCAGGGCGGGCTGTGTGCGGGCTTTTTACGGCGTGCAGGGGAGGAGAAAACGGAGGTAAATTTATGGCAGTCATCACCATGAAGCAGCTGCTCGAAGCGGGCGTGCACTTCGGACATCAGACGAGAAAATGGAACCCGAAGATGAAAAAGTACATCTTCGCGGCGCGCAACGAGATCCACATCATCGACCTGCAGCTCACCGTCGGCCTGGTCGAAAAGGCGTACAACTTCGTCGTGGACACCGTCAAGTCGGGCAAGAGCATCCTGTTCGTCGGCACCAAGAAACAGGCGCAGGAAGCCATCCGCGAGGAGGCGACCCGCTGCGGTCAGTTCTACATCAACTCCCGCTGGCTGGGCGGCACGCTCACCAACTTCAAGACCA